>Ga0137418_10001522_pt1 | contig 21387 bp, 21 predicted proteins | sample CZODoug3_1_2_16f_FD_122242 | JGI IMG/M metagenome (GOLD analysis project Ga0137418, IMG submission 122242) | Vadose zone soil fungal communities from Angelo Coast Range Reserve, California, USA - CZODoug3_1_2_16fungal (Hybrid Assembly) | ecosystem: Environmental > Terrestrial > Soil > Vadose...
TGCTCTTGCGCGTGGCGAGGACTTTCGGCTTTTCCTTCTTCGGCTTCTTCACTTCTTTTTTGCGGCTGTTGTTGCCTTTACCCATATGAACTCCTGGTTTGGTTGGTGCATTCAGAGTGACCCCGCGCGGAGAAAGCGCAATCGGAAAAAGGCGGAAGGAAGGTTTCGCACAGAGGGCCGAAGAGAGGGGGCAGGGATCTAATTTGCGTTCGACGGCGCCGGAGCGGGTGGTCGCAGGAAAAAATCAATCAAGGAAAAGGCCATGTCTCACCAACTCATCCCCTTAGATTCTCCCTCTTCGGCTCTCCTCTTTCTCTTCCGTCCTCTGTGCGAAACTCAGCCGACCCGGTAGGCTTGCGCGAGAAGGGTGACGGGGTGGACGCAGGAGACTTCGATGCCGCGCGCGCGAAGACCGTTTTGGATTTGGAGGAGGCAACCGGGGTTTCCGGTGGCGACGATTTCCTACGTCGCCATCCTCTACAACGTTGGCGCGGTGATCGGATCATTTTCGTTCGGCTACCTGTCGGAAAACATTGGCCGCAGGCGCAGCATCTTGCTGGCGCTAGCCCTGGCGCTCGCGGTAATTCCGGTGTGGGCGTTTGGCGGGACGCTGCTGACGCTCGCAGCGGGAGCTTTCCTGATGCAGATGGGTGTTCAGGGAGCTTGGGGTATCATACCGGCACACCTGAACGAGTTGTCACCCGATGCCGTGCGGGGACTGATGCCGGGATTTGCATATCAGCTGGGGATCCTGTTTGCGGCGCCCACCAACAACATCGAATACGCGCTGCGGGACCGCTTCGGGTATGCCTGGGCGCTGGGGGCATTTGAGATCGCGAACATTCTTGTTCTGGCGATCGTGGTCTCGCTGGGCTCCGAGCACAAGGGGAAAAGCTTTGTGCGCGAGGCGCGAGAGTAACCAGCGCGTTGTTCCGGAAGCAGGCATGACAGTCGGACGGCAGGAGTGGTCAGGCCAGGTTGCTGCGTTTGTCAGTTGGCAGGCTTGCCCACCCGGTTTTGCCAGCGTGCGGCTTCCCCGAACAAACGGGCAAGACGGCTGGGCGGCCAAAACCTGTTAAATTAGACGTTCTGCGGAAGGTGGGACGGCTGGCTCGCGGGCTGCCAGCCGGGATCTTGACTCAAGAGCCGTTTTAGCAGGAGTTCTCTTCATGCGCATTGCGGTAGTGGGTTCCGGTTACGTAGGACTGGTCGCGGGAGCATGTTTTGCCGAGCTCGGTCACGATGTGCGGGTGGTCGACAACGACCAGCAGAAGTTGGCGGCTCTGAACAACGGGCAGGTGCCCATTCATGAGCAGTTCTTGCCCGAGTTGCTGGCGCGGCATCGGGGGCAGCGTTTGCAGTTCTCCGACGATCTGCACGAGGCGGTACGAGTGAGCGCCGCGATTTTTGTCGCGGTGGGAACACCGCCGACCGATAGCGGCGACGCAGATCTTTCCTATGTCGAGTCGGTGGCGCGGGAGATTTCGGGAGCGATCCGCGACTACAAGATTGTCGTCGAGAAAAGCACGGTGCCGGTGTACACCAGCGAGTGGGTGCGTAAAATCATTCTGCGCAACGGAGCCGACGCGGAATCGTTCGACGTGGCTTCCAATCCGGAGTTTCTTCGCGAAGGAACGGCGGTCACCGACTTCCTGTTCACCGACCGCATCGTGGTAGGGGCAGATACAGAGCGTTGTGCGATCGTCCTGCGGGAAATCTACGCTCCCCTGTGCGACGGCTCTTACTACCAGCGCGGGGATGCCATTCCGCAGCCCGATCGAGCACAGATTCCTCCGCCCTTAATCGTGACCAGCACCAAGAGCGCCGAGTTGATCAAGCATGCCTCAAACGCGTTCCTGGCGATGAAAATTTCCTTCATCAATGCGGTAGCGTCGATTTGCGAATCGGTGGGGGCGAATGTACAGCAAGTATGCCAGGGGATCGGGACCGATTCACGCATCGGGCCGAGATTCCTGAATCCGGGGATCGGCTACGGCGGGTCGTGTTTCCCGAAAGATCTGATGGCGTTCCGCGCAGTGGCGCGAGAGTGCGGCTACGATTTCCGCCTGCTCGACGAGGTCATGCGCATCAACGAGGAACAACGGCAGCGCTTCCTTCGCAAGGTCCGTAACGCGCTCTGGACCTTGCGCGGCAAGAGGCTGGGAGTGCTCGGCCTGGCGTTCAAAGGCGGAACCGACGACATTCGCGAGTCGCCGGCGATCCTGCTGATCCAGTCGCTGGTGCAGGAAGGGTGCAAGGTAGCGGCCTACGATCCGGCGGCGGGGGATCGGGCGCGCGAGGTGCTGCCCTCGAATGTCGAGTTGGTGCGTAGCCCTTATGAGGCTGCCGCCGGAGCGGATGCTCTGCTGATTCTCACCGAATGGGAGGAGTTCGCCACCCTGGAGTTAAAGCTGCTGAGCAGCAAGCTGCGCTATCCGATTGTGATCGACGGTCGGAATCTTTATGACCCAGCGGTCATGGCAGCGCATGGCTTCAGCTACTACAGCGTTGGGCGTGCGCCGGCGCTTCCAGAAGGTCTGCCGACGCAGGCGGGAAATGATCGAGGCGAAAAGCCCCAACAAATATGAAGAACCAACGCGCCCTGGTGACCGGAGGAGCCGGGTTCCTGGGGTCCCATTTGTGCGACGCACTGCTGGCCGACGGGTACTCCGTGGTCGCGGTGGACAATCTTCTCACCGGGCGGTTGTCGAATCTTGAGCACCTGCGCAAGGACCCGCGCTTTGAGTTTCAGGAAGCTGACGTCTGCGCGCCTTTTGACTTCGGCCCGGTGGACTACGTATTTCACTTCGCGAGTCCGGCGAGCCCGGTGGATTACAGCGTCCACGGGATCGCCACATTGAAGGTGGGCTCCCTGGGTTCGTTTCACGCCCTGGATGTAGCCAGCAAGTATGGCGCGAAGTACCTGGTGGCGTCGACTTCGGAATGCTACGGGGACCCGCTCGAGCATCCCCAGAGAGAAACCTATTGGGGCCACGTCAACCCGGTCGGGCCACGATCCGTTTATGACGAAGCCAAGCGGTTCGCCGAAGCCACGACCATGGCCTACTTGCGCTATTACAAGGTTGACACCCGCATCGTGCGCATCTTCAACACCTACGGACCGCGCATGCAGATCAATGACGGCCGGGTGATTCCCAATTTCATGCGACAGGCAATGCGGGGAGAAGATCTGACGGTGTACGGTGATGGCGGCCAGACACGCAGCTTCTGCTACGTCAGCGATGAGGTAGAAGGCATTCTGAAGCTTTCCAGATCGACCGAGCACGAACCTGTGAACATCGGGAACCCATCGGAGTTTACGATTCTGGAGTGCGCTGAGCGCGTGCTCGAAGTAACGCAATCGAGGAGCAAGATTCGACACGAAGAACTTCCGGTGGACGATCCCAGGCAGCGCCAACCGGACATCAGCAAGGCCAAGCGACTCCTGGGCTGGGAACCGAAGATCAACCTGGAGACGGGACTACGACTGTCATTGGATTACTTTCGGCAGGCGGTTGCAGAACAAGTCTCGACGCGCACGTGACGCTACAACCATCTGAGATTGGTTCGGAATGAAACCCGGTCAGCGCGTCCAAGGATCGCTGATCGGGCCAAGCTCGGCATTCTGGCCAGACTCTGCCAGCAGGCAGATCAACGATTGCACCTGATCGCGATCTTCCGGAGACTGCAGCGTCAGTTGTACACCCATCCCAAAACCTTGGTGCACCGACTGCACGACCCCCTGAGTCTTCAATTTCATTTCCTGGGTGCGCACGACAATCTCGACGCGCGTCCCGGCTGGAAAGGGCGTGGGCATCTCGACGTAACAGCCGCCCGAACTGATGTCGCTCAGACTGCAACGGTGCGGGACCGGAATCCCCCTCCGGTAAACATCGGCACCCAACCGGCAAGCGTGGCGCGACTGTCCGCGGCGGTTTCCAAGCGAAGCCCGCAAGCGAGCCATCCCGCTGTCCTGCCAGGATTTCTCCACACCTGAAACCGGTGCTGTGGTCTTGACGATCGACTCTGCCGGACGCGGCACTTGCGGCGCTGCGCCGACCGCAGCCGGAACGCTCTTGAGCCAGTTGGAAAGAACTCGTCGCGAGGACGTGGGTACGTTGACGAACCTCATCCCGACCCGGCCCGAAGAGTCCTCCCAGACCACTTCTCCTGAAAGCCGGATCAGAGACGTATGGCCTGGCAGAGCGAACTTGAAGTAAATTCTACAATCGGGGGGCAGTTTGCGTTGGCTCTCGACCGCAGTACCATGCTCGCTGAGATCCACCAACGTCGCCGGGACGTTCTCAACATTCGCGTAGTCTAACGCCGCATCGGCCGTTATCGACACCCGGGTGCTGCGCCTTCTCTCGCGCTGCATGAGAGAGCGTGCGGCTCGGAAGCTACTCCATGCGCGCTCTTCCGAGACCGGCTTGTAGAGTACAAAATTGACGCCCAGAGCGAACATATAGCGCACGTTGTTTTCTTTGCCCACGATGGCCACGGCTAGAGTGGGTTGGTTGAGAGAGGATGAACGGGCTTTGCGCAGGAGTTCCGTCGCCTCCGACTCGTTCTCACCGTCAATCACCAGGGAATCGAAGCGTGTTTTGGCGAGTTGCAACTGAGCTTCCGAACCCGACTGGCAATGCTCGACCGTGATGCCGAGGCCTTCCAGAATGCGGCGCAACATCTGGGCCGTGGATTCGTCTGCGCACACGAGCAGGCTTGAGAGCGCCATACATTGCGAATCGTAGAGTTACGCCCGCCCAGCCACAAGTTACTCGAGTAATCCGAAACCGGGGAGACCGAGGGCGGGCTGGCATTTTTTCGGGCCTTCCGCCACAAACTCATTCCACACAGCCAACCCCCTCAAGAATCAACATTTCGCCGCTTTCGCACGAGGAACCAGGCGGGACGCAGTGAACCTGGGCGCACGTTGTCCGGTCACGGGCGTCACCAGAGAGCAGTTACGTTACGGAAGGCCATTCACCAATCCCTGTACCCCGGTGCTTTGACGCTCACCATACGGGTCCCTACGATTGACCCGAGGTTGAACGTGCATCGCGACCAATTGTGCGCGACAGGCGCCCTTTACTCATTGCACGGTGACCTCGTTAGAGACCCTGAACGGCGTTGAGAGATTGGCAGCAGAGAGTGAGTGGGGACTGAAATGAATTCTCTACAGCACAACGGTCGGGATTTGGACTTCCCCAGAAAAGACGGGATCGTGCCTTACAAAGCTCGCGGTTTCTCGCTGGTGGAGCTGATGGTGGTGGTGGCGATCGCCATGATCGTCGCCGGCATCACTTTCATCAGTCTTCAACCGCTCTTGAGGCACGCCCATGTTGCCCAAGCTTACAACACAACTCTGATGGCCTTGCGCAACTACCGAAGCCAAGCCATCACCCAGCGCAGACGCTACAAGGTGCAGTTCACAGCACCAGGCTTGATTACAGTGTGGTACCTGGGGGTTGCGGTACCGGTAAACCCTGCTCCCGTAGTCGTACAGACCCTCACTTTGCCTCCGGACGTTCAGTTCGCGGTACAGGCCGGGATGCCAAACACCGCGGCCACGGTGCCCGACGGGTTTGGAATTGGCGGGACGGCAATTGATTTCGATCAGGGAGTCGGTCTAGGGAGCCAGGACTATGTGATGTTCATGCCGGATGGTTCCTCGCAGGACACGGTCGGCAACCTGAACAGTGGAGTCGTGTATTTGGGCATGCTGGGCGATATTTCGAGTATGCGCGCCGTCTCAGTGTTCGGGTCGACCGGGAGAATGCGTGGCTGGCGTCTGGACCAATTACCGGCAGGAGGATCGCAATGGTCTCAACAATGAACCAGGGCGAACGGGTTGGAGCGTTCGCGAAGCGCGGCGAGTGCGGATTCACTCTCATTGAGGTCATGATTTCGATCGCGATCCTGACTATCGGCATGCTTGCCATGATCGCGACCTTCGGCGCGGCGATGGGCGCAACCCAAAACGCGCAGGAAGACCTCATCGCCAAGCAAAAAGCGCTCGAAGCGATGGAGAGCATTTTCACAGCTCGCAACACCCAGCAGATCGTCTTCGCGCAACTGAACAATGTGAGCAATGGCGGCATTTTCACGGACGGCTACACCACGTTGCGGGCCGCCGGCGCCGACGGTCTGGTTGGAACCAACGACGATGCGAATTTTCCGGGATGTCCTTCAGGGGTAGAGTGCGTGACTTTGCCCGGGCCGGACGGGATTCTAGGAACTGGCGACGACAGGCAGGTAAGCCTGGTGAACTTTTCGCGCCAAATCCTGATCAGTCCAGTGATCCAGGCGGGCAATCCCAATCCCAATCTCAGGCAGATCACAATCAACGTGCAGTACTCGCAGGTTGGGCTCCAATCGCCTCGCACTTATACCGCGACGGCATTGATGTCTTCCTATCGCTAGGACGAGCATGAGGACCATAGAGATGCAAAAGGCAAATCGGCAACGGGGATTCACGCTGGTCGAGCTATTGCTCGCGGTCGCGCTGGGCTTGATGGTGATGGCGGCCCTGACAGAGCTGTTCAAATTGGGCATGGATTCCACCTTTCTCGTGACACAACGCGCCGAGATGCAGCAGAACATGCGTGCCGCCATTGAGTTGATGTCAAAGGACATCAGCATGGCGGGCTCGGGCTTACCCTCGGGCGGGGTTCAGTTGCCTTCCGGCGCCGGCTCTGTCACTTCCAGGTACGGCTGCGATCAGACGGGAGCCTGCCACGTCCCGGCCTTCCAATACCCGAACGGCAACTACATGTTTGGCATCGTCCCGGGGTTCAATAACGGGGTAGAGGCAGGTGCAGTCGTGCCTGCAGCGCCCGGGCAGGTCAACGACAGCATTACCGTGATCTATGCCGATTACAACTTTCCGCTGAACCAGTACGACGTGACTTTTCCGGGCGTTGCGCCGGACGGCACGACCGTCAACCTGGCAGCAAATGCCGCGTTCGTCCCGGCGCCACCCCTGATTACCGCGGCGGGGGGTCTCCAGGTGGGCGACCTGATTCTCCTCAGCAATACCGCCGGCAACGCCGTGGGCGAGGTGACCGGGTTCGACGCAGGCACGATTTCTTTCGCCGACCTCGATCCTCTCAATTTCAACCAGAGTGGCGCCGCTGCGAACAACATCAAGGCGCTGGCCCCGGGTGGAACCATGATCGCCTACCGGCTCTTTGCGGTGACCTACTACCTGACCGTCCCCGCGAACGGGCAATTGCCTCGCTTGATGCGGCAATTGAATGGATTGGCGCCCGTCCCGGTGGCGGACGACATCGTCAACATCCAGTTTGCCTATGACGTGTACAACTCAACCACCAATGCGCTTGATTCCAATCAGGCAAATCCGCTGGGCGCGGGAGAATCCCCCAATCTGATCCAAAAAGTGAACATTGCGGCCATGGGAGAGAGCCTTATTACCGAGGGGAAGAAATCTCAGAGTATGGCTCTGGCGACATCAGTAAGCGCGCGGAATATGGCGTTTCGCAATCGTTACCAATGAGGGGACAGGGGACAAGTATGGGGAAGTCTAAACATAGTTCGCGTGGTTTCACTCTGATCGCGGCTTTGCTGTTGCTGGTGCTGCTGTCGGCGGTGGCGGTGGGATTGATGTTTTTGGTCAACAATGAAGGTCGCATGAGCGGGAACGTGCAGGAAGACAACTTGGCGTACTACGGAGCCGAGTCCGGCATCGAGAAACTGACCGCCGATCTGTCTTCGCTCTACCAGACCAGCATGTCGCCGAGCAACCTCCAGATTCAGAATCTGATCAACTTTCCCCCAGACACGACCATGGTCGCGGGCATGACCTTCACCGAGCGGATCACCTATGCAACGGATCTCAACGGCAATCCCAAGAGCAGCACCAACACCATCAGCGCTGGCTCAAACCAGGGTCTGTACGCCGAGATTGTGCCGATGACCCTGACGGTGAATGCCACCCGCCCCTCAGGAGCGTCCGTAAACATTACCCGCACGGTCGAGCTCGCGTTGATTCCCGTGTTCCAGTTCGGGGTATTCTGCGGCTATGACTGCAGCTACTTCCCGGGACCGAATTTCAGCTTCGGCGGGCGCGTTCATACCAACGGGAATCTCTTTCTGGCCGGCGGCGGCAATTTGGTTTTCAACGACAAGCTCGCCGCGTTTGGGCAGATCGTCATGGATCAGCTGGAGAACGGCCACCTTACCTTGAACGGATACACCGGCAGGGTGTTTGCGTCCAAGGCCGCCGGCGGCTGCCCTCTCAATTCCTTTCCGCCGCCGAGCGGTGCGGGAACAAATTGCGTAGCCCTTCCGGCGTCGACGAATTTTGCGCCTGGGGACGCCAGTTGGAGCGGAGGTTTCCCGGGGGTCGCCGGGTCTGCCAACCCCGCGTTCCCAAGCATCTCGGGAGGAACCTTCAACGGGTACATGGCAAACTCACTCACCGGGGCGACCAATCTGCAGCTGCCCTTTGTGCAGAACAGCTGCACGAGCAATCCGCCTCCGTGCACGGATCCGATTCAGATCATTCGTAAACCGCTGGCCGGAGAAGTGGCCACCGGCCCTCTTGGACAGTCGCGAATTTACAACAAGTCTCAGATCCGAGTTCTGCTGGCCGACACCCAGGCCGACCTGCATCCGGAGCGCGGCCCGCTCGGGGATGGGCAGGACGTCCAGTTCACACCCAGCGGCTTCGTGAACGTCGCCGGACTTGGCAACCAATATTTCGCCATGGCGCAGATCGGCGCAAATAACTGGGTTGCCCCCCTCATCAATGGGGCCGCGAGCGGCTGGGCCACCTGGCCTCTGCTTGGCGAGGTCACAACCAACCCCGGAGCTGGCACGGGCGCGTGGATACGGGTGGAATATCTCAACAACGCCGGCAATTGGGTTGGCATCACTACAGAGTGGCTTGGACTGGGGTTCGGCCGCGCCTTCAACGCAGTGCCTACGACTCCCAGTGGCGGTGCTGGTCAGAACGCGATCAATCCCAACGCCATCCTCATTCTTCAACAGCTCCGGCCCGCTCTGGGTGTGGCCAACGCAGCCGGTGCCCTCGCCACCCAGTACAACTGGTTCCCCATCAACCTCTATGATGCTCGAGAAGGTGAAATGCGGGATACCCCACAAGCGAACGGGAGCTGCTCCGTCAATGGGATCATGAACACAGTAGAACTCGACGTGGGCAACCTGAAGCTGTGGTTGAATGGGACCATTGCCGGCAACGGCGCCAATGTAAACTTCCTGAACCAGAATGGCTACCTGCTGTATTTCTCCGATCGCCGCGGCATGAGTGCTGACCCGAACCAGGGCAACGTGACCTACGGAGAGTCCGGCCTGGAGGATGTCGTCAACTGGGGCTCGGCCACGGGCCTTCCTCCAGACGGGAATCTTCAGGCCCCGAACAACTACACCTACTCTGCGGAAGATGTCGATCTGAATGGACTACTCGACAACTGGGGCGCCAGAAACATCGGCTACGGCTTCGGGGTGAACACAAACGCGCTGAATCCCTACCTTCGGATCGCGGGCTGCAACAACAACGCCTTTACGGCCGGTACCGGGCTGGCGAATGCCGTAACCGGTGCGCGTCACGCCTTGAAGCTGGTGGACGGCCGTCTCAATGTTGTGGGTACAAGTCCCCTGCCCGTGCGGCCGGACAACCTGCTGGGTGGATTCACCGCGGCGTCAGAAAACCCGGTTTATGTCCACGGCGATTACAACACCAGCGTGCTGGATCCTTTCTGGGCTAACAACGCCAACAACGGCACGGCCCACGCGGCGGCTGCCATAATCGCCGATACGGTCACGGTTCTCTCCAATCAGTGGTCGGATGCCGCGAGTCTGTATTTCACGACCAGCCCCGGCAGCCGCAACGCGACCGCAGACGCCTACTACCGCGTGGCAGTCGCCGGAGGCAAGAATATTCCTTTCCCCCAGCCGCTGTGGGGCGGCCAGGACATGGGCACGGACGGCGGACTGCACAACTTCCTTCACTATCTTGAGAACTGGAATACAAACCTCTGGTACGACGGGTCACTCGTGAACATGTACTATTCCGAATACAACACGGGCGTTTTTAAGTGCTGCGCCACGGTATACAGTCCGCCTGCGCGCAAATACTACTTTGACACGCTGTTCCTGAATCCGGCGAACCTGCCCCCTGGGACACCAATGTTTCAGGACGTCGTCAACCTGAGCTATCGGCAGAATTTCCAGCCTCAGTAGAACCAGCGTACTTCACTCACCAACCACCAGCCCCGACCCTGCGATGCAGGGTCGGGGCTTTGCTTTATACGCAAAGCTGGGCTTGCGGTTAGAATGGATTTTCTAGAAGAAGGGGTTGTTTCAGACACGATGGCCCAATCGGTCCGCAAGAGTCGCAGCTTCTGGATGATGTTTGCCGTGTGCGTGCTCGGAGCCACCATCCTGTTTCTGATTCCTGCGTATATCATTCGACCCTTTCGGTACCAATCGCCCAGGGCTTTGGTCTGGGCCATCACGATTCGACAGCACGCGCCCTTCGGGAGCGCGCTGGCCGCCTGTATCACATTTCTGATGGCTTGGGTGTTGTGGTCCCGGGCGGCTCGAGCAGGGAAAGCGCTGATCGTCTTGGGAGCTTTACTGGCAACCGGCTCCGCCATCATGTCTCGTCTGAACTATTTCGAATGGATGTTTCATCCCGTTCGACAGCCGAATTTTGCGCCAGCCGGCTCGACCAAGCTTGATTCCGGCGAGATGGTGCTGGCGCTCAGCTTCAACAACGACGCGCGTGCGTACCCGGTTCGCGAGATGGCCTACCACCACATCGTGAACGACGTGGTGGGCGGCATACCCGTGGCAGTCACCTATTGAACGCTCTGTCACACCGGTCTGGTGTGGAAGAGAACGGCGGCCGGCAGAGTGCTGCATTTCTACTTGGCAGGCATCAACAACCAGAACTTCCTGATGCGCGACCGGGAAACCGGAACCTGGTGGCAGCAAATTAGCGGGAAGGCGATCCTGGGGCCGCTGAAGGGCGCGGCCTTGGAGCTTGCGCCCAGTGACGAACTGAGCTTCGGTCTTTGGAAACGCGAGTCACCGGGAGGACAAGTGCTGGCGGCGGTCGCGCGTGACCAGAAAGAGTACGACAGCAAGTGGGAAGCCGAGGTTGCGAAGCATCCAGTCGTGATCAGCTTCCCGGGCACGGAACTGAAATCCCGGGACCTGGTGGTGGGGTTGGAACTCTCCGGGGAAGCAAGAGCATATCCCGTGGAGGCGATCCTCAAACAGAGCCCGATTCAGGACCGGGTGGGCGGGAATCCGGTTCTTGTGCTGGCGGGACCAGATGGGAAGTCCGTGCGGGCGTTTGCGAGCCGACTGGACGGCTTCGAGATGGAGTTCTTCCGCAAGAGTGCATCCGACGATTTTCTGCTGGTCGATTCGATGGGTGGCAGCGAATGGAATTTCAGGGGCTGCGCGGTGTCGGGTTCGGCCAGGGGACGGTGCCTGCATGCACTGCCTGCGATCAAGGACTACTGGTTCGACTGGCGGAATTATCATCCCGAAACGACGGTTTACCGGCGCTGAGAATTGCCTGGCCGGCGCTCCCCTTAAGTGAGTCGACCGCGGAGTGACGTGTGGAGCCGTTGTTTTAACCCTAAACGCGATTGCTCTCGCCACCCATGGAGACGGAGGATTTCTTGTCACAGATCAAGGCGATTTTCTGGGACGTGGGTGGCGTGCTCCTGACCAATGCTTGGGATCGCTCGCAACGCGAAGCGGCGCTCGAACACTTCAAGCTTGACGAAGAGGAATTCGCCGACCGGCATGAGATGGTCGTGTCCTCATTTGAGCGCGGGAAAATCGGCCTGGACGAGTACCTCGATCGTACCGTCTTTTACCGGACCCGGCCATTCAGCCGCGAGGAGTTCAAAGAATACATTCTGTCGCTGTCCCAGCCAAACCGCGAGGCGCTGGCGTTCGCCCGACAGCTGGCAGATTCCGGTAAGTACTTGATGGGCACCATCAATAACGAATCACGAGACCTGAATGTGTATCGCATCGAGAAGTTCGGGCTGCGCTCGATTTTCAGCCTGTTTATCAGTTCCTGTTTTGTAGGATTGCGCAAACCTGAAATGGACATTTATCGGCTTGCGCTGGAGACCACGCAGAAAGCGCCGGAAGAATGCTGCTTTATCGATGACCGGGCTCTCAACCTCGAGGTGGCGAAGCGGTTGGGCATGCATGCCATTGAGATGGACCAGGTCGCCCAGTTGCGCGAAGACTTGCTGAAACTGGGCGTGTAGAGTCGCCGTGCCCTAAAAACCGGGGCTGCTGGAACTTAGTCCGGGAGCTTCTAGGTGGGTTTGCGCGGTCCCGGCGGCTTCTGCGGCGAGCTCGACAGAGTCGAGGGCTTTGAGGCGTCGGTCTCGACGCTTGGACTCAGGCTCAAATCGCTCGACCAGCAGTCGGCAACGATTCTCCATTCTCCGTTGCCTTGCCGCGCCAGAACCGTAAGATATTTGCCACGCTCCTCCCGCCGTTTACCCACAACCACCGGAACGAGCATCTTGCAACGCCCCGCTTCGCAGGCTACGTCCCCAAAGACATCCACCCGCAGCGGATCCAGTTCGACTTCGCCGAGACCAGCGTCCAGGACCGCGAAAAAGAACTCCCGAATCGCTGCGGTTCCACGAACTGCGGGATGGTTCGGGCGCAGGACCAGCGCGTCGGTGGCATAGATGCCCACCAGGTCATCCAGTTGCTTCGTGTTACACGCGGCTGCCCATTCCTGAGTAACTTTGCGAACGGCAACCTCGTTCCGACTCATGCCCTGTCCGGCAGCGGAATTGCGCAGCTTGGCGGTATCCTTCACTCCGGCGTCTGCCCCATTGATCCTCGGCGAGGCTCCGCCACCCGGCATCGCCGACTCCTGGCCGGACGAAAAATAATGATGGTGATAGTGATGGTGGTAATGATGTGGGCCGTCGGCTCGCGAGAACGAATTGGCTGGAGGGCTCGCGCCGGGCAGGACATTCTCGAGGGAGGACGATCCTACCTCTCCACCGAGCGGCAATCCGCACATTCCACAGAATTGATTGCCCGGGCGGTTCTGATGGCCGCAAACTTCACACGTCGTCAGCGCCCCTGGCCGGCTCCCGGCCGCCGCAATCCCAGCCACTCCGGCGTCGACGGATTCTGCAGCAATGCGCTGCATGGCCTCGAAGGCGGCACTCACCGCGTCCTGGCTGGGAAGCGGCCGACGCACGTCGGACTGCAGCCTCTTAAAGAACTCGTCTGCGGTTGAATTGGGGGCGAGCTCGCCTTCGGAACCAGGCAAGGCGAAGCTCCCCGGCTCTCCTTCGGGTTGTTTCTTGGGATCCACCATCAATTCACAGAAGGGCTTATTCTAGATCAAAGGCCGAGCTAGCGACTTGAAAACTCAATTTTCCCTTCCGTCTCGGTAGGTACGCCGTTGCACATCGCGGGGCGATACCGCCAGACACGAACGGTCTCGAGAATCGCATGATCCCCGGTCGCGCCCGCGCTCTCAAGAATCAGCGGGCTGTGCACGCGTCCGTCGGTTCCCACGATGAAACTCACCTTGATCTTGACGCCCGGGTCGGAGGTCCCAAGAATCGGGTTCGGAGTCGCCAGCGCCTCCGGTGGCTCAGTCTGCTCGCAACGAGAGCGAGCACTGGTGTGTGGTACGTCAGAGAATTCTGAATTGCGAACTGGCACTTTCCACAGCCGATGCTCTCGTGCAGCCAGCGGCTCGGTCCTGGATACTCGAAGTGTCCCATGGACGCTTGAGGCCGTGGCGAGAGCGGGAATACACAGTGTCAGGAAAACTGGCCAGAGTCTGCGCGAGATCATGTCTTCCCCCTAGCGACTTCTTCACTTGGGCGGATGCTTCCGCCACCTGCTCTTGCAAGGGGCAATCCAGCTGCCAGCCTAAGGATTCCATTAACTGCATATTTATCAATATGTTACACATGATCCGCAATTGTCGCGTGGACTTCAGGTGAAAAATCTTGCAGCTTCCAATCCAAACAAAATCAGTCCCATTCCTGAATGCGGGTACCACTGACGCGAACTTGTTGCCTCCAGTCGCCCAGTCCTTGCCAAACCAGGAACCTGGGAACCCATCCTGGCCCGTGGGAGACCAGTGCCAGGTTCTCGCGATCGCCCGGTTAGGGCTGTTGACGCGTTGGCTGCGTGATAGATCCGTTCGGCATGTCGACCGCACTCTTCACTCGGCTGCGATGCGCATTCCTCCGTCCGATCTGGCAACGGCCACGACCGCCTTGTTAGGGTCGTCGTGGCACAGAACCTCGCGCCGTTACTTGTCAACCCGCGGCCCGGGGCCCAAGTCGGGAAGCCTGTTAAGCAGCGGTGCGGAGGCGGTCTGAGAGCCTGCCCGTCTATGAACCAACCGGGTGCAGCGAGCGGAGAGTGATCAGGGTCAGTTCGGGAGGACAGTTCCAGCGGACGGGAATGAACAGTGTCCCCAGTCCCGTGTTGGTGTATAGCGTCAACTGGTCGATCTGACGAAGTCCCCGGGGATACTTTCGCCCCATCCTAGGCAAGTAAACAGCCCCGACGAACGGGAAGCGGATCTGGCCGCCGTGAGAATGACCGGAGAGTTGCAGATCGACGGGATAGCGCGCGGTCGTGTCAGCAAAATCCGGCTCGTGGGCGAGCAGGACAACCGCATCCGCCGAGGATACGCCGTGTAGCGCTTGGTCGAGGTCGTCGTCGCCTACCAGCACATCGCCGACACCCGCTAGCCACAACCTCTGCCCGTCCCGCTCGATAGGGACTGCTCCATTGCGCAGAACTCGAATCCCCGACCTCCGCAGAGCCGCCTCAATTTGAGAAGCATCGGAAAAAACATCGTGATTTCCGAGCACTGCCCAAACTCCATACGGAGCGTTCAGCCCGCCCAGAATTTCCGCACATGGCTCGGCGTGCCAGGCCGCCCGCCTCGCCAACGCCACCCGTTGGGAGATGGGGGCACTCACAAAGTCACCGGTGAGGACCACGAGATCGGGCTTAAGCTCGTTCGCCATCCGGACCGCCGCCGCAATCGGAATCGCTGAGAAGTAGGGGTCGTAGTGGAAGTCACTCAGTTGGACGATGGTCAGGCCATCGAAGCCACGCGGCAGGCGACGGAGTGGGATTTCCTGGCGAATCAGGCGTGGGCGATTGGGCTCGACCAGGGTCGCATCGCCGGCCACCGCGAGAGTGCAGACTGCAGCCGCCCGGGACGCAACCTTCAGAAAACGTCGTCTTGAACTCGAAGTTCCCGTCACGTAGATTCTTTGGAACTCGAATTCGATTGACGAGGACCGGCGGCCGGACTCTCCGCCCCGGAAACGAGTGCAAGTGTGCCCCGCGAGCGTCCCGACGCACAACCATCAGACGCAGTCCGCCCCGCGTATCTCCGAGGGCGCCGCTCCGTCCCTGTTTCGACCTCGCTCAGTTGAGCCCCTGCTGCGTGAGTTTGACCGCGTGAATGGGGGCGGTCTCGTTGGTAAAATAGATGCTGGAAGCTTGCACTTCGGCACTGTTGTTGTCGGGAATAATCCTGCTCGTACCACCGGTCGCAGGGGCTGACGGAGTGCTGGTCACTCCGTTGCTAGTCTGTAGTGACCTCAGGCACCCGCCGGCCGCTCCCCCCGCTACCAGTCGTCACGCGACGAATCTGGTGAATCGGCTTGGCTAAACTGATTGCGCTTTCGATACGCAAGCACCGTGATGCCCACCGACATGAACAGAGGGGGGATGATCAGGACAAGAATGCCGCTGCGCAGACCTTGGATGATGCGGGAGCCCGAAGAAGCAGCCTGGGTGTAGCACAGAGCGCAACTTTGCGCGTGGCTAGCGGTGTTGAATGCCAGCAAAGCAAGTCCCGCGCAGGCTCGCTTCGCGAAACGGGAGATTCCGAACATTTGTTCTTCTCGCACCCGGTCCTCCTTATTTCATAAACGGCCGCATGTGCAAGAGCCGAAAACTATCCGACCATATCATGTTCATCATGAGAAGGACGAATATGGTGGCTGGAATCAGCGCCAGACGCAGGTTCCGTCGTTCGTCCCGCAGGTGCATGAAGTACATGACTCCGAGACCCGCCTGAATCAGCGCCAGGGCCAGCATACGCGCCATAAGTTGCGCGCCCCCAGCGTGCTGATAGGCCAGGATAATCTGCAGTCCCGATAACGCCAGAATGCAGACGTAAACGACAATGTCCGTCTTCAAACTGCCATTCGCCTTGTCGGTGGTGGTCATGTAGGTGCCCCCCTGTCCGGCTCGCTTTAGCGCTTAATGTTTAACAGGTAGACCATTGGCACGACGAACATCCACACCAAGTCCACGAAGTGCCAGTACAGCGCACAGATCTCAATATCGTCCGAGTTGTACCGTCCCCGCTTGTAGCCGAGTGCAACCACCGTCAGGGCGATGACCCCGCCGATCACGTGGGTAAGGTGTAGACCCGTGATCGCAAAGAACGTCGCGCCGAACATCGGTGAGCCCCAGGGATTTTGGAACAGCCGGACGCCTTCGCCGATAAGCCGGGACCACTCGCGGATATGCAGCAGCGCAAACAAAAAGCCACCCCCGACGGTGACGAAGGTCCAGCGAATCCCAGCCGCCTTGTCGCCCGCTTTAGCAGCACGGGTGGCCACCAGCATGGTCAAGCTGCTGGTCACCAGGATGAACGTCATCAGCATCACGTTGATGATGCTGGGTGAGAACGTGAACGGCTCCGGCCAATCCGGACTGGCATTCTTCACGTATCCATAAGCGAACAGCATGGCCCCGAACGTCACCGCATCGGAGATGATGAACAGCCACATCACCAGTTTCTTGGACGGTATCGCAAACGGGGACTCTTCCATGATCCCGGGCACGTGTCCTCCCATCGTCAAATCGGCTTCGCTCACGGAGCCTCCTGCACTCTTGGCTAGAGCTTCATCCACACAACCAATAACAGATACAGCCAAAGGATACCCATGAAATGCCAGTAGTAGGACGTGGCATCCATCGTACTTCGACGCAGGGACAGCACGGGCTCACGGAGTTTGTAAATCACTCGCGCCAACCCAATCAGTCCGCCCAGCACGTGCAGGGCGTGCATCGCCGTCAGAACATAAAAGAAAGAGCTGTTGGGATTGGTCGCCAGGTACAGTCCCTGGGCGCGCAACTGCAGCCATCCTGCGTACTGGCCCCCGACAAAGATGAGCCCGAGCAACAGCGTCGCTGATAACCAGAGTAACGGTGCAGCTCGCTTACCGTCTTTACTCCGGACGTAGCGCGCCACACGGCGCCTTGCCACCTCCAGCGTAACGCTGCTGACGAGCAAAACTCCGGTGTTCAGGAAGACAATCGGAGGAATAGTGAGATGGCGCCAGTCATTGGCGGTCGATTGACGCACCACCAGCGCACTGGTAAACGCGGCAAACGACATGGTGATGGCCGCGAGCCCAACCCAAATGCCGGTTCGAACCGGCTCCGGAGAAGGGTCGTCCACAGCCTTGCGCTTGACGTCCACCGGGCCCAAGTGTAGCAGGCCGCCTCCTCCCGATTTGCCGCCGTCAAGGAGGGATTCCGTCGGTTCGATTTCGGGGGGTGGAATCGTTGTCATCATGGCCCTGTTCCCTTTACGCTGACCCGCCGGTGGCATTTCCCCCTAGGCACCCGCTTGCTCGGGCGAATCTTGCATCAGGTAATCGCCGGTCGAGCTCTTCACCCCATATTGATAGGGATCGTGGTACACGACGGGATGGTTGCCGCCGAAATTGTCAAACGGGGGCGGCGAGGGCATGGTCCATTCGAGGGACGTGCATTCCCAGGGATTCGGCGGGGCTGGTTCGCCCCGGAAGCGGCTGTGAATGAGGTTATAGAAGAAGATCAGCTGCGCGGCTCCGGTCAGGAGGGCGGCAAACGTAATGAAACGGTGCACGGGAATCAGCGGGACGAGGAAATCGTCCACGAATGCGGAATAGCGCCGAACGTTACCGGCGAGCCCCAGGTAGTGGAACGGCATGAAGATCGAGTAGGTGCCGACAAACGTGAGCCAGAAGTGAAGTTTGCCCAGGCTGTCGCTCATCATGCGGCCTGTCATCTTTGGGAACCAGAAATAGGTTCCGGCAAAAACGCCGAAGATCGCCGCCACCCCCATCACCATGTGGAAATGACCTACTACGAAATAAGTGGCGTGCAGGTAGATATCGATGGATGGTTGCGCCAGAAAAAAGCCGCTGACACCGCCGCTGACAAACATCGAGATGAAGCCAAGAGCAAACAGGGAGGCCGCGGTGATTCTCAGCCTGGACCCGTATAAACTGCCCAGCCAGATCAGGGTCATGATCGTCGCCGGAATCGTGATCATCAGCGTGGGGAACGAGAACAGCAGCGACGAGAAAGGATTCATGCCACTGACGAACATGTGATGTCCCCAGACCATGTAGCTGAGAAAACCGATCCCCATCATGCAGTAAATAATTACCCTGTGGCTCAACAAGGGCCGCCGCATGCTGTTGATCAGAATGTGAGAAATGATCCCCATCGCCGGCAGGATCGCGATGTAGACCTCCGGATGTCCGAAGAACCAAAACAGGTGCTGCCAGAGCAGTGGTGAGCCTCCCGAATGGGGCTGCAGGCGGTCGCTGACCACCAACCCGGCGGGAATAAAGAAGCTCGTACCGGCAACGCGATCCAAAATCAACAGCAGACACGCCGGCAGCAACACTGCAAACGCCAGCAGCGCGATGCAGGAAGTGATGAACCACGCCCAGGTGCAGATCGGCATCCGGGCCAGCGTCATGCCCTTGGTGCGCAGGTCGAGCGTCGTCGCAATAAAGTTCAAGGAACCGAGCAGAGAAGCAATGCAGAAGACAAAGATGGACAGGCCCCACAGGGTTTGGCCGAGCCCCTCCCCGGGTCCCGCATCCGAACCGACGGCGCTCAAGGGCGCGTATGAGGTCCAACCCGAGATCGGCGGCCCATCTGGCACGAAGAACGCCGCCACCAAAATCGAGAAAGCCAGGAACGTGATCCAGAACGACATCATGTTAAAACGCGGAAAGGCCATGTCTTCCGCGCCAATCTGGATCGGCAGGAAATAGTTTCCAAAGGCCGCAAAGGGAGCGTTGGTAAGCACGAAGAAGACCATCAGGGTCCCGTGCATGGTGAGCAGTGACAAATAATACTCGGGGGTCATAACGCCCCCCGGGGCGCCGGTCTTCGAGAGCAACTGAAGCCCCGGAATCGGCGCATTGGGCCACACCAGGTGGATCCGCATCAGCCAGGAAAGCGCCATTCCGATGAGGACCGCTACCAGGGCGAGCGCGTAGTACTGTTTACCAATCACCTTGTGATCGAGACTGAAGACGTGCTTCCGGACAAAGCTCTGTGGTGGAGCGTGGTGTTCCACGGCACGGGCCGATACTTCTGACATGAGCTCACCCCTTGGAAAAGTTGGCATGCGCCGCTCCAGCGCGCTTCCGTAAGAGCGGACTGGACCGCCTTATTGCTCCGACACTTTCTGCTTCATCCAGCCTTCAAAATCGTCCTGGGACATCACGTTCAGATACGCCTTCATGTTGTAGTGGCCCAGGCCGCAAAGCTGTGTGCAAACAATCTCGTACTTCCCGACCTTGGTAGCGGTGAAATGCACCGAGAGATCCAGGCCCGGAACGAAGTCCTGTTGGATACGCAACTCGCGAACATAGAAGGAATGACCAACGTCCTTGGCATGCATCAGCAAATGGATCTCGCGCTGGACGGGAATGGCGAGTTCCCCGGCGACGATGTCGTCTCTCGATTCCACATCGTTCGCCGGATCCAGCCCGAAGAAATTGGAATTCCCCTCGTCAATCTTGTCGGGGTGGAGTTGCCCGAATTTTCCATCGACGCCGGGGTAGCGGAAATAGAACGCGAACTGTCCCGCTTGTGCCTGGATCTCGAGAGCGTCCGGGGCAGCCGGCCTGAAGTAGACGTTGGCCCAAGCCTTCTGGCCAAACACCCCTAGAGCCAGAATTTCGGTCCCGACCAGAACGAGCGCGGTAATCACCATAGCCCTTGCGCCGCCCGGGAAGGTCTTGATCTCCGTATCATCCTTAGGATCTGCAAACGTCCAGACGAAAAATGCCAACAACAACTGGGCCGCAAGAAACAAGAGGCCGGCCTCAATCATCGTCTCGGACAATTGCTCGTCGATGGCATGGCCGTGGGTCGAGATATTCTCGGGTGGCGAGAGAGAGATTCTAGAACCGTACCAAGTGTGGGTGATGATCGGGACCGCCGATGCCAGCGCAATCACTACCAGGATCACTGCGAATACCTTGCCCATTCCGCCTCGCACCCCCACCCGGACTCGTCCCCGGTTGTTTGGATCGCGGCCAGCGCCAAGCTGGCCGCTTTTGTAATCAGGGAATCAACGGCTCAATACGGCTTCGCCTTGAATGTGAAATCGACGGTCTTGGTTTCGCTGCCGGTAATGGTCACGTCCTGAGTTTGTGTACCGTAGTCTTCCTGCCAGGCAGTGATCGTGTACTTGCCCGGTGGCAGACTGGGCAACGAGAAACTCCCATTATCCCCCGAGATGGCGTAGTACGACGTCTTCAGCACGGCAAAATAGCCGCGCATCCATGGATGAACGTTGCACTTCACGGGGATGAATTCTTCCTTGTCAAATTTCTCCGAGAGCGGCGGCGTCCCCGGCGGCTGGGATTTATTCCACTCACGATTGACCTTGGCGAGCGGATGAATATTGTGCGAGGTCTGATCCTCATTCAAGACCTTCACTTGCTGCCCGGTCTGCATAGCCAGCACGTGCGGCAAGTACCGGCAACCTTTCTGTGTGAAGGTAACCGCCTGGGTAGGCGCGGTCGACTCATCGGGTGCGCCAGCCGACACATAGACGACCACGTTTTGCAGCGTGTTGTTGGGGCCCGTGACGATTGTCTCGGTGGTGACTGGAGTGGTGTACTGCTTGGCGCAGCTTGGCTCCTTGGACATGTCGATCGGCTTCTGCTTGGCCGGCGTGCCAGTATAGGTTACTTTGCCGCTGACCGTGCCAGCGCCAAACAGCCAAGCCGGAGAAACCATGATCACGAATAACACAGCAAACAACTGCCTCTTGCGCATCCGATTGACTCCCTCCTGAACTGATTCCTGAACCCACAACCCGTTCTCGATCCTAGCTCCCCGCTCCGTCGTGAGCCTAGCAATTCTACTGTGCGGCAGTCTTGGTGGGAATCTTTCCGCCTGCCGCCTTCAACACCTCGTTCTCTTTACTCTTCCTGTGGATCTGCAGGGTCCGCAAGTAGTGAACCAGGTCCCAGGCATCGTTGGGCTGAATCACGTCCGCGAACGACGGCATAGGAGTTCCGTCCAAGCCCG
>Ga0137418_10001523_pt1 | contig 21382 bp, 20 predicted proteins | sample CZODoug3_1_2_16f_FD_122242 | JGI IMG/M metagenome (GOLD analysis project Ga0137418, IMG submission 122242) | Vadose zone soil fungal communities from Angelo Coast Range Reserve, California, USA - CZODoug3_1_2_16fungal (Hybrid Assembly) | ecosystem: Environmental > Terrestrial > Soil > Vadose...
TGCTCGACCACTTGACCGTTCTTGAAAACGAGCAACGTCGGGATGCCGCGAATGTTGTAGCGGCCCGCGGAGTTCATCGCCTCATCGACGTTGAGCTTGGTCACTTTGAGCTTGCCCGCATAGTCGTGCGCAATTTCCGCGACCGTGGGGGCCAGCATGTGACACGGGCGGCACCATTCCGCCCAAAAATCGACCAGGACGGGTTGCGCGTTGCTCGCCGTCAAAACTTCGAGTTCGAAGTTTCCATCGTTTACTGCCTGAATGCTATTGTCAGCCATGTTCTTTGTCCTCAAGGGCTTGCCGGGGCAAGCGCCTTTTTCTCTCCCGAACCAGTTTAATTAGATGTTGCAACAGGCTTTTGGTTTCTTGGCGACGGAGCGGCTTCGGCTATCGCCGGCAGCCCTCGCGCCGTGCGCGCTGCGGCGTAAACTTTGCCATATTCCACCGCGGAACCTTTCCAAGAAAAGTCTTTCGCCATGTCGTTCAGTTGAATGCGCCGCCAGATGCGCTCGTCCATGAAAAGATGCAAAGCCTGGCGAACACTGCGCAGCATCGCGGCGCCGGAATACTCCACAAACTTGAAACCGGTTCCGCTGCCGTGCTCGATATCGAACGCTTCAATCGTATCATCGAGTCCGCCAGTGGCCCTCACAACTGGCACGGTACCATACTTCAAACTGTAAATCTGATTCAAGCCGCAGGGTTCGTACCGCGAAGGCATCAGAAACATGTCGGCGCCGGCTTCGATTTTGTGCGCGATGGCATTGTCGTACGCGATCTTTACGCCAACGCGCCCCGGGTACGCAGCGGCGAGCGCACGGAAGAGCTCTTCGTATTTGCGCTCGCCGGTGCCGAGCACCACGAGCAGCAAATCTTCGTGCATCAACTCGTGCGCTTTTTCGGCGATGAGATCGAAACCTTTTTGGTCGGCAAAACGCGAGACGATGCCGATCACCGGCTTCGCCAGATTTTCGGAGGGCAGCCCGAATTGTTCCAGCAAGTTCTGCTTGCAGATGTGCTTGCCGCTGAGGTCTTTCGCGGAATATTTTGCGGCGATGATTTTGTCTTTCTCCGGGCTCCAGAGCGTGTAGTCCACTCCGTTGAGGATGCCGACGAGGCGGTCGGCGCGGCCGCGAACCACGCCGTCAAGTCCATAGCCATATTCGCGCGTTTGAATTTCCTGCGCGTATTTGCGGCTAACGGTGGTCAGATAATCGGAGAAGACCAGACCGCCTTTGAGGAAGTTGACGCTGCCGAAAAATTCGATGCCGCTGGGATGAAAGACGCCCACGGGAATGCCGGCGCGATCGAGCGCCTCACGACCGAAGAGGCCGTGATAGCCCATATTGTGTATGGTAAAGACGACGGGTATATCTCGCACGAGCGGATCGTCGCCATAGGATGTGCGCAGCAGCACAGGGACGAGCGCGGATTGCCAATCGTGGCAGTGGATTACGTCGGGTTGCCAGACGTGCTTGGCGACTTCAATCGCGGCGCGGCAAAACTCGCTGTAGCGTTCGGCATTGTCAGGATAATCGCCCCCTGTTCCGCCATAGAGCCCATCGCGATCAAAATAGACGGGATCGTCTACAAAAAAATAGCGAACGCCGTTGATTACGGAACCGTCGGCAACGGATGGAAAGCGGAGGCGTGTGCCGCCCATGGGAATTGTCACGCTGGGCATCACCACGGAACTGGTTTTTGTTCCGCGGTAGCGCGGCAACACAACCGCGACTTCATGCCCGAGGCCAACCAAGGCCTTCGGCAGAGCTTCAACGACGTCCGCGAGGCCCCCAGTTTTGGAAAAGGGCAGGCCTTCCGATGCCACGAAAAGAATTCGCACGATGCTCCCAAGAAAATTGAGAAGGATTAACGCTATCCGACGCTATGACTGTCGTCAAGCAGGCTTACACGTATAATGTGCCTCCACGGGACGGGCGCTAGCAGATGAAACTGATTTTTATCTCCGGTTTGCCGGGAGTCGGAAAGCTGACGGTGGCGAAAGAGCTGTCCGCGCTTACGGGATACAAATTATTTCACAATCATCTCGTGGTCGATTTGCTTCTTTCCGTATTTCCATTCGGAAGCCCGCAATTTGTGGAGCTGCGCGAATCGATTTGGCTTTCCGTTTTTGATCAAGCCGGCCCGGCAGGATTGCCTGGACTGATCTTCACGTTCGCTGCGGAAAACACCGTACGACAATCCTTCGTTACGAAAGTGCAAGAAGCGGTCGCAGCAAACAGTGGGACTATTTTCTTTGTGGAGTTAGTTTGTGATGAGCGGGAACTCCAGCAGCGGATGGATACCTTGTCGCGCCGGCAGCATACAAAGCTGACGTCATGGGCGAAATATCAGGAATTGAAGGCTGCCGGAGCATTTTCCGCGCCCAGACTTCCTGAGCCTTCCGTAACAGTGGATACGGGCAAGTTCGATCCTAAGAGCGCAGCGCTTCAAATCGTCAAGGAATGCGGCCTTAAGGAACTTGAAGAGAATACTGCTTCGGAGCAGCACTAAAGCGGATCCTTAGCGCCGGGGTTACAGAGGTCAAATAGAAGAGTGGCTCGTCAACGCTTAGGGCAGCATTTCCTGGCCGATGCCGGGTGGCGCGAAGAGATCGCGCAAGCCATCCGTGTTTCTCAGCAGTCCATCGCACCGATCCCGCGAGGAGAAGCAACGGATTCCTGCTGGATCGAGATCGGCGCAGGGCATGGAGAGATGACAGAGCATCTCGCTGCGACAGGCGCCTCGGTCTACGCCGTCGAGTTCGATCCGCCGCTCGCCGCAGCTTTACAGCGATTCGCCAAGCGTTTCCCGAATGTAACCGTGGTCTCCGCCGATATTCTCGAAACGGATATTCCGGCACTCACCGGCGGCCGGCGCGTGCGCATCTACGGCAACTTGCCGTACTACATCACTTCGCCGATTTTGCATCATCTTTTTGCCGGCGCGGCGCTCATCGACGAAATACACATCGTCATCCAGCACGAGGTAGCGTTGCGCCTTGTTGCGCGGCCCGGAACGCGCGATTACGGCTATCTCTCCGTGCTGACGCAATATTATTCGCGGCCTGAGCTTGTGCTGGAAATCCCGCGCGCCGCGTTCCGCCCGCCGCCGGAAGTGAGCTCCGCCCTGGTCACTCTGCGTTTGCCGGGCGACCGCGCGAAGCTGCCGGGTGTCAACGACGCCGCGTTTTTGGATTTCGTGAAGCTGTGTTTCTCGCAGAAACGCAAGACGCTGGTCAACAATCTGAAGTTGCATGCGAAGCCCGAGGCGGTGAAAGATGTGCTGGCAAATCTGAACTTGCGAGCAGACGCTCGCGCCGAGCAACTTTCGGTAATCAACTTTGCCGCGTTATTTAACCGACTTGCGAACTCCTGAGAGCTAGCGGGCTGTAAGGGCAAACATCCAAACCAATAGCATATAGCCGGTCGCGAAGGTGATGGCTCGCTGGAACGGAACGCTTCCCTGAACTGTTTTGGGTATGAATAGAGAAAGGATGAATGAGACGGCACAGACCACGATATTGGCGACCGCTAGCGTGCCGGGCTTGGGCCAAAGACTCAAGATTGAGTTCACGGTCTTGTAGTACTCACTAATAAGAACGAGCCCATAGAACAACAGCCATATTCCCGAACTGAGGAAGAGCAGGACAAAGGAGGCGGCTCCGAAAGACTTGCTTGTGCCTGCCGCTGCGCGGACCGCGCCATATCGACGCCACGATATCCACAGCAACCCCAAGGGAATACCCCATAAGGCAGCGACGATTAGCCATTCCGACAGTCCCGTCAAGGAGTCCTCAGGTGAATATGGCTACAGATATGTTCGGCCCAGCGCAGTAACTCGAAATCATTTTGTCGAGTCTTTCTTTTGCGCGGCCACCAAAAGGTCGGGATAGTCGCTCATGATGCCGTCCACACCGGCATCGATGAGCATGCGCATGTGCGCCGGATGATTTACCGTCCAGCACACCACCTGCAAATCTTTCTTCCGCGCTTCGATAAGCAGCGCCGGCGTCACCAGGTCGCCGCGGACGGCCAACTGGCGCGCTCCGATCTCAAGTGCGCGCTCGATGGGCTTTTCGGCTTGCCCGTCGTATAACAAGCCGGTCATCAGCGTGGGCTCGATCTTGCGCAGTCCATCCAGAATTCCCGCGTCGAACGAAATCACCACCGTGCGAGGGATCTCTCCGGATTCGCGCAGCGAACCGATCAGCGCATGCTCGCCGCCCCAGGAGCCGACGGGCTTTAGTTCCAGGTAAAACACCACATCGTGCTTCTTGGAAAACTCGAAGATTTCCTCCAGCGTGGGTATGCGCTCGCCGGCGAATTCGCTGCCGAACCATGATCCCGCGTCAAGGCGACGCAAGTCCGCGAGCGTCAGGTCGTGCACTGCACCGCGGCCGCCCGTGGTTCGATCAACCGTGGCATCGTGTATGGCCACAAACCGAGCATCGCGCGAGAGCTGCAGGTCCGTCTCGATGAACGTCGCGCCCTGCGCGATCGCCTTACGAAATGCCGCCAGCGTATTTTCCGGTGCGTGGCCAGAAGCCCCGCGATGCGCAATCACCAGCACAATACCCTCACCCCGCACGTCGATTTTGCAGAATGGATTGGAATGACCCGTAGGACTATGCTAGCACCCACTGCAAGCCCACCCCTTGCAGCCCTTTCCAAGGGGTCCTGAGTCTAAATAACAGCATCACCCGAAATCCCTCTAAGGAGACATTCATGTTGAAGAACCGGGCACGGTTCGCTCTTGTTCTGTTCACTTTTTCCCTTTCCACTGCCCTTCTATCGGCAACGAGTGCCCCAGCCTTCCGTCAGGAGACAAAGGCCAATCAAAATATTGTCCGCGAAGTACGGCACCAGCTTCTTTTGCTTCCGTACTACTCGGTGTTCGATAATCTGGCTTTCAAGGTAGATGGCGATCGCGTAACGCTCGAGGGCCAAGTCACTAATCCCACACTCAAGCATGACGCCGAAGGTGCCGTGAAGAGTATCGAGGCCGTGTCTAGCGTCACCAACAATATTGAAGTGCTTCCGCCATCTCCGATGGACGACCAGTTACGTCGTGCGCTGTATCGCGCCATCTACGGCGATGCAACGCTATCGAAGTATGGCTGGTCTTCAATGCCATCCATTCACATTATCGTGAAGAACGGGCATGTAAGCCTCGAGGGCGTCGTCGATAACGAGGCGGACAAGAACCTTGCCGGCTTACGGGCGAACAGCGTGCCCAATGTTTTTGAGGTAAAGAACAATCTCGTGGTTAAAAGCAGCCGTTAATTTGAGAGGTAGAGGTTTCCTTGCCTAGCAGGGCCGCACTACGAATGGTCCTGTCTCCCTTTCGACCCGACGCGCCTTCGCTTTCATCTCGTCACTGGAGTTGTCTCAAATCTCTACCTTTCGTTGACACACTTCGTACAGAATCCAGCGTATAGCATCGCCCTGGCGGCTATAGCAAAGTATGTTGCCCTCCTTCACTGGCCGGGTGCCAAAAATGGCTCTTTGATCCTGTTTTCAGAATGAGGAATAGAGCGCTTAGTCCAGGAAGTTCCTGGTCTTGGAGAGTAAGTCTGCGGCATTGGACACCGGATTTGTCTACGATTGGGCGGCTTTCGGCTGACAAGCAAATATGTCTTGTTTTATGAATATCTTAGCAGAATGGGAGAGCCCTGCATTTGGCCTCTCAATTGCCCATGACTTTGCACCGGCCCTACCCGGCCCACCCAAGCGCATTCCAGAGCTTGAGGACTGATTGATGGCAACAACCAGCACCAAGACGGGTCTCTCGATCACCACTGGCGCGATCTCAGATCGGCTCATGCCCGTGAACGCCGCTCCGCCGGGCTTTGACGCCGCGCGCGACCTTCCCGCAGGCTTCCTGGAATTTCTGGCTCCCCTGCACGCGACGCTCACCCTTCGACAGCGGGCGCTGATTGCGCGACGGGAAACCGCGCTCCACGAAGCGCATTCGGGCAAGCTCCCGGATTATCTGCCGCCCTCGGTGGCAACGATGCAGCCGTGGCAGATCGAGCTGCCGCAATGGTGCTTCGACCAGCGCAACCAGATGACCGGACCCGCCGACGATGCCGAGCTAGTAGTCAAAATGCTGAATTCGGGCGCGCCGGGCGTGATGCTGGACCTGGAAGACTCCAACGCCAATACCTGGGAGCATCTCACGGCGGGAATCCGCAATGTTTTGGAGGCGCTTGCCGGTCGGCTCACCTTTTTCGATAAAAAGCGGAACCGCACGCTCGAAATTCAATCCAGCAAAACGGTCATTTTCACGCGGCCGCGCGGATTGCACCTGCATCAAGCCGGAGTTCTCCCGGGCGAGCTGCTGCCAGCTTCGCTGTTTGATGTCGCAATGATTGGGTATCAGGTGGACTTTTCCTCGTTGAAGCATCCGCTGTGCATCTACATCCCCAAATCGGAATCCGCCGACGAAGCGCTCTGGTGGCGCGACCTCTTCCAGATGATTGCGCGCGCCAAAGGCCTTCCCGCGGATGCCATCAAATGCATGGCGCTGGTGGAATCCCATCCGCTGGCGTTTCAGATGGAAGAGTTTGCGTGGAATTTGCGCGAGCACATGCTTGGCTTGAACCTGGGGCGCTGGGATTACATGGCCAGCTTGATTCACTTCAATCTGGAGAATCCCGAATGGGTTTTGCCGGACCGTAACACCATTCCGCACAATGTGGCTTTCTTTCAAAATTTGCGCACGCTGATGCCGGAGATTTGCCACAAGCACGGGATGCTGGCGATCGGCGGCATGACCGCGCTGTATCCGAGCCGCGACAACCCGGAACTGAACGCGCGCGCGCTGGCGGTTCTCGCTGAGGACAAGAAGAACGAAGCATCCTGCATGATGGACGGCGCCTGGACGGGTCACCCGGACCAGAACGAAATTGCGGTGACACAATTCCCTGCTCCGAATCAACTCAATGCTCGCCCGAAGAATGCCGATGCGCATCCGGACTTGCGGCCGCTACCCACGGGAGTTGGCAAGCGCACGTTGGCGGGCACGCGGGCTGCGATTCGCACCGTGATTCGCTACCGCAACGGCGTGTTGAACGGTCGCGGCGCGAGCCTGCTGGACGGCTACATGGAAGACCTGGCTACCGATCGCATTTACCGGCTGATGATTGCGCAACGGGTGAAGCACGCGGACAACGTGGAAGTGCTGGACGAGGACGGGAAGGCAATTCCCCACACCCAGGAATTGATACGCCAGCTTTTTGACCAGGAGTTGGAGCGGTTGCTGCAAGAGGGCGCCAAGGCTTCCGGCGAAGCCCTCGAGGACCAAGCAGCCAGGCTTCGCGAGGCACGCCGCCTCAGCGAGGAAATGATTCTTCGCGGCGAGTTTAATCCGGCTTGAGACCTCGAATAGAGATAGAGGAGACGCTATGTCAGTGAACGGCAAAGAAAATCGCAGGCACACGGATCATTCGGATTGGACTACGAACCCGCGCTGGTCCGGGATCACGCGGCCGTATTCGTATGCCGACGTGCTCCGCTTGCGCGGCACGATCCAGATTGAGCACACGCTGGCGCGTCTTGGCGCGGAACGCCTTTGGAACATGATGCACAGCGATGCGTACGTCGCTGCCCTGGGTGCGGTGACCGGAAATCAAGCGATTGAGATGGTGCAAGCGGGCTTGAAGGCGATCTATGGCAGCGGCTGGCAAGTGGCTGCGGACAGCAACACCGCCGGAGATGTGTACCCCGATCAGAGCCTGTACCCCTGCGACAGCGCGCCGGCGCTGGTAAAGCGCATCAACCGCGCGCTGCTTCGCGCCGATCAGATCGAGTCCGCGGAAGGCAAGCGGAGCGGCGTATATTGGTTTGCGCCGATAGTGGCGGATGCGGAGGCCGGCTTCGGCGGCGCGCTCAATGCCTATGAGCTGATGAAGTCCATGATTGAGGCGGGCGCGGCTGGTGTCCACTTCGAGGACCAGCTCTCTTCGGCCAAAAAATGCGGGCATCTCGGCGGCAAGGTTGTGGTGCCCATCCGCGAATTCATCGAAAAGCTTACGGCCGCGCGATTGGCCGCTGACGTTTGCGGCGTGCCCACAATCCTTATTGCGCGCACCGACGCCAACTCCGCGGTGCTGCTCCTATCCGATGCTGACCCGCGCGACCGCGAGTTCATTCACGGCGAGCGCACCCCAGAAGGCTTCTTCCAGTTCCACGGCGGCATCGACGCAGCCATTGCTCGCGGCCTGGCGTATGCGCCCTATGCCGACATGCTTTGGTGCGAGACCTCGACACCGGACCTTGCCGAAGCGCGCAAGTTCGCCGACGCCATCCACGCGCAGTTCCCTGGCAAGCTGCTCGCGTACAACTGCTCGCCTTCGTTTAACTGGAAAAAGAAGCTCGACGATGTGACTATTGCCAACTTCCAACAAGAACTCGGCAAAATGGGCTACAAATTCCAGTTTGTTACGCTGGCTGGCTTCCATTCGCTGAATATGAGCATGTTCCACCTGGCGCGCGGCTATTCTCAGGCCGGTATGACCGCGTATTCCAAGCTGCAGCAGGAAGAGTTCGCGTCGCAGGAGCTAGGTTATCGAGCTGTAACGCACCAGCGGTTCGTCGGCACGGGTTATTTCGACGAGATTGCGAAGGTGGCCTCCAGTGGCAGTTCCTCGACGACGGCATTGGCTGGCTCCACGGAATCGGCACAGTTCCACGGTCACGACGCCCCGGATCCGACTAAGCCGATGGTGAGCAACCGCGCCCTGTAGGGTGCATTTGCGACTTTCGGAGACACAAAAAGGGCCGCCGTAACAGTCTGCTTACGCGGCCCTTTTCGTTAACAGCGGAAGAGCGCTCTCTACTGATTGCTACCGCCGGCTGGTGCCGCTTCTTGAGAGGCGGACTGGTCGGCGATCTGCAGCTCAAACGTCTTGCCTTGGAAGAAGACGTTGGTCAACGCACTGCTGCCGTCTTGCTGCTTGGTGGAGGAATAGCCGCTCGTGGCATTCTTCGGGCTAACCGGCACAACGCGGGCAGAAACACTGGCTACTGCGTTCTTGCCGCTGGCGATGCTCAGTTGCACGTTCGGGCCTTCTCCATTCCACTCTACGGTGTATTGTCCCGGCGCCAACTGCTTGCCTTGCACGGTCACCGGTTCAAACAGCTTCAGGGTCCCCTTGGTCGTTGGCGCCGCAAAGGCACTGGCTCCCAGCAGCAACGACGCGACTGCTACGCTAAACAGGTTCCTCGACGATTTCATATCAGCTCCCTAAGTTTTTCCTCGCAAAAAGGGGAGGAGTTCTCCCACGTCCTGTGAAGGATTCTTTTTTGACCCGCTCAGTAAGACGCTGGCACTGCGAACAAGTAACATGCGTAATTTCGCTGTAAGCTATAGAAAACTTTGACGATAAAGACATCGGGGCAAGAACGAGCACTGTGAGGCGGCGTACATTAGACGGCTATTATGTGCCTGATACGTCACTACGTAGGACTGCAGTACTATACAAGTTTGGTTGAATTCGGCCGATAATCGCTAGGTATGGCGAGCCTCTACTTTTGCCAGCCCCACACGCAGAATCAGGGCATGTTACGGGCAGTTCTGAATCGCGAAGATTGCCACCATCTAGCCGCACCCGGAGCCATCACGTTCCTGGGTGAAGAATTCCCAAATCTTGCAAACTGTGCACGGCAAGAGCGCGACTTTGCGATTCTGAGAGTGGACGCCGAGGAAGCAGACGCAAAGTGGCGCTCCGGCTTCTACCGCGTGGACGCCGACTTAATGCAACTGAATAGCGTGCTCCTGACGCTTGCCCGCTGACCTGCCCAGGGGAATACTCCCAACCCAATCTGCTCCGCCGATTGTTCGGCGATCCGATCATCGCCCCAACGGTAAAGTCTCTGTCCATGGGCCGATTCGATCCCCAGGCTAATCACGGGGGACCACACGACCGCGGGAACCGGCCAAACAGAGAAGCATGCGCTTTCGCGTTGGGCACTCGATTCAGGGAAACTTCGCGCGATCAGTGCCGACGCTTGCCGTGGACGGGCGGCAAGTCTATCCTGATAGCACGGCCATGAATCGCGTCTATCTGGATCACAATGCCACCACAGCGGTCGAGCCGGACGTGCTCGACGCGATGCTCCCATACCTCTCGGGGGAGTTCGGAAACGCCGCCTCCATTCATACCTTTGGACAGCGGGCTCGCGCAGCGGTCGAAACGGCACGCGAGCAGGTTGCGGCGCTGATCGGCGCACGCCCACAGGAAATAATTTTCACGAGTGGCGGCACGGAAGCGGATAATCACGCGATTTTTGGCGTGGCACAGTCGCTCTTGGCTGCGCCTCGCGATGGCGCCGGCGCTGGCGCTTCCAAGCACATCATCACGACCACGATCGAGCACGAAGCGGTGCTCAATACGTGCCAGGCGCTCGAGAAGCGCGGCGTGGAAGTCACCTATCTGCCCGTTGACCGCGACGGCCTCATTTCTCCAGCTGAGGCGCGTCAAGCCATCCGCAAAGAGACCGTGCTGATTACGGTGATGCACGCCAATAATGAGCTTGGCACCGTGGAGCCGCTGGAAGAGATTGGCCGCATCGCGGCAGACGCCGACGTCTACTTTCATACGGACGCAGTGCAATCCGCAGGCAAGCTTCCCATCGACGTAAACGCGCTGCGCTTGGATTTGCTGTCGCTCTCCGGCCACAAGTTCTATGCGCCAAAGGGTGCCGGTGCGCTGTACATACGCGGGGGCACGCGCTTGCAACAGCTTCTTTATGGTGGCCACCACCAGCGAGGTTTCCGTCCCGGCACGGAAAACGTAGCGGGAATTGTCGGCCTGGGCAAAGCCGCGGAGCTTGCGAGGAAGTCGCTGTCCGAGGATGCAGCGCGCGTCGCCGCATTACGTGACCGCTTGGAGCGAGGTTTGCTTTCGCGCGTGGCGCATTCTCACGCGAATGGGGCCGGAGCCCCGCGCACTCCCAACACCACGAATATCACGTTCCCCGGGGTAGAAGGCGAAGCGCTCGTGATCGCGCTCGATCTGAAGGGGCTGGCGTGCTCGACAGGCGCCGCCTGTTCCTCGGGAGCTGTCGAGCCTTCGCATGTGCTGACCGCGATTGGCCTTTCACCTGATAAAGCGCGCGCGAGTTTGCGCTTTAGCCTGGGCCGCCATACGACAGCCGCTGAGATTGATTTCGCGTTGCAAGTTGTTCCGGCCGCCGTCGAGCAGCTTCGCGAGCTTTCGCCGACCTATCGCAAAGAGACCGCGGCGCGGTCGTAAGCCTGCACAGAACAGCCAAAAATGACTGTCCCACCGAAGACGTATCGCGCGCGCAAACGGTGGTTTTCCCGTAAAATGAATAGTGCATGAGCAGCGCAACCCAATTCGACACTTTACCCGCGAGCATCGAACTGCAGACCGGCTTGATTGCCGTCGCGATGAGCGGGGGCGTCGATTCCTCGACTGTCGCGGCCCTGCTGCAGCAGCAAGGGCATCCGATCATCGGCCTAACCATGCAACTCTGGAACCAGCGCCGCCTGCCGGAATTGCAGGGCGACGCGCCGGCGCAACACCGCTGCTGCTCGCTCGACGACGTCTACGACGCCAAGCGCGTCGCCCAGCACCTGAATTTTCCGCATTACGTCGTGAATTTCGAGCAGCAGTTTGAAGCGCGCGTGATTCGTCCCTTCGTGGATCAGTATCTCGCCGGGCGCACGCCCATCGCGTGTACCAACTGCAACACGGATGTAAAGTTTGAGCCCTTGTTGCGCATGGCCCGCCAGATAGGCGCGGAGCGGCTTGCAACAGGCCATTACGCGCGCATTCGCCGCAATCAGCAGACCGGCCGCTGGGAACTGTGGCGCGCTCGCGACGATAGCAAGGATCAGTCTTATTTCCTGTGGGGGCTCGCGCAAGACCAGCTTGCGCGCAGCGAATTTCCGCTCGGCGAATTGAGCAAGGATGAAGTTCGCGCAGCCGCACGCGCCGCGAACCTGCCGGTCGCGGACAAGCCCGAGAGCATGGAGCTGTGTTTCGTCCCTAACGGAAACTACGTTCAGTTCATCGAAGCGTACTCGCGGGAACGCGGCGCGGTCTCATCGAAGAACGAGGGTGAGATTGTCTCCGAAGATGGCGTTGTGGTTGGACGCCACAGTGGCGTACATAACTTTACCATCGGCCAACGCAAGGGGCTGGGATTCGCCGCCGGCAAGCCGCTCTATGTGGTCGCGATCGACCGCGAGAATAATCGCGTGGTCGTGGGAGATGATGAATCGTTGCGGACATCCACGTGCAATGTGCAAGACGTTAACTGGATCTCGCACCAGGTTTCCGCTGAGCCGGTGCGCGCAACGGTGAAGATCCGCCACAAGCACGTCCCCGCCGAAGCCACGATTACGCCCTTGGATGAGACGCAGGCGCGCATTGTGTTTGACGCTCCGCAGCGCGCCATCACCTCCGGACAAGGCGCTGTCTTTTATGACGGGGAACGCGTTCTGGGTGGAGGCTGGATTCGCTAGAAAAAGAAACAGGCAGGCGCAGAACACACCTGCCCGATGAATTGCCAGAATCGAAATCCGCTAGATAAAAAGCTCTTCCTCTTGTTCCAGCGGCTCTTCCGGCCGCCGATGTGCGCGCCGCGAGCGCAGAAGATCAATCCCAACCTTGATTCCTTGCATTAGGGCGGAAACCTTCTGTACCGGCCGCCAAACGCTATGCGTGAACTTCGACCCCGCGTCTTCCATAGCTTCCATGGCACCGGTCAGAATGCGGTCTGCACGCACGAGTTGGCCCCGCAAGCGGTCCGACGCCTCGGTGAAGACACGGTCGACCTTCTGGGCCTGCGCGCGCGCCAGGTACACCACATGCGCGGCATCGGCAACCATTTCAGAAATTTTTGGCTGTGTATCTTCGAGGAAAATCTGAACTCGGCTGAGGATCGGGGTCAGGCGGGATTCCAAGTCGCCCGTGAAGCGCTCCAGCCGCTCGGACAGCCGCTTCATTTGAAAGAACATCGCCGTGAGCATCGCGGCCTGAATAACAATGGCGACGGACGCGACCACGATGAAGACTTGAAGCCAGGTGTCCATAGTTACTCCAAGTGCCCTATCCGGGCCGCCTTACTCGTAAGATGCACGTGCGACGCCTCCAGACACGAGGCGCAAAACCTCGTCGCGGCTCTGACCTAGACGCCTAGGATTTTGCCGACTCACGAAGGTATGCTTCGCGCCCCGCTTCGACGGCCGACGAAATCGAATCCTTCTTGCGCACCGCTACATCCTTGCTGCGCTCGATCAGCTCGTCCGCCCGTTCGCGGAGTTCGCGCGCCTTGCGCTGCGCATAGTCGCGCCCTTCATCCGCTTTCTTGGAGAGCAGGTCGCGCGTCTCCTCGCCCGACTTTGGCGCGAACAAAATACCAACCAACGCTCCTACACCGAGGCCTACGAGGAAGTAAGTCACCTTGGATCCCACATTGTCGGCCATGGAAACCTCCTGCCGAGAACGTAGCATAGCCCTGTGCAGCGCGCAATACGAGCTAACCGCTATCGGCCGCTATCTCAGGTTACCTGCCGCAACCTCCGCATCCAGGTGCGTCAGAATCGCCTCCGCCACTTTGGGTGAAACGACACGGCTCAGCTTTTCTTTACCTGCGCGCCGCAAGTTTGCGATGCTGCCGAATTCGCGCAACAGCTTCTGAGTTGTGCGCGGCCCGACGCCGGGAATGTCGCTCAAGGCTGTCTTGGTCTGCCGCTTGCCCCTGCGCTGGCGATGAAAGCTGACAGCAAAGCGATGCGTCTCATCGCGAATCTGCTGAATCAGGTGCAGGACGGGCGAGTGACGCTCTAGGATGCACGGCTCCTCTTCCTGGCCGAGGATATACAAGATCTCTTCTTTCTTGGCGATGCTGGCCATCGGCTGGTTGATGATTTGCAGCGAATCCAAGGCTTGCGCGGCGGCGTGCAACTGGCCGATGCCGCCATCGATCAAAATCAGGCTGGGCATTGGCCGCTTTTCCTCGAGGGCGCGCCTGTATCGGCGAGTCACCGCTTCGTGCATGCTCGCGAAATCGTCGTTCTGCCTGAGCACGGGGAGGGGGTTGCCTGATGAAACGGAGGTGCCAGTCGCCTGACCTTGATCGCCGCGAATAATGAACTTGCGGTACTCCGATTTCTTCATCCGGCCGTCTTCCCAAACGACCATCGAAGCGACGGTGTCCGTGCCTTGCATGTGCGAAATGTCGAAGCTTTCAATCCGGCGAGGCTCTTCCAGCAGATTCAGGGCGTTCTGCACCGCTTCGCCGATCGCCTTCGACGTAGGCTTCAGTACCCGGAAGCGCTGCTCGAAAGAATGTTTCGCGTTGTTCTCGACGAGGTCCAGGAAAGCGCGTTTGCTTCCGCGCTGCGGCGTGAAGATTTCCACTTTGTGGCCGGCTTGCTCGGTCAGAGCCTCTTCCAGCAGCGCGCGGTCTTCGAAATCAATCGGCACGTGAATCGCTTTCGGCAGATATTCCGCGTCCAGATAGAACTGCTTGAGCAGCGACGGCACGAACTCGTGCGGGTCGAACTCTTCCAGCTCTTCCCAATAGAATTCGCGCCGGTCCACCACGCGGCCGCCACGCAAGTGAAACAGGTTGGCGGAAACCAGCGGCGGCTCGGCGTAATAAGCGAACACGTCGGTATCGTCGCCTTGCGCGGCAGCAATACGTTGGCGCTCTTCGATATCCTCCAGCGTGCGCAGCAAATCGCGATACGCTGCGGCTTGCTCAAAAAGCTCCTGTTCGGCGGCGGCAGCCATGCGCTCTTCCAGGCTTTTCATCAAATCGTGGCGGCGGCCCTCGAGGAACATTCGTGCGTCGCGCGCGGCCTCCGCGTACTGCTCGTCCGTGGTAAGCCCGTTCACGCACGGCCCTTGGCAGCGCTTGATGTAATACTGCAGGCAGGGCCGCGGATGATTGCGCGTCAAATCGACCGTGCAGCTTGGAACCAGGAAGCGCTTGTGAATGAAATGCAGGATGCGGCGCGCCAGTCCGGCCGGAAAATACGGTCCGAAATAAAGGGAGCCGTCCTTTTTGATGCGCCGGGTGAAATACACACGCGGGTATTTTTCAGCCGCCGTGAACTTGATGTAGGGATAGGTCTTGTCATCGCGCAGGAGGACATTAAATTTCGGGTGATACCGCTTGATGAGATTGTTTTCGAGCGCGAGAGCCTCGCGCTCGTTGTCAACGACAATGGTTTCGAGATCGGCGATTTCGCGAACCAGCGAACCGGTCTTTGCGTCCATCCAGCGCGATTCGAGAAAATACGAGCGCACGCGGCTGCGCAGCGACCCCGCTTTGCCCACGTATAGCACGGCACCTGCGGCATCCTTGAACAGGTACACCCCGGCCGTTTCCGGCAGCGCAGCAGCTTTCTCGCGAGGTTCCATAGAGATACAACTTCCATCATACTAGAGCGAATCCGACAGCGAGAGGACCACGAATTGAGTCTGAAGATGCAACGAAAAGCGCTACTTCATTGGATGCTGCTGGCCGCTGGAATCATTCTGTTTTTGGCCGGGCTGCCGCTCCGCGCTCAGGAGCCGGCGCCGGAATCTTCGTCTAAACCCGTCGATCCGCCTGCGCGGAAAAAATCGGACAAAAAGCAAAAGCCAGACTCCGCCACGCAAAATGCTCCGGACCAGCCTGCGTGGGACCCTTTGCGTGCCGAAAAAGATCTGGAAGTCGGCCAGTATTACATGCGGAAAGGCGATGTGGACGCGGCCATCGACCGCTTTCAAGATGCCACAACCGCCAAGCCCGGCTATGCAGTTCCCTTTCGTTATTTAGGTGAGGCTCAGGAGAAAAAGGGGCTGAAGAAACAGGCTATTGCATCCTATTCGCGATATCTCGAACTATATCCGCACGCCGAAGATGGCGATAAAATCCGCAAAAAAATCGACAAGCTGCGCAAAGAGACCGAGAAAAAGAAGAAGTATTAGCGCGCCAAACGGTCCAGCACTCGCCGCGCGCGCTCGAATTCCGCAAACCGCTTCTCTTCCTCGCGGAACTCGCGCGAATGCGACACCAGGCTGCACCCAGAGCGTCGCGTGGGATGCTTCACGTGCAGCATCTCGTGATACAGAACGTACTCCACCGCGAATTGCGGCACGCCGGGGCGATCCATGCGCCGGTTCAGCAGGATGTGATTGGGTCCGGGATCGTAGCAGCCGAACTGGCGCCGCCAGCTTCGGTTGCTCCAGCCAATGTGCGGGCGCTGCAGTTTGCCGTCAAAGTATCTGGCGTTCAGGCTCTCGAAAAGCTTCTCAAGATCAAAATGCCGCCCCAGCGGGCCCGCCGCACCCGGACGTATGCGCCGCCGGCGCATGTGATTGATGCGCTCGCGCGTGCGATCCGATCGCGCGTATTCCAAATATGGGCTCGTCAAGGACGCCGGAGCCCTGCGCCGGTACACCCGTGACAGCAACAAGGCTGCGGCACCCTCGAGCACGCTGAGGGGCGCTCGCCGCAACAAGTCCGAGAACCGCACCCACGCCGTCTCTTCGCGGCGGCGGATGGTCAGGACCAAGCTGCTGTAAGGATAAAACTCAACGCGAAAGCGGGGTGGCCGCCCCTCGCATCCGAGGCGGGTGTAGACCCGCTGGCACAATGCCGCACCGCCGGGAACAATCGTGCTCCGATTAGCTGTGCGCTTGGCGATTCTGCGTTTCAATCCGGGGATGTTCTCCTGACTGCTGCTGTCGTCACGCAAACCGGAGTTAATTCTTCCTCCTCACTGGGGGCGGCGCAACGGCCTCTTTGGCCTTTTCGGCATCGTTCATCGCGTCGCGGGTACCTTCAATCGCATCGTCCAGGTTGTCCTTGTAGATGTCGATTTCCGTCCCATCCGTGGAAATCTTCTCCAGGATTGCCAGGAACTCCTTTGTCCGTCCGGCCATCAGATCAATTCCCGGCCGAATATTTTCCTGCTTCTGAATGCCGAGCTGCACGAGATCTGCCGCGTCGTCCACACACCCCACATATGCGTTCATCAGCGCATTCAGCATCTCGGGATGCTTGTTCGAAGAAGGATGCTGCAATTCGTACTGAAATTTCTTCAGGCGGTCGTCCGCAAACGTAATAAACAGCTTGATGCGTTCATTGGTGGTTTCCGCGTCCCGAATCTTGTCGGACTCGAGGGCGGACAGGTAGTCCTTTTGCGCCATGCCCGCCGGCGCGGCAAAGAGGCTCGCGATGATTGGCAACAGCGACAGACACAAGAGGCCGGTATATTTCATGGCGATACTCCTCGCCCGCCAGGACTCTTGGCAGGGGGCTTTTTCTCGCCGGGGTGGCGAGGGAACAATAACTCCAGCAGCTCGTCGTCGATGTTCGCAAGATCGCGCCGCACGATTTCCAGCGGCGGACGATACTCATCGGGCGCGACAACCAGCACCTCGTCGACTTCGCGAAGCGATTTATGCACGTGAATCTGCAACTGCTTGAATCCGCTGGTGTGGCGTTCCGCGTCCGGGTGGTCTTTCTTCAGCGCATCGACCGCCGCGCGCGCGTTGTCGCGATATTTTTCCATCACCAGGCCAATTGTTTTGTAGTCGTTGGCCTGCGACGCGCGCCTTGTCTCGTCCAACTGCGCGTCGCCCAATCTCTCCAGCAGCTTAGCTTTGTGAACCGAATTCGTTTCGCGATCAAAGCGCGCCTGCAGCGACTTCACGTCGTCCGTCGCGGCGCGGGCGATTGCTAGGGTCGCCACCGCACCCACAATGATCAGCAGGCTCGCCCCCCAGCGGCTCATGCTTATCTTTTCCCCTCCAGCATGTGCTTCAAGACTTTGCTTCGCTGCTGCGCCTGCCAGACCTGGTCGGATGCTTTTCCCTGTTCCAACGCCAAAAATTTATCATAGGCTTCCAGTGCCGGCTTGAATTGATGCAACTTATCGTAGCAGAGCGCGCGGATAAACCACGCGCCGGAACCGGGAGGTTCCGATTTTGCAACTACGTCCAACGTCGCGAGCGTCGCACGACAATTCCCGGCGAGGTAGTACGTCGAGCTGAGATCCTTCCAGTACACCAGGTTGTTTTGGTCGAGTTGCAAGGCCGCTTTCAATTCTTTCTCTGCCGCTGCGAAATCGCGTTTCTGCAAATAAATACGGCCAAGGCCGCCAATCAGTTGCGCATCGCGCGGCGCCAAAGTGATGGCTTGTTGCAGCGTCGCCACCGCGTCGCTCAATTTATTTTGTGCGATCTGGATGTCTGCGCGCATCCGCAACGAGTCCAAGGACGGCGGCTTGCCGGCACCGGCCCGATCGAGCTCGGCAAGAGCAGCGTCGTACTCCTGCGCGGCTACCAGCAAATGGATCAGGCGAGCGCGCGCACCGGCATCATCGGGTACAACAGCCAGGTACTTTCGATATGTGTCCGCCGCTTCCGGTTTGTTTTGCGTCTCCAAGCTCCGCGCCAAGCCTTGCAGAGCCTCGGGTGTGTCGGGCCGAATCTCCAGCGCATGCCGGAATCGCCGCTCCGCTTCCCCAGGCTTGCCGCTGCGCAAATCGAGATCTCCAAGGTATTGATTTGCCGCGAAGTCGTTGGGATCGAGGTGCAAGACACTTTCAAAAGACTGTCCCGCCCCTTTCTTATCTCCGGAACGGTCCTGCGCAATGGCCAAGAGGGAGCGCGGGTGGCTTTGTGCGGGAAGCAATTCCACCGCTTTGCTCAGGGGTGCGACCGCCGCGGCGTATTCCTGCTTGTCCAAAAGTAGAATGCCGAGATTCAAATAAGCTTCCGGCATTTTCGGATCGAGGGCGATGGCGCGCTCGTATTCGGCTCGCGCTTCGTCGCTGCGCTTCAGCGCCGTGTACGCGTACCCCAGTTGAAAATGCGCGAATGCCAGGTCCGGCTTTTCCGCAATGAATTTCTGCAGCGGCGCTACCGCGGCCTCAAAGTTGTTGGCATCGATATCTTTTTGCGCTTCGTCGAGAAGATCGTTGAGCGGGTTCGCTACTTTCTGTTGCCGGGATTGTGTTTCCCGTTTCGCTTTTGCGTCAGCCTGCGTGAGCAGCGCAACACCCCTGCCGTAAGCGGGCGCAGCTTGTATTGCGAACGCGACGATCAGGAAAAAAGGCGCGGCTTGCGGCACGATGCCTGCCCGCGGTCGAAGATGCTTCATGGTTCGATGCCAGGAACGCCGGCTCCATTTGGCGTTGTAGCCGGATGGCCTGCTGACTTGGATGCGCCATTCCCAGCGCGTTTTGCCTGACCATTGGCGTTGAGCGTCCGTGATAAAAAGCGCCCGGTATGCGAGTGCTGATTGCGCGCGACCTGCTCCGGCGTGCCGGTGGCGATCACTTTGCCGCCCATGTCGCCGCCCTCCGGTCCCATGTCGATCAGCCAGTCCGCGGACTTGATCACATCGAGATTGTGCTCGATGACCAGCAGCGACGCCCCCGACTCGAGGAGTTTGCGAAATGCGGCCAGCAGCTTCGCAATGTCGTCAAAATGCAGGCCGGTCGTAGGCTCATCCAGAATGTAAAGAATGCCGAGATTGTCCACACGCGTCAGGTGCGACGCGAGTTTCAGACGCTGCGCTTCTCCGCCGGAAAGCGTCGTCGCCGATTGCCCAAGCCGCAAATAGCCGAGTCCAATTTCGTTCAGCACTTTCAGTTTCGACACGATTTTCGGGACGTTCCCGAAAAATACCAGCGCCTCGCGCACGGTGAGCCCCAGCACTTCGTGAATGTTCTTTCCGTGGTAGCGCACATCCAGCACGCTGCTCTTGAATCGCGTGCCCCGGCATTCTTCGCAGATCAGCTCCACATCCGCCAAGAACTGCATCTCCACGGTCACCGTGCCATCGCCCTGGCACGTCTCGCAGCGTCCGCCAGGGACATTGAACGAAAAGTGTCCGGCGGTGTAGCCCTTGCGCTTGGCATCCGGAGTCTCGGCAAACGTCTCGCGAATTGCATCGAACGCTTTCAGGTAGGTCGCCGGATTCGAACGCGGGGTGCGCCCAATTGGCGACTGATCGACAATCACCACGTCTGTGATCTGGTTGTCGCCCTCGAGCCTGTCGCAGAATTCTTTCACGCTTCCGCCGTTGCGCTTGGCGCCTAGCGCTCGATACAGCACGTCATGAACCAGCGTGGACTTGCCCGAGCCGCTCACGCCCGTGACCACCGTCAGCGTACCCAGCGGAATCATTAAGTCGACATTCTGCAAATTGTGCAGCGTGGCCCCATACAGCCGCAGAAATTTCCCGCTTGGGCGATGCCGGTTGTTCGGCACGGGAATGCGCAGTTCGCCATTCAGATAACGCCCAGTTAGCGATTTGGGCTCGCTCAGCATCGCGTCGTACGGACCGGCAAACAGCAACTTCCCGCCGAGTTCTCCAGCTCCCGGACCAAGATCAATCACATGGTCCGCGGCTTCAATCGTGTCGGGATCGTGCTCCACGACCAGAACCGTGTTGCCCAAGTCGCGTAGCGATTTCAGGATGTCAATCAGCCGCTGCGTGTCACGCGGATGCAAACCAATCGACGGCTCATCCAAAACATATAAAGCCCCGACCAGGTGCGAGCCTAAAGAAGTAGCAAGCTGAATTCGCTGCGATTCGCCGCCAGAAAGCGTCGAAGTCAGCCGGTCGAGCGAGAGATAATCCAGCCCGACCTCATCCAGAAATTGCAGCCGCGAGCGAACCTCTTCAAGAATCTTGTCCGCAATCGCGCTTTGCGCTTCCGTCAGCTCCAGTCCGGCAAAAAACGCCCGCGCCTCCTTCACCGTGAGCGCGCAAATCTCGGTAATCGACTTCCCTGCCACCCGCACCGCCCGCGCCTCCGCGCGCAGCCTCGTTCCACCGCAGTCTGGACACGTCGCGTAACCGCGATAACGGCTCAGGAAAACGCGCACGTGCAATTTGTACTTCTTGCGCTCCAGCCAATTGAAAAATCCCTTCACGCCATCAAAATCATTCTCCGGGTCGCCCTCGAGTATCAGCTTCCGCTGGTCCGCAGTTAGATGCCGCCACGCCACATTCGCGGGAATGTCCCGCGAGCGCGCCCACTTCTTCATCTCTTGCAACAAAGTCTTGTAACGAGGTTTGGTCCACGGCTCAACCGCGCCTTCATCCAGAGACTTGCTCGGATCAGGAACGACCAGATTCAAGTCGAAATCGATGGTGTTGCCGAAACCCTGGCAGCGCGGGCAAGCGCCATACGGATTGTTAAACGAAAACAGCCGCGGCTCCGGCTCCTGATACAGCGTGCCGTCATTCTTGCATTCGAATCGCTCGTTGAAGACCAACCGCTCCGCCGCATTTCCCGCCGCATCCCCGACAAATTCCAGAATCGCTTCCCCGCCCGCCTCGCGATAACAAATCTCAATCGAGTCCACCAGCCGCGCCCGCGATTCCGGGCT
>Ga0137418_10001526_pt1 | contig 21352 bp, 22 predicted proteins | sample CZODoug3_1_2_16f_FD_122242 | JGI IMG/M metagenome (GOLD analysis project Ga0137418, IMG submission 122242) | Vadose zone soil fungal communities from Angelo Coast Range Reserve, California, USA - CZODoug3_1_2_16fungal (Hybrid Assembly) | ecosystem: Environmental > Terrestrial > Soil > Vadose...
GCTCCTCTCCCTCTCAAGAAGTTTATTACCAAAGCAGATGAGAAGAGAGATGCTATCAAGGCTCTTATTGCCAGCTAACCTTTGTGGATGGGGACTGGATCTCTAAGACTGCTGTGCTAAGAACACAAATAAGTGAGTCAAGTGCACAAAAATCTGCCAAGTGCAGTTGGAGCACAGCCACCACAATTTGCCACTTAGACATATTTCATCTGCTTGGCACCCTTATTTGTGTTCTTAGCACACCTTAATTGAAAGTTAAGTGTGATTAAGTGCATTTAAGTAGGTCATTTGCACCATTAAGCATATTTTTTCAACTTTATTTACTTAACCCTACTTAGTCCTACTTAATCAGAAATTCTACGTACATTAAGTCGAGCTAAGTAGGCCAGGAATTTTCCTGATGTATGTGATGTTGTCTCGCACGACATCCTTGAAAGGCATCGCAATTATGAGATGGTTTGATCCAGGTAAGATAAACCGGTCATTATCCCAGCAATTTCAAGACGAATTCACCTGACTAACACAGCTAGATGAGCTCACAAAGCTAGAGTTTGAAAACAGAATGAAGCTGGATGCTGACAGTGGACCTTAGATTTCCAAATCCGAGTTCAACCAAGATAAACGAAGCAGCGTGAGTACTTTCGACAAAATTAGACCCTACTAGTATTACGCACAATTACAAACCGCACACTGTTGTTATAGTATGGCCCATTTTATTTTCCTGTCGTCAGTCAATACCATTTCCCTCCTGGTACACCCTTTGCGTAGACACATACCCTGGGAGTCCGGCCTGACGTCCGTCGCATCAGCGCCCACCAAGAAGCCACCATTAATCCCTCATCCGCGCTGACATCTTCTATGAAGGTCCTTGTTGGACAAAATTAATAATGTTTCATCGATTGGGGGAGATATCCGGTGATTCTCGGCGATCTTCCACACCACCACTTAATCTTTGGAGATCTCGAAAGATCTTGCAAGATTTTGCAACGCACCCCACAATTTGAACCTTGTTCTCATCCTTAAGAGCCCATAGATTTTCAAATATCTCATTTTGTTCCATATCTCCAGCCTTCTTGGTCCATCTCTGAATATCTTGAAATCTCCAAGATCTTGGGTATGCATGTTTTGCATTTGGCCTGGTTAATTTTGATCCAGATGTCCAGGTTTATTCCCAGTTCTACCAGCATGGGATAATCTAAACCGGCTTGATTACTTAGACACAAGGCCGCTGTTTTCAACTTGCCGGCGATAGTGATGACTTAAGTTGAAACAGGGTCTTCATCAATTTAGCCATCGTTGGTCGATCCCCTTATCTCTGCCTCTGATGATCAGCTGACCCATTCAGCTTCAGTCTCTTACCTCTATTCCTGAATACATTCCCTGCATGCCTGCCCTTCAGACACGTCACGGGTGTGCAAGTTGTCCATGTGCGCTTTTGTTGTGGGTGACAGAGACCCGACAACGTTGATGGTCATTCTCCGTCTTGTAAGTTTTCAATCACCGATATGTGAAATAGACTGACACCAAAGCTTCTCAGGTGCCTCGTACACCCCAGGAAGCTTGTTGGGCTTGTACACATCCTTGGTTCCAGCATAGCACTGTTTGGGTGGATTCCACTGATCCCAATTTTCCAATGAGAAAAGGGGAGCATTCCGGTTCTTACTGTGGTGGATTCTATTCAGTACGTGTTGAAATTCATAAAAGTAACTACTCAGTTTACTGATAGTATTTCCAGGTCGATAGGATATGGGACTTTGGAACTCTGTGTGTTAGTACGAATTCAAGACGTGTTGCCAGTGCTGCCAGGATGAACCAAAACCAGACTGGCCTGAGGACCAGCTCGTTGCACCCCCGCCATACATTTCCACAGGGCATAGCAACAGGTTCGTTTGGTACTGTTAATTCAACACCCGCTGATGTCAATGTTTTGGTGTGGCCACATGCGGTAAGTGATAATATTTTATGTATCCGTGCTTCATCCTCATAGAGATATGGCATCATCCCAGACCACAGCTGCTTATGAACCTGAAGGCCACCCAAACCCATTCTTACAATCACAAAATGATGACCTGCCGAATTTTCTGGATAGGTTTGACACACAGAGACTATTCCTTCGTGTTTCTGTGCCACGGTCGGGGCCTGTATGGGAGACCCTCAATGATCAAATTGTGGCACAACTCACGTCTAGTGGCCTGCACCTTCCGCCTCCCCCCAATTCGTTGAATATTCATGCGCCAGTGCCTTTTCATCAGCTTGACTGGCAGCTGCTGGGTCCAACGACCAGATCATGAACAGACGGGAAATATTCTTTGAGGCCTCACAGGCTTATAACTGGTGTTTCATTTACATGGCAGGAGATCATCAAACTTGGAAGAAAGACTCTAAATCCTTGTGCTGCAGATGTCCCCTGTATACACATTGGTACTATGTTTTCTGAAGAATCTGCAAATTATCAAATTGATACTTTTTTTGCAGGTGCTCGTTATGGGAACATTGGTGGTCCGGTGCAAAATTTTGGGCCCCATTTGAACATGTCAATTGCTCTTCAACGGCACTCCCACTCCTGTTTCAGAGATCGTCTCCTGTCAGTTTTCCCTGACTTTGTGGAAATGTTTGGAACCCCTGAATGCCACGACATACTTTGCCCAAGTGAGACAACAAACAGGGTTAGCTATCCATTTTACAATAACAATACAATTACTAATTGTTGAAATGGTGATCTAGCCCACTGATCCTACTGCAAGTGTCTGTCGCATAGTGTCAGGTACAAATATAGCAGTGGCTGACGCCTTAGTGTGTTAAATCAATTTTTCTGACAATTCTCAAAACTTTTCTATTGTCTGACATGTTGTTCCAGCAGTTAGACTACAACAGTTCAGATGATCAGGACATACCTGATGCAATGCCTTTGATCAATAGACGTCGATCTGGCTCTCCTAGTTTGTGGGTGAGTGGTTGCATCTTATAGTCGCACGAAAGCAATTGAATCTCATCTTTTATTTGTTTGTTCAGGATGACAACTGGCAATCAAGGAGGGACAGGAATAACCGGTGGCGAGTCGATGTGGAATCAAGAGTGAGTCCTACCAACACACGTTACTGCCACTTGTTCATGTTCCAAACATAGCCTGCCGCACCCCGAGAGGCATCACCAGGTATAATAGATGTAGATGTGCTTGATGCTGCTAATCCGGCTGGCGGAGGAGTTTATGACCCACATCAGCCTTTACAGGAAGGCGTAGACCAAGCCTCTGATGTGGATATTCAAGGCTGGCGCTCTGCCATATCTGGTCACATTTCGAATGCAGCTCTCACTGACATGGAGCTTATTCTCATTCAAGCATATTCCATAGAGGCCAGTGCCAACTGCCTTCTCGCACTTATTCAGCACATTCATCAATGCCGATCACGAATGGACAACCACCCCGACTTCTTGCTGCTGAAGGATGTTGTCGGCTGCAACACCAACATCCACATGGCATCTTTCATTTATGGGTTGTGCAATTTCAAAATGTGAGCAAACTCCTAGCCATGCAGATCGTTTTTCTGTTGACATATCTTATAGTGGTCGTACTGTAAGACACATATCTGTTCCTGCCATCGGGATTGGTCCAGAGCGAGGTGTTTACCGTGCCATCCCAAGTATAATGGCCAAGGAAGGTAGTTATTGGACAATTTGAAACAGTCACCTCATTCCCGTGTTCTGTCCCACTATGAAGTCTAACTCCACCTGTCTGGAGAGATTCAAGGCCTATGGATCATACATTGGGCTCCACATGGCTCTTTTTGGTCAGGGTGCCACTCTGACTTCATTTGTGTTGCCGCTCGAATTTATACAAGGACTCAAGGCGATGCAAATGCCTCCCCACTATCTTCATGCGATGGATCCTGAAGCTGCTGCCAAGCTCACTCCATGGTTTGCTATGCATCCTACTGACCCAATGCCTACTATACAAAATGCCAACCATGAACTGGTGCAGTTTTTGATAAACGACCTGGATGTACAGGTATCATGTGATGTTTCTCAAGCCTTTATGAGATGGTGCTCACTCCTCTGCATCAGGTATCCATAATTCCCCGCCAGTGAACACAGCGTGAGCATGATATGTGGACAGAGTATTTAGTTCACCGTGTCCTTTTCGGCCCTGTATTGATCTGGGACCACCCTGAATTCCACGCTATGCGGGATGGTTTTGATATATCCTTGGGACGTTCAACCAACAGTGCCCATCTCATTAGAGTGTGTCTCATTACTTCGGATAGTTTCACCATGCTAAGTATTGATCGTATATAAAGACCTCTACAACGTCATTCCCTTCCTCCTATTTCCCTGCGCTGGTTGCGGGCATGTACAACAGGCGTGTATTTAGTGTAGATCAGCTGTGGCAGCGCGTTAAGTTTTACATCATTGCGGCTGCCAGTGATGGCACTACCAGACACTTCGTACAGCTCTTCCTTCGCTATGTCTGTTGTTATCTCCTAGGAGCTGGACATCCCAACCATCCATTTGTGCGTGGCTGTGGGCTGGTATCCACTCAGGTATTTGATCGTGAAGTGGAAGATCCCCTGGCCAGCTCCCAACTCTTATTATTGGTGGCGACAGAGTCCGATTTGATACCTATTGAGCACCACTGGAGCATTACGGTAATATGACCTCTTTTTAACAATAACCTCTTTTCTTACCAACGTAATCATACAGTTCCGCTTCATTGGACAGAATTGATTCAACCACTCAGGAGCTACACATACTGTGAGTACTCCTGTCAATATGTTTACTATACACGGCCTTCATCTCAGGATGGCAGCGACCATGCCCATGGCAAGCCGCTTGATTTTGGAGCCTGTACACGATCCATTGATGTTACCTTGGACTCAAAACTTGAAGACATGTTATTGAAAATGCCCCTTAATTCCTTACCCACAGACTTTGATGTTTGGTTTCATGTGCAACTGCTTAGCGCTCCCAATCAATTCAATCACACATAAATTTCAACCATACTACCTTCCATCCATCCTTCTCTCCGCTTTGTAACCAGGCAGTTTATCACTGATATCCCACCTTTTTTCTGATCGCCCCCTCAACAAGCCGACGGTCTTTACATTCTTCACTTTGTTCTTCCCACTTATCCCTTCAGTGTTGGATGTCTTTGCCCTTTCACTACCCATCTTATTATCACCCCCTGGTTGAGGTCTCACGGTCGTTATAGTCATTACAGTTTGTTACAGCTATTTTTATCACACTCATTGTACACATCACTGTGCTTTGCAAAAGGAAATCTTTTGGGTGGAAGGTCCTCCATTGTAAAGGATCAATGGCCGGTTTCAGAATGCATGTGCCTGCGCAGCTGGCATTATGAAACTCTGAATATTGCAAGTATTCATTGCCTGTTGTTTGGAGGCTCTTCCCATGCACCCTGTACATTCAGGATAAATCCAGAAAGTCTAGAACGCAAACCGATCAGGGGTTCAAGTGGAGTTAATTCTCATTTGTGGCAATGCCGATGCCTGCACAAAAAAGAGTGACAAAATTCTGAATACTGCGAGTCTGCATTCCCTGTTGTTGTACACTATCCATGTACATCTTGGAAATCCAGGAACTGTCAGAATCAGTCAAACAAATGAGTTCAATATGAAGCGGGTACTTATTGTCCGTCGCGTACAAAAATTTAATTCATTGTCCATTTTTGGAATTTTGTACCAAAAAAAACCCGTTCCTGGCAAGGTTGCGCAAATAGTACTCAATAATAATAGGACAGCTCAATTCTTGTCTTCATTTGCCGTTTTGTCATTTCGCGACTTGTATGCCATCAATTTGAGAGAACATCCAATTTAATGTCATAATGGAACCCATACCAGTATTTAGTGGCACAACCGGGGCTGTATTTTTGGACCATCTGCCGGCCGGGTAATGCGGAAAATCATGATTGTACTGGCCCGCTTATAAGCAAAATGAAATCGGGGCAGCATGGCACTTTTTTTGCTGCTGTACTAAGATTGCTTATCTGACCAATGGCTTGGAATGAGCGAAGTGGTGATCTTGTTCCTGATGCCCACCTTTCGTCCCCAAAGGGATTCGAGACGGCCACCTCACTGAGCGGACTCTTCTGTGTCCTTCAGTGAAGCATTGAGGAGTTCCAGAAACACTGTGGATGTCTTACAGGAAAGTTCCACCGATGACGTCAGTAATCATTCTCCCTCCAGATCCGACTCTGGTTAGTCTGTCATTTTGCATAGTTTTTACACAGCTGTCCTTGCATCTAGAGGAACCAAACATTGCGGCAACAGTGACACATGAAGAAAACCAAGCGACTGAGCGGCACCCAAGTCCAATGGACGTCCTGGATGGAACATCAACACCAGACAGTGCAGATATCCCCCTTCTGCAGCTGACTTCCGACCCGCTGCACCCTTCTGACGGTACAGGATCGTTTCCAAAATGTTACAATATTGTGCTGACAGTGTTAAAGTTACATACATCACTGAGGAGGAACAATCCACAGCATCTATCATATCCATTATCCATCAACTCCGTGCTCGGCAGGCACAGGGCAATGCCCCACCCATTTCACCTCGGGGTCTGCAGAGATTCACATCGTCTCCCAAGCCAGTGACGGACATGTTTATGAGTGAGCATGGCCAAGAGTGCGATTTCAGACTGACCATGACCGTGGTGACGAATTGCTTGTCAATAATGTTTCTGTTGACGGTGAGGCTCCAGCAGTTATTCACTAAGACTTTATAATATTCAATTTACTCTTTAGCAAGTGATTCTCAACCGGCCATTTATGTTGTTGGCATTAAAATAACAGTTGGAACGCGCACCTTCTGTGAGCGGGTGACGAGTATCAGCAGCCACCAACTGTTGGCTTCTGGGATGATTGCACAGCTGATTGGTATCGATTGTCCAGCTGGAAGACTCTTGGCTGCGTTATGGTGCAGTTGAACTGTTTTGTGGCTATGTCTGATTTCCCAGAGTCTATTCAAAATGACTACATGTCGCCTTTTTCTAATTTCCAAGAGCTTGGTAGATTCAATGCTGGTTGCCCTGCCCGTTTGATATGCAGGGATTTAGATCTATACTGCTGGTTCAAAAATAACATCAGTAAATATATGGAGATTGCAACTTCTGAAGATTTCTATCGGTGAGTGTGTGGTGAGGTGAATTCCACCAACCCTTTTGCATACAACTATACTGCTGCGCATAACTACTATTTATCATATTTGTACATCTTTCGCAAGAAGCGGGTTCAAATATTTCGGGAACTATACAACGAGTACATCCGTCAAGGTCTCCTCGACCCTGACCATGTGATGGGTGAGTTCAGTTTAATATTTGTTGTTTAATTATGTGCTTATCTTTCATGATAGGGCAACCATATACTCCCAACCCATCCAGTTTCACAGACTTGGAATTTAAAATCGTGGAAGTTATCTACTGCAAAGGACTTGATGCATACACAATCATAAGAGCATCTGCACCAGAAGGTTGGAAAGATGGTGAACAGGTAAGCAGTCACCTGCCCGCTGTCCTGTTTCTTACTGTTTTCTTGCATGACTCCAGGATGATTTCCGAGACATCAGTATGGCGGGATATCAAACCACTATTGGAACAGCTGAGTTTCACAAGTTGGTGGTGAATAAGGTGGATTTTGAGAGATTGTTGACCATATCAGGCAAACGTGGTCGGCCATCAATTGTGAGCTCTGTTCAGGTTTAACTGTAGAGCGCTTGTATGATTATTTGATTTACAGGATAAGACTGGTAAACCAGGACAACCTCGAAAAGCCAGGAAGATAAGCGATGATTGGGACAAAGGGATTCAAATTACGAAGAAAAAGAGATTGTTGAAAACCAAGAAAGAGGACGAGATGCCTGTGCAGGCTATTCAACGTCAGACTCAATCCCAAACGAAGTGTTCTCAACTATGATAAAGTTTTCTCTATAGTTAACAGATGGTATTCATATTAGTTAATATTGCAACTATCTCCAACATGTATAGTATAGAATTATGGCCAGCTATTAATGTGATGGATCCTTGTGAATCAACTGCTATTAAAGCATATATTATCTCCATTCTCCTCACAACATATAAGTTTATTACTAAGTGCACCACTATGTCACAGCAGAATATTTGTCCATTTAAGCAATCATACAACACTGATTCAAGCACAGAACTGATTTCTGTCCTTGTGAAATAAGTAGTGATGTGTGCAACAGTGGAAAACATATGATAAGGTGGTGTTGTGGCAGAATATTTGTGCACTCACATAATTATGAAACACTGATTCATGCACAGAATTTATTTCTGTTGTTTAGAGCATGTTATAAAGGGAGTGGTGTAGCAGAATATTTGTGCACTTAGACAATTACGAAACACTTATTCATGTACAGAATTGATTTTTGTCTTTTGGAACATGTTCTATATGTATTTGTGCATCCAAAATAAAACAAATGTTGGTGAATGATAAATATTGAAGTGTGCAACAGCAGAAAACCTTTGATAAGGGAGTGTTGCAGCAGAATATTTGTGCACTCACGCAATTATGAAACACTGATTCATGCACAGAATTCATTTCTGTTGTTTGGAGCATGTTCTATATGTATTTGTGCATCCAAAATAAACAAAGGTTGGTGAATGATAAATATTGAAGTGTCCAACAGCAGAAAACCTTTGATAAGGGAGTGTTGCAGCAGAATATTTGTGCACTCACGCAATTATGAAACACTGATTCATGCACAGAATTCATTTCTGTTGTTTGGAGCATGTTCCATACGCATTTGTGCATCCAAAATAAACAAAGGTTGGTGAATGGTGAATATTGAAGTGTGCAACAGTGGCAATTGCCTAAGGTAGGTAGGTAGATTTATTCAGGGAAGGTCCCATAAAGGAACGAACATATCCACACTATGTACATGAAGACTATCTATGGAACCCCTGGAAAACAAGTCATATCAATCAGCCCATCTCCTACAGCTCCCAAGTACTGAGGAACAGACTAAATGGGGATGAACTCAGGCCCAGATTATAATTCCCAAAATATATATAAAATAATTGACCATCTTACAACATTGAATTTCTAGAGATGAGGGGTGCCTGTGCAGAGGCAGATTCAGGATATAATGTCTTATCTGGGATGTAGTGTTGTTTAGAGCATGTTATAAAGGGAGTGTTGTGGCACAATATTTGTGCGCTTATGCAATGACGAAACTGATTCATGCACACAGTTGATTTTTGTTCTTTGGAACATGTTTTATATGCATTTGTACATCCAAAATAAACAAGGTTGGTGAATGATAAATAGTGATGTGTGCAACAGTGGAAAATATATGATAAGGTAGTGTTGTGGCAGAATATTTGTGCACTCATGTAATTATGAAACACTGATTCATGCACAGAATTGATTTTTGTTTTTTGGAACATGTTCTATATGTATTTGTATATCCAAAATAAACAAAGATTGGTAAATGATAAATATTGATGTGTGCAACGGTGGAAAACATTTGATAAGAGAGTGTTGTGGTAGAATATTTGTGCACTCACAGTATAAAATCATGGCTGGCTATTAATGTGATGGACCTTTGTGAATCAACTGCTATTAAAGCATGTATTAGCACCACCATGTCACAGCAGAATATTTGTCCACTTAAGAAATCATGCAACACTGATTCATGCACAAATTTGATTTCTGTCCTTTGGAACATGTTTTATATGTATTTGTGCATCCAAAATAAACAACGCTTGGTGAATAATAAATAGTGATGTGTGCAATGGTAGAAAACATATGATAAGGTAGTGTTGTGGCAGAATAGTGGAAATCACAGAGGGTAGTGTTGTGGCACAATATTTGTGCACTCACATAATTATGAAACACTGAATTCATGCACAGAATTGATTTCTGTTCTTTGAAGCATGTTCTAAATGTATTTGTGCATCCAAAATAAACAAAGGTTGGTGAATTGTGAATATTGAAGTGTGCAATAGCGCAAATCAGATAAGAGTGTGTTGCCGCAGAATAAAGAATGGTTGGTGACTGTGCATTAGTGGAGACCATCTGACACAGGACTGTTGTGGCAGAATATTTCTGCAGTCACACAATAATCATCCTGTATTTATGACACCAGACTTGAATGGGTGAGACTGCACCTGTGATCAGTATATAATTTCCTGGCTTATGTGATTGATAAGTGCGCTGGATACATATAAATGCATTGTGAGTGACAGACAGCAATATATTCATTATGACATTCAGAGTTTCATAACTGTTATATATATAATGATGATATGAGCTTGAGGAAAGTCATTTATGTCTGGTAAATAAATGTACATATTTCCAATGCTTCTAACCATACCATACGGCGTATGTGCATATTTCTTGAACTAACGTCAACTAAATTACCCAACCGGGTGTCTAACTCCAAAACTTGGGCTGTGGAAAATGGACAGTCAGGTGGCTCACATGGAACATGAGAAGCGGTGACAGGACCCGAGGAAAAGGGATTGTCGTCCTCCCACGCCTGTGGGTTCTCTCGAAGGAGATGGTTCATGAGCCTGTGGTCATCAGCGACATCCCAGTCGATGCCATGACTTGCCAGATCATCCACTGGCTTATCGGTTGGGGTCGTGAGGCGTTGCACTCCACGAGGGCCATCCTGAAGCATACTAAAGATAAAGATGTCCCGGGGACTTCGTTCACGCTCACCACGGATCTGCAGGTGATGAGAATTCCAAGCATGGGCCCACTCCTGTGCATCCTGGTTCACCGCGTCGAGAAATAAATGGTGCAGAAGCCAAACATGCTCTGCCGCCCGGGGATTTAGCGAATGATGTGTTTCGAGATCGAGAAAAAAATTCTTCCATTTTTGCCCAAAGGCATGGGTAATGTGGTACCACAAGCGCTCAATTCATGTATTATGGACGCTTCTGTAAGTCATAATTGAGAGTATGTGGTCAATCCCAAAAAGTCCGAATGGAAACAAAATAACTGACCTTCCCCAGATGTATGACCCTCGATCTACACCCATGTTCTCCTCCATCCATTGCGCCACCATTAGGTTCTCTGTTCCGTGATCCCCTCTGACTCGACTGGGGACACCATGGTTGTGAATGACGTCTTGGAACAGGTCAAATACCGTTGATGCACGGTTGTTGTTACTGACACGTATGCCTGTAACATAACGAGATTTGCTGTCAATAAAGCAGTGAATAACCATTTTGAACTTAATAAGCCATGGAAAAATTGTGAGAAACCTTACAATCTTTTGGTTGTGAGGATAGCGTACCATGCTGGCCATCATGATGAGCAAGGGAGTTAGCCCCCGCTACACGATACACTTTCCGATGAATTGAATGGTCACCAAAAACACCCGGAGAGCCATGGACACGAAGATAGGAACCCGCAATGCGGTCACGAGGCACATGATGTCCTGCAGCCTTGAGATGACCACTCAGGATCCTACGACCAAAATTTGGAAATATTTCGAGGATGGAGGCAATGATGTGGTCGAGCGCATCGTCTGTGAGCGTTGAAACAGGGCGAGTGGAAGAGGTAAAGGCCCTAGTGATGGTCCCATCTGCCTCTTGTACATTTGTGTAGACAGGATGCCCCGGTTGAGTCAGGCCAGATTCGAGTGCCCGACGTCTAACAGTCCTGGGGGAGCAATGGAATACTGGAGCAATATGAGATGGCCCCCTGAGATCCAGTGCTTCCGCCAAAAAATCGGGGTTGAACTCGATCCTTGGACGTCCAGGACGCCCAGTCATAACACGATGGGAAACAATGAGAGAGGGGCCATCCGGTGGATCTAACGATTAGTGCAAAGCCTGGTCTACCGCGGTCACCATATCGTCTATGCTCTTTTGCAGGATTGCAAATTCTGCGGGTGGAAATTGGGCACGGTGCTAATGGATGTTTCATAAGTCCACAGCAGGTTGAATTTAACACAATGCAAGACTGACCTGCTCTGCGGCTTGAAGGAATTGCATCGCTTGCGCACGCTGCTCCCCTAATCGAACGGCATCCCCTAGCTGGGTTCGCAGGGAACGGATGACCCGATCTTCCAATACTCGATATGCGGCTCGCAGATTGTTGATCGGGTCAGCCATGGCCAACAATATAGATATCTGTACTACTTGGTCGAAATGTTGAGCTTGTGACGCATACTCAGCTGAGGTGACGAACTTCAAACGTGTGTGATGAACTATTCGAAACTGTACTTATGTAATGAGCGGATAATTATGTTGTGTGGGTGGTAGTGGCTGGAGTCATACTAAAGATATAGACATGCACGGGCCACGGCAGCCCGACGGCTCAACGGTATTTTTGTGGTCTCATTTGTCCCAGGAAAGTTGGTATATCTTTGAAGAGAAGGGGTCAAAATGAAATTTTTTGATGCTGAAGACGAAATCCAAATATTACAAAGGCTGGAGATCTTGCAATACATGGTCTAAAGATCTAGTAATATCTTTGGTAAGAAATCATCGTCTGAACAACATAGCTTACAAGGTTTTAGAAGATCTTGCAAGATCCTGTTGAGATTCATCCACTTAGGTGAGATCATCCAAGATCTTGCAAGATATTGGACTATTGCTGAAGATCTGCAGTCGAAGACCAAATTGTGTTAATTTTGTCCAACATGACCTGTCAAAATCTTCACTAATGGACCCTTTCTTCAAACCCACCCCATCGTTTTCTTCCAATTCTCGGAAAGTGATGTACAAACATCCCCAATCTTCGACATTTCTGGTGGTGAGGGGACAATGACTGCTCTTTGTGCACACATGAACGACGTCTGAGTCGGACCAACAACTTGGATTTCTGCGTATGTCAAAACTCCGGGCTGTATACTTGTGAAACGCCCTTCTAACATTCACGGGAGGCAACTTCGGGCTGCTACGATCCAACACAAACACCATTGGGTTAAAGTTTCCATGGTATGCACATGTCATCTCCGGATAGGCCGAGAACATACCATTGCCACTGATACCATTCATGACTGGTGTCGAATGATAGCGCAGGATTGGTTTCAATGACGACCGACTTCCAGAGAGAATGACGTCCATTCGGATTGTTCCTTTCTGAAGAGAAATGATGTCTTTTACTTCCGGGAACAGTATATATCCCTCCTCTGCTCTAACTCTTCTCCCAACGTGGTGGTAACCTTCCATGTACGCCATATACGTCACAAAGGGCGCCCCTGCTTTGCAAATGTCCAGGATGGGCACGTATACATCTATATCGTTCAGTTTCCAATCCTGTTCATTGTCGTTTCCCCCTCCAAATGTGACCCCCAGCATGGCATACAAAGCCACTGAACCCGAAACAATGGCATGCTCCTTGCGAAGCTCAGCCAAGAATCGAGCAGGATCGAGGCAAAACTGGCCAAGCACCTGATGAACACTATCTCGGATGGCATTGTGAACATCATTGTAATTGCACTTGGATGTCTTCGAGTATCGAAGTAAATCGGTCAGGGTCAAGTAGTCCCATACCTTGCCGACAAGTTCGATGGGGAAGACAGAATTTATAATACCATGATTTGATTCAGCATAGGACTTAATCATGATCGTAAGTGCCTGTCTTTCACTGACGAAAACACTCGCTCACCAGCTTTTTCATCATCCCAGACAACATCGTTGGTTGAAATCCGCACCCCTTGCAGCCGCAGCATATGCGCCCGCCACCTGCGGACTCATAAACATTACGAAGTAGCCGCACGGTGCCATGGCATCATTCCCCTAATCCCCCGCCACTAATGTGTGTCTTTTCGCGACCATGAAATAATGCAACACCGTCTTTACCCACAACCTTTGATCCTCATCACAGTGCACCAAATTATAGAGATAAAAATTTCACGTTTTTATATGGGGACAAAGGCTGTCATCGACGATTACTAATCTATTCCGTCATAATTCAATTTATCCAGACTCCAGCTCACTTTCACCATCACCCCTCATGTTGTTCATCTGCAGTAATGTTCATCTAATTTTTATACAATATACACTCTCATTTTAATTACCAGCTCATGATCAACATCTCGTTCAAGTTGTAGGCGCTTGTTTTCGTTGGTAGTCGCAGGTGGTCTATAGCGTCCGGAGGCGTGAGTACTTCTTCGGTGCTAACAATTTTGTCGTTCGTTCAACGTTCAACTATTGAGCCCTCCCCTCAGCTTTCCTCTTCACCTTGCAGACTTCTGGGAACGGTATTAGCTGGTGAGTTTATTTGTGTGTTCCATTGCACAGGAATCCCTAGATAAGCGCTACGAAGATCCCCTCCCAGGAACTTTGTTATGCTTCATCATGGGATGCCCCAAAGCACATATATTTGCTAGAAACGAACGAGCGTGACTAACCATTTTCATACTTTTCAGGACAGTGGGAATCAATTACACTTTAAATGAGGTTTCGAGTTGTAAGTTTCTCTCCCGCCTTTTTTTTTTTCGGTGATTTTGATGCTACCGATCTGAGCAGACTAGGTCCGGCAATGCGTTCTCCCCATGGGACATGTCCTTGTCCATCGCCGCCTCCCTCAAGGATTTTGCATTCGATAACCTTCTATTTGGCGCCATTAAGGTGGAGAAGCTGAACGATGGAGAGGGAACCGAGCATGACCCGTTGGAGGGCACCAGCTTTCAGCCCATCAATATCCACCCATCCGGGACCTCCTCATCTCACTCTCCAGCTATCAGCTACACGCTACCTACTCCCTCTGCCTCCTCTGTGCCTACTTTGCGATCCCAATCTCTAAGTCCATCGCCCGCAAGCATGGCACGCGACGTGGACATCGACAACTCTGACTTCGGATCCCCATCAGACGCCGATGATTCTGCCCCAGCTACTGGGAAGCGCAAGCGGAAATCGAAGTCGAAGATCGGGTATCAGAAACTCACTTTCAAAAAGCGCAGGGCCGCAGATAGGCAGCGCAAGAAGGACACTCTCGATCCAGATTTCAACGTCACACCCAGCCTTCGCGAACGCCATGTCGCTTCAGCTACACCCATCAGCATTCCAATTTTCAGCCTGGATACGAAGGTCCCTGCAAAAACTGGATACATTGGCGTCAGGGATGCAAAGGCAAGCAAGAAAGTTTACAAACTTGGGGAATTAGTTGGTGAGACATCTAGGTTTAACTTTAATCTCATAGAGTGGGATGGAAAGTTCGTACATTTTCTTTGTCTTATTGCACTAGCATCCTTACACGATACAGAGTATCCTGTCCAATTATAGACAAAAAAGGGCGTGTCATTGCAGCCCTTTGTGGCCACCCAGACGATCCCACCTGGGAGCTTACCCACGTCGAAGCTGCTGCTCTCATGTGCCAAGCACGGCGTCGCATTCGCCGTACCAAAAAAAATTCGAAGCATAGGCGTGGGCACTTTACTGCCCTCTCGGTGGGAGCTTCTTTTGGAGGCGGTCAGAAGGTGAGTATTCAGGATCCCTTCTGATGCCGCCTAGTTCTGATCGACCATAGGTACCTGGCAACTTAATCAATACACCGCAGAACACCATCACCCTGCAAGAAATGCTTGGATCGCCTTCATTCACCCGCCTTGCTAGATTTTCAAATAGTAAGCCCCATCCGGTATGGATATGGATACGTTTATTGATGCACACATAGGCTGCTTCGCAACTTGGGCGCCAAAGCTGTTCGACTACTACCTTACCCACATGACTGCACTGTTCGGCCATTATGGTGACCAACTCCGACGAAACTTCGCCACGGTATTCGCATGCTGCACATTCAACTTTGGGCCCTCCACCGTCTCATTCCCACATACAGATTCTGCCAACCTACCCTATGGCTGGTGTCCCGTCACCGCCCTCGGCCCATTTGACCCCAAGAAAGGCGGGCACCTTGTGCTATGGGATCTTCAACTCGTTATCGAGTTCCCACCTGGTTCAACAATCATGATCCCCTCCGCTGTTATTTGACACTCAAACGTCGCCATTCAACCAGGAGAGGAGCGCTACTCCTTTACTCAGTATTCGGCAGGTGGGTTGTTTCGATGGGTGGACCATGGTTTTCAGAAAGAGGATGAATATTACTCTAAGCTGCAGGAGCATGAGAGGGTTGAGGAGGAGGAGGTGATGCGGAATCGGTGGGCCGAAGGACTGAATTTGTTCTCCACATTAGATGACCTTAGGGCGATATCTAAGTAGTTGAATAATATCGGTAGTCTTATGCAATTCTGTTCGGTTAACTTAGTATGATGTGTTTAAACAAATGGAGAAGCAAAAAAAAACTTTGGTTAAGGTCGGTGTAACAAAGGTGGAAGCTTCAGCCTGTGTCATGTTCAACCACAGCTAAGATAGTACAGATGACAGCGTCATATATAGTCTGAAATGCGACCTATGATAAATCATACGATCGTAAGATATTTTAACAGGAATAGGATCGCTGACGATTGCGGCAGCACCATGATTCGTTGTATTCGCAAATCCAGCTATTTCGAGTCCACATTAGTGAAGATCGAATGAAGAAATGAAGAAGCGACAACACCGTTGATTCCACGAGACCTATCGATAGCAATTTAAGATTGAGTCAGGTTTGAATCTGTCGCATCACAAAGAACTGCTAGAGCACAAAGTATTTAGAGAGAGAACAAACCAAAAGGCTTACTGGAAGTTGTTCGCCATGTGTAAATGAGGGGCAAGTTGTTGATGACATGTCGAAATTAGTGGATGAGTTGTACAAAGTCTGACAAGCGAATCGTGCTTCGGTTGGGCTAGAGTTCTATGCAAATATTGGTGTTAGCTAGCATCACATAACGGCATACTAGAGTTATAATGAAATTTAGCACTCGCTCGTTCCCGAACTTCGGTCAAAGCAAATTTGAATGTACCAATCACTAGGAAGGGAAATCAAAAACCAATAGCAAGCGTGAATCCCAACGCCAACTGAAAATATATGAGTCTTTGGCGATTTAGTACCAGTAGCGATTGACAAATTAATGATATGGCTGACGGATTCCAGTGGTGACCGTGGACGTGACTACCAGTTATTAACACCCCCCTAGTTATTAACCGGTTAATGATTCGGGTCTTGAATTTCACCCCGTGCCCTAGCCCAGCCAGCGGTCCTATGGACACTCCAAGATGGGTCGTATCTGCCACAAATCATACGCTTATACCGTCTGAGATTCGGTAATGAAAATGGATGTCATTCAAGGTTGAAATTAAACATACATCCAAAGCAAGAGGTCAGGGAAAGGAATACGAACAGCTGACAGTTCATAAAACCTCGCATATCTGTCACCCAACGAATCGTTCAAAACACCACACGCAGATGCATCAGTCTATCACCACTATGTCCTTAGCACTCCCCTTCGACTTCTTGGTAGGGGTGAGTGACAAAGGGGCACACCGCCTTTTCTTCCCCGTTGGGGACGGGCCGTCGCTGAAGTCAGAAGTTGGCTGAGCCAAGTTCCCAACGTGCTGGCGGTTGGCTTTTGGAGTGACCGTTTTGGACGGAGAAGGACCCTGAATGTGGCGGTGTCAAAATTTGAGGAAGGCGAGGAGAAATGGTTGACTCACCTCAGCCACGATCTCGATCTTGCTATCGGAATCAGCAGTCCCTGGAGACTGACGAAAAAAGGGCGTAAACAGTCGTTAAGACACTCACTCTGAACAAAGCTTACTCTCATGCCCCGTATGACTTTGGACCTGACAACTTTTGGAGTGACGAGCTTGGAGGGAGATGGACCCTAAATGGGGGGTTGGACGGGAGAAGCATTGCGGGACGGTCGACTCACCTCGGCCACGATCTTGATCTCGCTATCGGAATCAGCAGGCACGGTTCCTGGAGACTGATGAAAAAAGGGCGTAAACACTCGTTAAGACACTCACTCCGAATAAAGCTTACTCTCATGCCCCGTATGACTTTTGAGGGAGGAGACCTGACAACTTTTGGAGAGACGAACTTGGAGGGAGATGGACCCTAAATGGGGGGTTGGACGGGAGAAGCATTGCGGGACAGTCGACTCACCTCGGCCACGATCTCGATCTCGCTGTCAGAATCAGCAGGCATGGTTCCCGGAGACTGACGAAAAAAGAAGAGTGTAAACAGTCGTTAAGACACTCACTCCGAACACAGCTTACTCTCATCCCACCTCGACCCCGTATGACATTTGAGGGAGGAGACCTGACAACTTTTGGAGAGACAAACTTGGAGGGAGATGGACCCTAAATCGGGGTTAGATGGGAGAAGCAGTGCGGGACAATCGACTCACCTCGGCCACGATTTCGACCTCGCTGTCAGAATCAGGAATCACCTTTGTTGGAGACTGACGCAGCGAGTCAATACAAAAAAAGCGGCACACATATTGTTTTACAGACCCTGTGACCACGTTGAACTTTGGAGCCGAGAGGACCCTAAAAAGCGATGTGAGCAGAGTCAGAATGGCAAGCAGGGAAGGCTCACCTCTGCCATGATTTGGACCTCGGAATCAGGCGCTTCAGGTTTTGTAGGAGTCGTGGGGGTGGATGTGGTGGAGTGCCTCGGACGAGTCTTCATCCGGGCTCGCTCCTCGTCCCAATCCGCCAGGGCATTCCACAGGCGGCGTCGTGTCTCCGGGTCGTGAGGCTTCAAATCGTGCTTTACCTTGAGGCGGCAGAGGACACACTGCGGAGGAGGGGAAAAGGTTTGTCAGTTTTTTTGGGGGGAACCGAAAACCGTAAGACTCACGAAATGGTAACGCATGCCGACCTCGTCGGGCTTGTCCTTGCCCATGGTCACCTTCATGGTGCAGGTGTGGCGGCAGCCGCCTCTGATGACGTTCGGATCCAGTGGGGGGAGGAATCCACGGAGGTAATCTTCCCGTGGGCTCATGGTACAGAGGAAAGGAGAAGGGTAAGCACCTCAGACCTGTTTTGGGATGTATTCCGAATCATTATTTAATAATTCCCTTGGCAACCACACAGCGGGGATGAGAGCCTGATCCAGATGGGCAGAATGGATGTGAGATATGATTGTCGAAACGAAGATACGCTCGCGGAGAAGAGCAACATTAACATAATCGCCCAAAGGGGAAATAAAATAGGTAGTATTCTATCTTGAGCCAACATTCAAACGCCTCTCCCAAGCTATTCGTCATCCCCATCTGAACCCTCCTCAGCATATGGAGCGTACGTCTCATCCGCGAGGTCTTCCCCTTGGACGAGGGCCCGCTGCTTCTCCCATTTCCTGATTCGGATGGAAATGAGTCGGTTTTGGAGGCGGATGCAGAGAAAGAAGGGCTCACTGTTCCTTCATTGCTCTCTCCCTTGTCAAACAACCGTCGGCACCCCACGCGGGGTGGCCTCGTTCCTTGAGGAGGCTGATGTGAGTGTGCACTATGTCTTCGAGGATGAAGTTTTTGCAGTACACGAAGCCGTCGTGCACCTTCTCGGAGCAGAGGGGACACTTGCCTTCCTGGCCCTGCGAAGGGAAAGAGAGAGAGAGAGAGAGGAATTGAATAGGTATGTTCCAGTAGGGAAAAGAAGAGGACTCACGAGGCCACACCACCACTGCGAGAGGCAGTAGCCACAGAACGAATGCCCGCATGGGTGGATGATGTGCGGGGATACGAAGTGATCGCGGCATCTATCGTCGCAGCCGTTGAGAGATTGGTTTTGGGACGTAATTAGGAGAAGCTCACATTGGACAAGATAGGAGGGAATCCAGCGGATTTGTAGGGTGAGGTGTGGCCGCTATGTTACTGGCATCACCCGGGTGGGTGGTGGGCTGGGGTCGTTTTGGGATGAAGGACAAGACAATGTCGTCGTCGTCGTCGTCATCGTCCGAGGGGAGTTGAGGAGGGCCTTGATGGGTGTGGTCCGCGGGTGCCTCAGATGACCAAGAAAGAGCACTGTCGATAGACGGAGTCGTTGCTAGGTCGGGCTGCACAGGACAGGGCTCGCCAGCGCCCTGCGATAGAGCTCGGTTGATGGGGGATGACGACGACAGCTGCTTCGCTTTAGATGCCACCTTGGTGGCCTCTCCATCGGTGGTGCTTTCATCCGTGGTGTCTTCGATGGGCTCCATGGGCGTGACACGATGAGGGGCTTTTCTGATGGGGGCTTTGAAGTGTTCCTTCGCGTGTTTGGAGGCAGGAGTCTTTTGGGTGAACGTGTCGGTGCAGCCAGGCCAGGGACAGACCAAGCGTTCGAGGGGATCACCGTTGAGACGATGGAAAGTGAGCGACTGCCCTGTTTGGTTCGTCAGTGGAGAAAGAGAGAAAGAAAAGAAAAACTTCTGACCTCCTTGCTTGACCACCACGTCAATGGTGTGGAACTGATTCACATGGTATGTGAATCCGCGGTGGTTGAACTTTCCCTTGGCCTTGCATGCAGCATGAGGGCAGGGATGGGAGTTGGCTTGGTGGGGGCAACCTTTGGTGGAGCAGGGAGCCATGTGGTGGATGGGAGGTGAGCAACAAATTTGGGGAAGAGCTGGCGCTCATTCTTTGGGGAGGAAGCTGAGCGTGCTCGTTTTGGAAATCGGGGCCGGCCGAGCCGAAATCCGAGGGCTTTTTGCCCATTATGGCGATGGGACTTCCGGATCGGGCGATTATTTATCTTTAAATGATTTGTGATTGAGCGACAGATTTGGCTGGCGGACTGATGTCTTTTAGGATGCGTATTGTAGGTGGGTGATGTAATTTCGGTCATGATGCATTGATTTGTTATTGATTTTCTTTTTTTTTTAAATTTTCCCTGTTGGACAAAGATTGTTTTTGGGCCATTATTGACCAAGAAATGGTTGAAATGATTTGTGATTTGGCTGATGGATTGATGTATTTCAGAAATATGTTTACAAAAATCTTACCGAATTTGGCCATACGGTCGAGAAATACCTCAACCTTGGTGGTGGTGCTGATCGTTGTGGGCGAAACAGCAAATCCTGTTACCGAATCAAACCTGGAGAGATCGCGGGATGCATTAATGTTGCACTATGGCATGCGATTGGCAACACGGTAAGTATTTTCACTACGTCTTTCACTTATCGAGTCCTTACGCCGTTCGAAAGGCAACCGAAGCCATATTCTCCAGAGACCAGCTCAAAACGTCCGCCAACTACTCTGCCTGTGCGGAAATTGTTTATAATCTACGTCAAATTTCGTACAAGCTCAACGAGATATTGCGAATTCTCGACCCCGACGCATACGTGGCCCATCGCCTGCTTCTCAGGGAGCTAAAGTCTACATACCCCCCATGTTTGCGCCCACAGCTCCATCGACCCCTTTCTTTTTCAAGGGAGGTCCTTTATATATAACCGACAAACGCCGAATCATCCCGATAGGAGGGAGCCACTCATTGGCTGGACTCCACTTTTCGTTACTGGCGAGTTCATAGGCGGAAGATTGCGTGTTCGAAGGCT
>Ga0137418_10001527_pt1 | contig 21347 bp, 18 predicted proteins | sample CZODoug3_1_2_16f_FD_122242 | JGI IMG/M metagenome (GOLD analysis project Ga0137418, IMG submission 122242) | Vadose zone soil fungal communities from Angelo Coast Range Reserve, California, USA - CZODoug3_1_2_16fungal (Hybrid Assembly) | ecosystem: Environmental > Terrestrial > Soil > Vadose...
CCGTGGTGCGGAAGTATCCGACGACCTTGTGCAGACCAGTCGCCTGACCCGCCATTTCCTCGGCCGTCGAGGCGAGCTCCTCGGCCGCCGTGGCGGCGCGTTGCGTGACCTGATCGACGCTCGTCAGCGCGCGGTTGATCTGCGAGATCCCGGACGCCTGCTCCCCCGACGCCGCGGCGACCTCCTGGACGAGATCCGCCGTGCGGCGGATGGCCGGAACGAGGGCGCCGAGCAGTTTCCCGGAGCGCTCGGCGACCTTCACGCTCCTGCTCGCCAGTCCGCCGATTTCCTTGGCGGCCGTCTGGCTGCGCTCGGCGAGCTTGCGGACTTCGACCGCGACGACGGCAAAGCCCTTGCCATGCTCGCCCGCGCGCGCCGCCTCGATGGCGGCGTTCAAGGCGAGCAGGTTCGTCTGGTAGGCGATCTCCTCGATGATCGAGATCTTCTCGGCAATCGTGTTCATCGCCTGGACGGTCTCGAGCACGGCCTTGCCGCTCTCGTCGCCGTCGCGCGCGCCGCGGATCGCGGTCTGCTCGGTTTCCCGGCTGTTCTCGGCGTTGCGGGCGATGGACGCGCTCATCTCCTCCAGGCTCGAGGTCGTCTCTTCGACCGACGCGGCCTGCTCGCTCGTGCCCTGGGACAGGGCATGCGACGTAGCCGAGACCTGCTCGGAGGCGGAGCTCAGCGCGGCCGCTCCGGCCTTCACTTCACCGATCACCTGGGAGAGACGTCCGACCATCTTCGCGAGCGCATTCCCCAGCGTATCGCGGCCGGAGCGCGGGCGCACCTCGACCGTGAGATCACCGGCCGCCACGCGGGCGGCGGCGTCGGCCATCGCTTCGGTCGTGCGGATCACACTGGCCATCGAGCTGAGCAGCTGTCCGACTTCGTCTTCCGTGTCGGCCGCCACCTTGAGGGAGGTATCACCCTCGGCGAGCCGCTCCGCCACGGCGACGCTGCGCCGCAGCGCGCGGGTCACGCCGCGGATGATCACGACGGATAGCGCACCGCATGTGAGCAGCGTGACCAGCGTGACCAACAGAGTTCCCACTTCGGTCCGGGCGTTGAGTTGTCGCGTGGCCGCGAATTCGCGCGCCACGTCGGCGGTCCGGCGAGTGGTGGCCGAGTCGAGCCCGAGGCGCAAGGCCGCGAAGCTCGCCCGCATGGTTTCGAGGCTGCCGTACAGCGAATCGGTGGCGCGTCCGGAGATCAACGCCTGGGTGGTGCGACGCGCGACTTCGTAATAGCTGGCAAAATCGCCGCGCACGCGGGTGATCTCCGCGCGCGATGCGACCGGGTTGGCCTCAGCGCTCGTCAGCGCACGCTGAAACTCGTCGCGCAGCGAGTCGGCTTCCCGCAGGCCGTCGACATCGCTGGCGGCCGCGGCGTCCTGCAGCCGCCGTTGCATGGCGCCCAGCAGCCCCTGCAGGCGCTGCTGCGTCTGCAACGCGGGGTAGTAGCCGCGCTCGATGCGCGACAACGCGCCGCGCTGCGCACCGCCCAACACGACGGTGGCAACGAGAATCGCACTGAGCGCCAATCCGGCCAGCGCCGGCGCCAGGGCGATCTTGCGGGCGAGTGTCCAACGGCGGAGCACGGGCGCCCTACCTCTTTACCGCGGCGACCGTGATGACGCGGACGTCACTCGGCAGCGGGGTGGTTGACGAGACATAGCCGACGCCGTACGGATGCTGGCGCACGAACTCCACCACGGCGGCGTCGTTGTCGAGCGCCGGCGGGGGGACGGCCCGTCCCGAGAAGACCATCTGCTGCCAATAGCTCTTCACGGACTCCGTGTCGCGGTTCAAGACACGGGTTGTGAAGCGCCGCCGCAGCTGGGAGGCCTCGCTCTGGTCAACGGGCTGCGCCTCCTGACCGTTGCTCCACGTCGTGCTCTTCTTGAGGAAGAGACGCGAGAGCGAGTCGGCCCGGATGATGACGAACGGGTTGAACGAGTTCACGATCACCACGAACTCTTTTTCCTGGGCATGGAGGGGGGCCGACACGGCCCCCGCTACCAGCGCCAGGGCGATCAACGCCCTCTTCATACGGTCTCCATTTCCACGTTGGCCGTGACTGCGGCCGCTACCGCGGCCATCGGCTCCGGCATGGCCGGCGTGGGCAACGTGACGTCGCCCAACAGCCGGTTTATGTCGAGAATCAGGACGAACTTCTTGTCGTCGAGCTTGCCCAGCCCCACCAGATACTCGACGCTGACCCGGCTGCCGAACGCGGGCGGGGGCTCGATGGCCTCGGGTGCCAGGTCGATCACCTGGTTCACCGCGTCGGCCAGCACTCCCATCACCAGGTCCACGCCATCCACCTGGGCTTCGACGATCACGATGCAGGTGCGCTTCGTGATCGCGGTCGGCGCCAGGCCGAACTGCAGCGCGAGATCCACCACCGGAACCACGCTGCCACGGAGATTGATCACTCCGCGGACGGCGACCGGCGCATTGGGGACGCGCGTGATCGTGTCGTACTCGAGGATCTCCTTCACCCTCAGGATGCCGAAGGCGAACTCTTCGCCCGCGAGCTCGAAGGAGAGGTATTGCATCGTCATGTGCGTCTCCTTCCTAGAAGCGGGTGAACCCGTTGTCGTCGTGCGCCAGAGCCGGCACCGCCGGGGCGCGCTTGTGTCCGTTGCCTTCAGGCGCCGGCTTCGGAGCCTTGGCCGGCGTTCTCACCGGCGCATCGGCAATGCCGGTCACGCGGAAGAAGGCCATGAGCTGCTGCAGGCTTTCGGCCTGGCTGGCCATCTCCTCGGCCGTGGAGGCGAGCTCCTCGGACGCGGACGCGTTGCGCTGCGTCACCTGATCCACGCCCGTCAGGGCGCGGTTGATCTGCGATACGCCGGCGGCCTGCTCGGCCGTGGCCGCGGCCACTTCCTGCACCGTGTCGGCCGACTTCCGAATCGACGGCACCAGCTCGGTCAGCAGCTGGCCGGAGCGCTCGGCGACCTTCACGCTCGAGCCCGCCAGTCCGCCGATTTCCTTGGCAGCCGTCTGGCTGCGCTCGGCGAGCTTGCGCACTTCCGTGGCGACGACGGCGAAACCCTTGCCGTGCTCGCCGGCGCGCGCCGCTTCGATCGCGGCGTTCAAGGCGAGCAGGTTGGTCTGGTACGCGATCTCTTCGATGATCGTGATCTTCTCGGCGATCGCGATCATGGCCTGCACGGTCTCGAGCACGGCCTTGCCGCTCTCTTCGCCGTCGCGCGCCGCCTTGACGGCGGTCTGCTCGAGCTGCCGGCTGTTGTCGGCGTTCTTCGCGATCGAAGCGCTCATCTGCTCCAGGCTCGACGTGGTCTCTTCGACCGACGCCGCCTGCTCGCTCGTGCCCTGCGACAGGCCCTGCGAGGTGGACGACACCTGCGTGGCGGCGGAGCTGAGCGCGTTGGCGCCCGACCGCACCTCACCGATGACCTGGGACAGCTTGGCGATCATGCCCTGGAGGGCGATGCCGAGCGCGTCCTTGGCCGATTGCGGTGTGACCGCGATCGTGAGATCGCCCTTGGCGATCTGGACGGCCGCGTCCACTTTCTCCTTGGTCGATGCGATCATGCGGCCCATCGCCTGCAGCAGCTGACCCGTCTCGTCGCGCGACGTGGCATCCACGCGCACATCGACGTCACCTTCGGCGACCTGATTGGCCGCGGCGACCGCCGCCAGCAGCGGCGTCGTGATCGAGCGGGCGATCAACATGCTCAGCGCGATGCCCACGAGCAGCGCCACGCCCAGCGCCAGCAGCGTGATGGTGAGGGCCCGGCTGATCTGGGCGCTCACGACCGGTGCATGGCTCGCCATCTGCGTCGAGTGGTGCACGGCGTAGTCATACGCGGACTGCTCGAGGCGGTGCACTTCATCCTTCACGTCCGCCATCGCCGCATTAGCCTCCGCGGGCGTCTTGACCTTCCCCTGCTCGATCAGAGCCAGCACGCGAGTGAAGCCCTGCTCGTAGGTGGAGGCGTCGGCGCGCATGGAGCGAATCACGGCCTTGCCGGAATCCTCGGTCTCCAAGCTGTCGAGCACCGCGATCCGCTCGAGCAGCCGGTCGCGCTGGTCTTTCCATTTGGTGAGGTACTCGGCGACTTTCTCGGGCACGGCCATGTTCAAGAAGACGTCCTTCTCGAACCGGCGCATGCCGAGGGTGTTCGCGCGGGCGCGCTGTGAATGCTCCACCAGCGGGGACTCGACCTTGAGCACCCGCATGGCCAGGCTCGACGCGAGACGGGTGCTCCGGTAACCGGAACCCGCCACCAGGGCGACCAGCGCGAGCAACAGGCCGAAGCCTACTGCGAGGCGCTTGCCGATCGACATGTTCTGCAACATTGCCGTGATCCTTTCCGCTTCAGGAGAGTGTGGAGGCTACCGCTTCGCGCAGTAGCGCCGGGACATCGAGAATCAGTGCTACGCGTCCATCGCCGAGAATCGTCGAGCCGGACAGGCCCGACAGGCCGTCGAGGCCCGCACCCAGCGATTTGATGACTGCCTGCCGTTCGCCGTACAGCGCGTCCACCGCGATCCCCGCCCGGCCGCCTGCGTACTGCACGACCAAGACGTGCTCGCGCCGGGGCGCGGGGCCGCTGGCCTTGAACCGATCGCGCAACCGCAGGTAGGGCAGGGGCTCACCGCGCAGGTTGATCACGCCGTGTCCATTGCCATCGCGGTGGGGATCGAGCGGCAGCGCCAGGCATTCGAGCACGGCGTCGAGCGGGACGATATACGTCTCGTCGCCGACGCCGACGCCGAAGCCGTCGATGATCGCGAGCGTCAGAGGCAACCGGATCGCGATGGTCGCTCCCTCTCCGTCCACGCTCTCGATGGCGAGCGTGCCGCGGAGACCTTCGATGTTGCGGCGCACGACGTCCATCCCCACGCCGCGTCCGGACAAGTCGGTCACGGTCTCCGCCGTCGAGAACCCGGGGGCGAAGACGAGCGCCAGCAGGTCGGCGTCCGGCAGCTGCTCCGGCGCGGCGGCCAGGCCCGTCGCGCGGGCGCGCTCCGCGATGCGGGGGCGGTTGAAGCCGGCGCCGTCATCGCGCACGTCGATCACGATCAGACCGCCCTCGTGTGCGGCGCGCAGCGTGAGGCACCCCTCCGGGGGTTTGCCCAGCGCGGCGCGCAGCTCGGGCGATTCGATGCCGTGGTCGATCGAATTGCGGATCATGTGTGTGAGGGGATCGCGCAGACGCTCGACGACGCGCGTATCCATCTCGACGTCGTCGCCCTCGATGACCAGGCGCACCGCCTTGCCGTGCGCGCGGGCCACGTCCCGCACGGTGCGGGCGTATTGCCGGAAGAACGGTCCCACCGGCACCATCCGGGCCTTCATCACCTGCTCCTGGAGCTCGAGCTGCAGGCGGTCGGCGTCGCGGTGTGCTTCGAGGATGTCCTGGCCGACGTGCGCCGGCAGTGCGGCCATCATCTGGGCGACGCGCCCGCGTGCGATGGCGATCTCACCGGTCAGGTTGAGCATGCGATCGAGCTTCGCGACGTCGACGCGCAACGTCCCGGCTTCCGCCGTGACGCTCCTCGCGACCGCAGCGTGCTCGGCTGGCGCGGCGGCCTCACCGGCCGGGCCGGCGCAGGCAGCGGCGAGCGCGGCCTGAGCGGCTTCCAAGTCGGCGGGGACGGTGTCCTGGCCCGCGGCGGCCGCGGCGAGCAACGCCCGTAGGACGTCGACGGCGCGGAGCAGCAAGCTGATCAGGTCCCCATCGACTGCCAGCGCACCGTCGCGCAAGCGGTCGAGCAGATCCTCCAGGCCGTGCGCGAAGTCGGCGATGCGGGGGAATCCCACCATCAACGCGTCGCCCTTGAGGCTGTGCGCCACGCGGAAGATCCCGTTGAGGAGCTCCGCGTCGTCGGGCCGGGCCTCCAGCGCCACCAGCGCCTCCTCGAGGGCGCGCAGATGCTCGGCGGCCTCGGTGAGGAACGTCTGGAGCAGCAGGTCGCGGTCGCGATCGGTAAGAGTCATCGTCAGATCTTTCGGACCCAAGCGGTGCCGTCGCCGGTCTGGAACACCAGCTTGCGGCCCTGCGCGCCGCCCACGTCCTCGGCGACGATCGGAATGCCCGCATCGGCGAGCAGCCGGCGGGCGAGGTCGACGTTCTTCATGCCGAGCGACTCGTTCGCCGATTGGAAGGCGTCGATGACGCTGGCGCCGCCGAACAGTTTGGCCTTGAGCCGCTGACGCGCAGCGCCCAGTGTGGCCAGCTCGTCCAGCAGGCGGTGAATCGCGACGTTGCCGAAGCGGGGTGAGGAGATGCCGTTCTCCACGCACTGCGGCAGCAGGAAGTGATTGAGCCCACCGGCGCCGGTCGACGGATCCCACAGGCAGACGGACACGCAGGAGCCGAGGATCGTCGTCGCGGTGCACGGCTTGGGCGACGTGAACAGCTGTCCTACGTGGACGTAGGCGGTCGCCGCGTCGGGCGCGATCTCCACCGTCTCCGGTGAAGCCTCGTCGCCGACCAGCGCCGCCATGCGCTCGGCCAGGTTACCCAGGCCGAAGAGGACCTCGCGACTCACAGGCACACCCCCTGCGACCGCGCCCAGGCGCGGAGACCCGCGTGATGCAGCGCGCGGGCGGCGTGCAGCGAGAGGAGCGAGAACAGCTCCTGATCGCCCGGCTCGATGCCGGTCTTCTGCGGCAACAGCTTGAACAGCGCGATGATCCCCACCACGCGGTCGTTCAGATGGAGCGGGATGGACACGATCGCGCTGGCCTCGGTGCCCTCGTGGTCGGCGTCGACGCCGATCCCGTCGAGCAGCGCGAGCCCGCCGTCGGGGCGCCGGGCGTAGATGCCCATCTCTTCGCAGCCGATCAGATTGGCGACGATTTCTTTGATCGCCGTCAGCACGTCCGCCGGCAGCGTGGCTTCATGCAGCTCCCGCACGGCCGCCTGGAGCTTCGCCAGGTGGCCGATACGCTGCTCCGCCGCCGCCAGCTGCTCGACGCAGCGGCGGTTGTTCGCCAGCTGCTCGTCGAGCCGCTGGCGCAGTACCTGCTCGCGCACGGCTTGGTGATCGTTCTCGTTGCGCCACAGGTCGACCTGCTGCTCCAGCCGCTCCAGGCGCTCTTCCGCGGATTCCACGCGCATGCCCATGGTGGTCTCAGTTCCCCAGGATGCTGCGCACTTTGGCGAGCAGCACCGCGCCGTCGACCGGCTTGTTGATGTAGTCGTTGCACCCGCACTGGAAGCAGATCTCGAGGATCTTCGGCTCCGCGCGCGTGGTGACCATGATCACGGGGATCGCCTTCGTCGCCTCCTGCTTGCGCAGGATCCGCGTCGCTTCGAACCCGGTCTTCCGGGGCATGACCACGTCCATCAGGATGAGGTCCGGCCGCTCCGCCGTAGCGAGCTCGATGGCTTCCTGCCCGTCCTGCGCCGTCAGCAGGTCGTAGCCCGCGCCGGCGAGGATCATGCGGTGCATGGTCAGCGCCGTGACGGAGTCGTCGGCCAACAGAATTCGCTTGCTCGGCATGGTCGGTCCTTGCTCGTGAGTGATCTAGGCCGCTGTCTGCGGCTGGGGGGGAAGGCTCATCTGTAGCCAACCGCTGCCGATCAGCTCGGCGGCGGTAAGCGGCGCGGCGAAGAGGTAGCCCTGGGCCAGGTCGATGCCGAACTCCTGCAGGGAAAGCAGGTCCGTCGCGTCTTCCACGCCCTCGCCGACGACGCGCGCGCCCAACTTCAGGCCCAACTGGGCGATGGAGTCGAGCACCGCGCGGCGATGCAGGTCGCCGATCGCGCCGTGCACGAAGTAGCGGTCGATCTTCAGGTATTCCGGCTGGGTGTCGAGCATCATCCCATAGTTGGAATGGCCGAGCCCAACGTCATCGAGCGCGATGCGCGCGCCCAGCGTGCGGAGCGCTTGCAGCGCCCGCGAAAATGTGACGCCGTCCCAGGCCCGCGCGTGCTCAACGATTTCGATCGTGAGACGAGATGGGTGAATACCCTGGCGGTCGGTAACGACGTCCAAGAACGATGGAAAGTCCGCATCCCGGCCCAGCGTCGACGCGTGCACGTTCAGGGACAGCCGCGGCGTTCCGGGCAAACCCGCTGCGGCATGCAGCGCGGCCGTGATGCACGCGCGGTCGACAATGGGCTCGGCCCGCTTGCGGCGCACGTACTCGAACATGACGTCCGCCCGGGCGGCATTGCTGCCCTGCGGGCCGCGCGTCAGACATTCGAGCGTATGCAAACGAAGTGTCTCGCCCTCGAGCTCGACGACCGGCTGAAACATGACCGCGAGCCCGTCGGTGGCGAGAATTTGGTCGATGAGATGCATCAGGCGGCGCACCCCAGCACTTGCATCGCGACACGCGCGACATCGGAGAGTGCCGTGGACTTGTGAAGGAATGCGTCGGCTCCGCGGCGCAGCGCTTCCTGCGCGACGTCGGCGGAGCTGTAGGCGGTGAGGACGATGATGCGCGTCTTGGGACAGCAGGCGCGCACCATGCTCACGAGGTCGAGACCCTCGGCGCCGTGGATGCCGCTCAGGCGGAGATCGGCGATCACGAGGTCGTAACGGATGTTATCCAGCAAGGCCTGCGCTTCTTCGAGTTCGCGCGCGCAGTCCACCGTGCAGTTCTGCGCCATGATGTACTGCTCCAGCGCGAACAGGATCGATTCTTCGTCGTCAACGACCAGGAAGTGAGGCACTCCAGCTCCAGCGAAACGGGGTGAATCGACTGCTTCCGGAGCCGTGTTAAGGCAAGCGCCGTGCCCGCTGGGGGCCCGTCGTCAAGGAGTTGCGGCTACGTGAGTTGTGATTGGGAGCGGTGCTGCGGGTGGGGCTGATTCTGGATTCGAGACCCGGGACTTCTAGGACTTGGACACGTCGATCCGCAGCGTCTTGATCTTCTGATAGAGCGTGCTGCGCGGAATCCCGAGGCGCGTCGCGGCTTCGGCCACGCGGCCGCCCACATCCTGCATCACGCGCTCGATGTGTCGCCGCTCCAGCTCGGCCAGTGTGAGGTTGCCGTCCTCGGCCGGTCCCGAAGCCGCAGCGGCGGCCGGCAGCGGATCGAAGTGCAAGTCGCCGGGGCCGAGGACGGTATCCGTCGAGAGCAGGACGGCCCGCTCGAGCACGTTGCGCAGCTCCCGGATGTTGCCGGGCCACGGATACGCCTGCAGCGCCGTCAGGGCGGCGGCGCTGAGGCTGCAGCGGCGACCGCGGTGGGCGGCCAGACGCTCCAGCAGATCGGCGGCGAGTAACGGCGTATCCTCGCGCCGCTCCCGCAGCGGCGGGACGCGCAGCACCAGCGTGCTGATGCGGAAATACAGGTCGCTACGGAACCCCTGCTCCTGCGCGAGGCGGGCGAGGTCGTGCGACGTCGCCGCGATCAGCCGCAGGTCGACGGTGCGGTCCCGCACGTCGCCCAGGCGCCGGAAGCGCTTGTCTTCGAGCACGGTGAGCAGCTTCGGCTGTATCAGCGGATCGACGTCGCCGATCTCGTCCAGGAACACCGTGCCGCGATGCGCGACCTCCAGCAGACCGAGCTTGTTGCCGGCGGCCCCGGTGAACGCGCCCTTGGCGTACCCGAACAGCTCAGACTCGAGCAGCTCGCGCGACAGCCCGGCGCAATTCAGGTCCACGAACGCTTCGCGCACGCGGGGGGAGTGCTCGTGCAGCCAGCGGGCGAGCACGCCCTTTCCGGCCCCCGTCTCTCCCAGGATCAGCACGGGGCTGTCGGCCTCGGCCATCTTGGCGGCCTGCTCGGCGAGGCGTCGCATCGCCGCGCTCGCGCCCAGGAAGGGGTTCAGTTCCGTCCGGCCGCGGCGCGCCTCGCCCGCGAGGTCGCGCCGATGCGTCCGCTCGCGCTCGATCAGCCGCTGCAGCAGGACGAGCAGGGCGGGGAGCTCCACCGGCTTCATCAGGAAGTGGTCGGCGCCCTCCTTGATGGCCCGGACGGCCAGATCGATCGTCCCCTGGCCGGTGAGGATGACGACGGGGAGGTCGGGATCGAGCGCCTTGAGGCGCGGCAGCAGCTCGAGCGCGTTGCCGTCGGGCAAGCCGTAATCGAGCACCGCGGCGTCGGGCCGGGCGTCGCGGCAGATCTCTTCCGCCGAGGCGACGCCGTCGGCCTCCACGACCTCGTAGTCTTGGAGCTCGAGGAAGTCGCGGACCGCGAAGCGGATCCGTTCTTCGTCATCGACGATGAGGATCTTGGGCTTCGTCATGCAGTCACTTCCGCGGGCCGGCACAGGCGCACCGTCATGAAAGCGCCGCCGGTCTCCCGGTTGTGCGCCTCGACCTCCCCACCGTGCTGCTCGACGATGCGCTCGACGATCGACAGCCCGAGCCCGGTACCGCCGCGCCGCCGGGTGAAGAACGGCTCGAAGATGTTGGCCATGTCCTCCGGGCGGATGCCGGGTCCCTGGTCGGCGACGGACAGCTCGATCCCGACCGCGTTCGAGGCCGGGATCCCGGCGGCCCGCACGACGACCTCGCCGCCGCGCGGAGAGTGCTGGATCGCGTTGTCGATCAGGTTCTGCAGCACCTGGAGCATGCGTGCCGGGTCGAGCGGGAGCAGCGGCAGGTCGTCGGCGACATCGGCCACAAGGCGCACACCAGTCTGCTCGGCGAATGGCGTGCAGGCGGTGATTGCGCGGGCCACGATGGGACCGACGGGGCTGTCGGTGAGGTCGAGCCGGGCCGGCCGGCCGTAGTCAAGCAGATCGCTCATGAGGCGGCTGAGGCGGTTCACCTCCTGACGCAGTGTCTCGGTGTAGCGCGCGTAGGCCGGCTGCGGGCCGAAGCGGGCCTCCAGGGCATCCACGGTGGCGGAGATGGCGAACAGCGGGTTGCGCACTTCGTGCGCGACGCCGGCGACCACCGCGCCGAGCGCGGACATCGTTTCGGCACGGCGTAGGGACTCTTGCAGCTGCCGCGCCTGCTCTTCGGTGCGCTTGCGCTCCGTGATGTCGCTCGAGACGCCCATCAGGGCGATAACCCGTCCCTCCGAGTTCCGCACCGGGGCGGTCGTGAGGGCGAGCAGAAAGTCGGTGCCGTCCTTGCGGCGGTTGTACAGCTCGCCGCTCCATCCGCCGCGCGTCGTGGCGGCGCGCAGCTCGTCCTGGATGGTGGTCTGGTTCCTGGGGGAGTTGATAATCGCCACATGCTGTCCCAGAATCTCCGCCTCGGAATACCCGAGGGAATCGAGGAACGCGGGATTGGCGAACGTAAGCTTGCCGTCGAGATCCGTGATGCTGATGCCCTCCGTGGTGCTCTTCACCGCTTGGGCCAGCAGCCGGAGCTGCTCCTCAGCCCGTTTGCGTTCCGTGATGTCGGAGAACGACACGATGACGTTGCGCACCGTCCCGGACGCATCCTTCTGGGGATCGACGTTCACGATGACCCACCGCATCTCCTTCCGGGCGCGGTGTCGATATCCCAGCACGGCATTGCGCAATGTGGTCCCCATGCGCACCGCCTTCAGGACCGGACGCTCGTGCAGGGCGTAGGGTGTGCCGTCCTCGTGGACGGCGGTCAGGTCGCGCTGCCAGAACCCCTCCGAGTTGATCTCCTCCTCGGTCACACCGAGGATCTCACGGGCGGCGGGGTTGCGCAGCAACACTCGGCCTTCGCCGTCCATCACCGCCACCCCGACGCTCAGATCCTGGATCAGCCGCCGAAACCGCTCCTCGCTCTCGCGTAACGCGTCGGCAACCTGGTTGCGTTCTGTGATATCGATGGCGGATCCCAACGTGTGGGGGACGCCGTCGATCTCGATGATCGCGACCGAGACCAGCACGTCGAGGAACGGTCCGCTCTTCGTCTGCATCTTCAGGTCCATGTGCCGGAGCCGACCGTGTTTCTTCAGGTCGCGGAGCATTTCCTCACGCCCGTCCGGGTCGGGCCAGAGCACATCCTGGGCGGCCTTCCCGATCACCTCTTCGCGCGTGAACCCGGTCGCCGTGCAATAGGCGTCGTTCGCGTCCACCAGCACGCCGTCGTCCAGGCGCGCGATCACGCTCGGGTTCGGACTCAGCCGGAAGGCCGTGGCGAACTTCTCCTCCGACTTGCGCAAGGCCACACCGGTGCGCGCCCGCTCGGCTGCTTCGAGCGCCAGGGCCGCGAGGTCGGCGATCGACCCGGCGAAGCTCTGGGCCGCCGGACTCCAGTCGCGGGGCGTGCCGACGTGCTCGAGCCCCACCACTCCGGCGACGCGTCCCCCGACGCGGATCGGCGCGGCCAGGAGCGAACCGATGCTTAGCGGGGCCAGGTAGACGGCGTTGAGGTCCGCGACGCCAGGTTCTGTGCCGGCGTCGGACGCCGCAATGACCCGGTTGTTGTCGAGCGCCTTGACGTAGGTCGGGATCCGGTCCAGCGAGAGGGCGACGCCCTCGGAATGGCGGTCCCGGCTCAGGTGGTAGAGGTCGTCGCAGCGCAGCGCCGTGCGATCCGCATCCAGCAACCAGATGCCAACGCGCTCCACTTCCAGCGTGCGAGCCGCCGTCTCCGTGAGCTCCAGCCAGGCCGCCCGGACATCGCCTATGGTGAAGGCTTTGTGTCGCGCCAGCTCGACGAGCGCTGCCTGCTCCCGTCGCAAGCGCTCCTCCACCTGGCGCTCCGCGGCGTCTCGGCGGCGCTCCTCCGTCACGTCCTCGGTGAGCGACACCGTGTGGGTGAGCTTCCCCGTGTCATCCCGCACTGCGGCGACCATGAGCCGGCCCCACACCACCGCGCCGTCCTTGCGCCGGTAGCGCTTCTCGACGTGAAAGTGGTCGCGAGCACCCTTGAGCATTTCCCGGAATAGATCGGCGGTTAGCGCAACGTCCGACTGCAGCGTGACGTCGCTGAAGCGCATGGTGCGAAGCTCTGCTTCGGTATAGCCCAGGAAGCGTTCCAACGCCGGGTTGACGTGCACGTAGCGTCCTTCGGCGTCGACGACGGCGATGCCGAGCGGCGCGAACTCGACGATCGCCTGATAGCGCTCCTCGCTCTCCCGCAGCGCTGCTTGCGCGTGGCGTCGGGTTTCCTCGGCTCGGCGGCGCAGCATCGCCGTGGTCTCGTTGAAATGACCGCTCAGCCGCCCCAGCTCGTCCTGGCGGAGCACGGGGATCATGCCTTCGAGATCGCCGTGTGCGACCCGGAAGAGGGCGCGGTCCAGCTCGGAGAGCGGATCGTAGAAGCGGCGCCTGAGGAAGACCACGACGAACGGAGCCAACAGGATGCCGAGACCGAGCCACCCCCCCAGCGCGCGGAGGCTCGCCGTCGTGGCGTCGGCCAGGGCGCTCTCGCGTCGGATCAAGTCCACGAGGCCGAGGCGCTGCGCCTCCGCCACGTGGCGGTCGAGGAGGCCGGCGATGGAGTCCGCTGCCTGGAGCTGGCGCCCCGCGACGGCGGCGCGTCCCAACTCGAGGTTGGCCAGCGCCTCCGTGAGCGCCACCTCGAGTTGAGATTGCTCCACGCTGCCCGCCGCGAACTCGATGTGCATCTCCCGCGGGATGGTGGATATCGCCGGGACGCCACTCGCCATGGCAGAAAGGGAATCGACGCGCTCCCGGATCGCCGTCAGACGGGGGTGCAGCCGCTCGGGCGACTCGCCTCGCCGGGCGGCGATGAGCAAGGGGTGGATGTCCTCGATGGTCGCGTGAAATGCGGACGTGCGGACCTGCATGCCGCTGTACCCTTCGAGCATGCGCTCGCTGTAGCGTCGCAGCGCCATGGCGGTCGGGCCGATCCGCAGGGCGATCACTACCGCGATGATGGCCACGTACCCCATCGCGCCCAGACCGAGCAGCCGCAGTGTCCCTCGAAGGGTGAGCGCTCTCCTCACGGGACGGGGACCGCGATGGTCGCGCCCTTGCGGACGCGCAGCAAATAGAGGGGACGGTGCCGCTCGCTGCCGAACGCGATCGGTCCGGTGACGCCTTGATACGGAGGCCGTGACTTCCCCAGCTGGGTGAGGTATGCCTGGATCGCCTTCCGGCTCGGTCCCACGTCTCGCAGCGCTTGCATCAACAACATGAGGGCGTCGTACTCCATCGCGGCCCCCGGCGTCGGCACGATGCCGACAACGCGCCGATAGGCACTGGTGAATGCGGTCGAGCCCTCGTCCGTAATGCCGGAGTGCCAGAACGCCACGAAGTAGGTGGAATCAGCGGCGGCGCCCATCGCCGCGAGGACGCCATCACCGATCTCCACGGCATCGCTCGTGATGAATCGGAGCGCGGGGAGCCAGACGCTCACGCGGCGGACAATGCACCCCGCTGCTAGCTGCCGCCCGGCGATCACCAGGACATCGGGAGGGTGGCGGCGCGGGGCCACCAGCGCGAGTGACGCGTCGCCGCCCGGTTCGCATACGGACCCGATCGAAGCCTCGGCGGTGATCCGCAGGTCGACCGCGGCGAGCGCCGCGCGCAGGCCGTCGCGCAGTCCGCGGCCGTACTCGTCGTTGTCGTACAACAGAGCGATGGCGCGGGCCCCCAACCCTCGCGCGGCGAACTGGGCGATGAAGGCTCCCTCCTGTGAGTCATTCGGGGCAAGCGGAAAGACCCACGGGCTCACCGTTGCGATAGTCTTGCTGGTGGAGGTCGGGACGACCAATGGGACGCGCGCATCGTCGTAGATGGGAATGGCGAGCAGCGTGTTGCGGCTGTCTTCGTGCCCCACAACGGCCACAATGCCCGGTAGCGCTGTGAGCTGCGCGGCGCCGTCCATATCCCGCTCCGCGTGGCTCCCCAGATACGACGAGGGGGTGCGGATCTCCGCAGGGGCCCCGCCCGGCCAGCGCTCCACCTCCTGGCGCACCAGATCGATCACACCCGGCGTTTGCCCCGGGTAGGTGACCCCCACAATGGCCGGCCGCCGGTCGCACGCGGAGAACTCTCCCCAGCCAGCGCCCAACATGACCAACCACGCGACCAGCATCCGTCGGCGATACTCTACGACTCGCATCCGCCACCCTCGAGACCTGCTCTAGCTAAGGTACCAGCAGGCCGAACGGGCGGTTAGAGGCTACCAGCGAATCGCGGCGCTCCCCCACGTGAACCCGGAGCCGAAAGCCGTCAGCACGAGCAGTTCGCCGCGGCCGAGGCGCTTGTCGGTCAACGCTTCGTCGAGTGCGATGGGGATCGAAGCCGCCGTGGTGTTGCCGTAGCGTTGGATGTTGACGTACACCTGATCGTCTCGCAGTCCCGTCGCCTTCTGTACCATCTCGATGATCCGCAGATTGGCCTGGTGTGGCACGAGCAGTTTGACGTCGGCCGGGGTGAAACCGTTGGTCTTCAGGGCGATCGCCACCGATTCCGGCATCTTCACGGACGCGAACTTGAACACCTCGCGTCCCTCCATCACCGCGCGGTGCAGGCCGCGCTCCAGCATCTCCACGCTCACATAGGGGTCGTGCGCCAGCCCGGGGCCGTCGACCCACAGCTTCTCGGCCTGGCGGCCGTCGGCGAAGATGTGCGTCGACAACACGCCTCGGTCCGGTTCGTCGGTGGGACCGAGGACGACGGCGCCCGCGCCATCACCGAACAGCACCGCGGTGTCGCGCCCACGGGTCGTCTTGTCGAGACCTCGTGAGTGTACTTCGGCACCCACCAGGAGGATGCGCTCATACTGGCCGGTGCGGATCCAGGCGTCCGCGATCGAGAGCCCGTAGATGAAGCCGCTGCACTGGTTGCGCACGTCCACCGCGGGGATGTCGCTGACGCCGAGCTCGCGTTGCAGGAAGACGCCGTTGCCCGGCTCGAAATGGTCGGGCGTGCAGGTGCAGTAGATGATGCAGTCGAGGTCCGCCGGACTGAGGCCGGCCTTGCTGAGCGCCTTGAGCGATGCCTCGCGCGCGAGCGAAACGCCCGTATCACCGTTCGACACCCAGTGCCGCGTCTTGATGCCGCTCCGCTGGACAATCCACTCATCCGACGTGTCCATGATCTTGGCGAGGTCGTCGTTGGTCACGACGCGCGCGGGCACGTGGAAGCCGGTGGAGAGAAACGCGGTGCGAGGCATCGAACTCCGAGGCTGTGGGGGGGGCATGCGCCCCGGTTGCGGGCGGTGGCGAAGCTACCAACATTAGCGCATGGATCTCAACGTGACCAGACAGCAATACGACGCCATCCGTGGCGCGAAGCATCTCCCTGACGTTTTGAAGCAGGTGCTCGACGGCGCCAAGCGGGACGGCAACGGCCACGTGTTGCACCTGACGTACGAGGAAGCCACGGCGCTCAACGAATTGTGCTCCTGGAACGTCCACACCGATGCAGGCGGCGCGGTGACGCCCGAGTCCAAGGTGTACGATGACCTGGTCCGCGCCATCATGACTCACCCGGAGTTCTAATGCGCATTCCCGTCTCGCTGCTCGCGTGCCTGGTTCTTTCTCCATCCCTTCTCACTGCCCAAAAACGAGCGATCGGCTTCGAAGACTTCATCGCGCTGAAGAGCGTGAGCGACCCACAGCTGTCGCCCGACGGGAAATGGGTGGCGTACACGGTGACCACGCCGTCGCTACAGGACAACCGCGGCATTTCGCGCGTGTGGGTGGCGGAGGCGGCGACGGGCCGTTCACGCCAGCTCACGGGCGGCCCCGGCTCCGACCGTCAGCCACGCTGGTCGCCCGACGGCAAGACGCTGGCGTTCATCTCGACCCGCGAGGGCGGAGCGCAGGTCTGGCTGCTGCCGATCGGCGGCGGTGATGCGCGCAAGCTGTCGAGCCTGCCGGACGGTGCGTCGGATCCCATCTGGCTGCCCGACGGCTCCGGCCTCCTCGTCGTCAGCGATATCAAGTGGCCGGTGGATCAGGAGATCGACCGCCGCAACGGTGCGTTCCCAACCGACGCCCGGATCTGGACCGGTCTGTTGTGGCGTCACTGGGACGACTTCCGCGCGGGCAAGCGGCAGCACCTGTTCCGGGTTGACGTGGCGACCGGCAAGGCGGCGGACCTGACGCCCGTCGATCACGATGTGCCGACGATCGCCACGAGCGGGGATGGGGACGTGGCGGTTTCGCCCGACGGTAAGGACATCCTCGTCGCGATGCATGGCGACTCGACCGTCGCCGACAATACGAACGTCGACATTTACGCGGTGGACGGCGCGACCCTGCGGCGGATCACCACGAATCCCGGGGCGGATAACACCCCCCGCTACTCGCCCGACGGCCGGTGGGCCGCGTATCTGTCCATGGAGCGCGCCGGGTTCGAGGCGGACCGGGTTCGTCTGATGCTCGGTGACCGGCGATCGGGGGGCGCGGCGGTGGATGCGACGGCGGGCTGGAACCTTTCGGTCGGCTCGTACACGTGGTGCCCTGACTCCCGATGCGTGTACGCCGTTGTCGAAGAGCGCGGGAGGGACAACATCTACCGTATCGACATTCCCTCGTTCCGGCGTTCCATCGTTCCGGCCGGCGGTGGCGTCAACACCAACGTGCAGGTCGCACCCGACGGCCGCACCCTGGTCTATCTGCATCAGAGCAACACGCAACCGCCCGAAGTCTGGGCCTCGGGGAAGCCGTTGTCGCACCACAACGACTCCGCGGTCGCCGCCCTCGACCTGCCGCCGCTCGAGGAGTTCGGGTTCGTCGGCGCCCTCGGCGACTCCGTGTTCGGGTGGCTGCAGAAACCCCCCGGCATCGTGGCGGGGAAGCGCTACCCCCTCGTGTACCTGATTCACGGCGGACCGCAAGGCGCCTGGCTCGACTCCTGGGGAGCCCGCTGGAATCTCCAGATGTTCGCGGCGCGCGGCTTCGCCGTGGCCGCGGTGAACTTCCACGGCTCCACCGGCTACGGCCAGCGGTTCACCGACGCGATCTCGCGGCACTGGGGCGACTACCCGTACGAGGACCTGATGAAGGGCCTCGACGTCGTCGCGCGGCTGCCGTACGTCGACTCGACGCGCATGGGCGCGGCGGGCGCGTCGTACGGCGGCTACATGGTCTATTGGATCGCCGGTCACAGCGACCGCTTCAAGGTGCTGGTGGACCACGACGGGGTGTTCAACACGGTGAGCATGGCGGGCAGCACCGAAGAGCTGTGGTTCACCGACTGGGAGTTCGGCGGCAACCCGTATGCGAATCGCGACCTCTACCGGCAGTGGAATCCGTTGAACTACGTCGAGCATTGGAAGACACCGATGCTCGTCGTCCACTCGCAGCTCGACTACCGCGTCGATTTGTCGGAGGGCTACCAGGCGTTCACCGCGGCAAAGCGGATGGGCGTCGCTGCGAAGTTCCTCTACTTCCCCGACGAGGGACACTGGGTGCTCCGCCCGCGCAACCGGCGGATCTGGTGGGGCACCGTCCTCGACTGGCTGGAGGCCTATCTGAAATGACCGCGTTGACCCGGAACACGCTGCTGGCGGTCCCGCTCGCGCTGGTGTTCTTCCTCCTGCTGCCGCGTCAGGGCACGCTGTGGTGGGACCTGCTCGACGACTTCACGCTGGCGTTCGCGTTCACCTACGTCGGCTACTGGGTCGAGGTGCTGTTGCTCAAGATCCCCGGGATCGGGACGGGCGCCGGCCCCATGGTCCGCGTGCTGGGCTGGTTCGCGGGCGGTCTGTGGTGCTACGAGCTGGGCCGCTGGGCCTTGCTCGCCTACGGCCGCGATCTGCGGATGTTTCCCTCGCTCCTGTACGGCGGGTTCATCTTCATCGCGCTCCAGCTCGCCCTCCACATCCTCAAGCCTAGGGGCGCGGCTCCCCCCCCGCGGCCGGTTTGATCCAGACGTTGTTGCCGCGCCTCACGTCCGGGAAGTTCTTGTCCGGATCGATCTCGACCTTGGTGAGGTCGCTCGGGAACTGTCGCACGTAGAGGAACCGGTTCCCGCCATACCAGATCTCGACCGGGAGGCGCACGTTCTCGGTCGAGCCGTCGACGAATCCGAGGCGCAGGTCCACCGGCATCGGAAGGCCGCCGGGGCTGGAGAGAAAGATCCCCGTCAGCGACGCACCGGTGGAATCGCGCCGCGTGCGGACGGAATCCACCGCCTCATCCACGACGTCCGTTCGGAAGAACCAGCCGCGCCAGAACCACGACAGGTCCTCGCCCAAGCCGTCTTCCATGCTGCGGAAGAAGTCTGCCGGCGTCGGGTGCTTGAACGCCCAGCGGCGCGTGTACTCGCGGAAGCCGGCGTCGAAGCGGGCCGAGTCCACGATCTGGTGGCGCAACAGGTAGAGCCCGGTGGCGGGCTTGTTGTACGCCACCTGGCCGAGCAGATCCGGGGTGACGCGGTCGGCGGGGAGCATCCCCGGCTCGTCCAGGCCGGTGACGGCGAATCGCGCCCAATTGTCGGCCTGTCCCCGCGTGCGGAGCCACGCCTGGTCGGGGAAGTACACCCGCTGCGAGTAGATGTTGATGAAGGTGTTGAACCCCTCGTCCATCCACGCGTACAGCCGCTCGTTGCTGCCGACCACCATCGGGAACCACTGGTGGCCCAGCTCGTGCGTCGTCACGCCGAACAGACCCTCGCGGCTGTTGCGGTTGGCGCAGAACACGATCATCGGATACTCCATCCCGCCCACGGGCCCGTTGACGTTGATGGCGGTGGGGTAGGGATAGGGGAACCACTTTTCGGAATAGTGTTTGATCGAATGCCGCACCATCCGCGTGGACTCGCGCCACAGCGGGCTGGCGACCGGCGGATAAAATGACTGCATCAGGATCCCGTTCCAGCCGCTGGCATCCCAGATGAAGTTCGGGGCGGCGGCCCAGGCCACGTCGTGCTTCGCACGAAAGATCGCTTTTAATGATCGAGTGTACCCAGGCATCATGTACTGTTTCGCCGACCGTCAAGCGGCACCGCGCAATTCCTTCGCGCATTGCCCCGATCTTTTCGGCCACTCGCAAACTTGCAACGTTCTCGGCCGCCACTATAACTTCGACACGATTCATCCCGAGCTCCGTAAGGGCAAACGCAGCCAGACGGCGTGCGACCGTTGTTGCGATCCCTCTGCCCGTGGCACTGCTTCGAACCCAATAACCAAGATTGCAACACTTATTAGTTCGGTCGATCCGGTTTAAGCCGGCGCAGCCCAAAATAAGACCTGAATTTTTCTCGAAAATACCAAAACCATCTTCATCGCCCTCGCATTCCGGATTTTGCTGCGATTTAATAAACGTCGCAGTCTCGGACTTTGCATAGCTTTCGTGAGCCCACCACATCCAGCAAGACAATTCCGGTAGCGACTCAATGATGGCCTCGTAAAGTGGGTCCACGTCCTGCCCAGTGAACCGCCTTACAAGTAAAGCTCCGGTATCGATTTCGATTTGCATTGGATGGTCGATTCTTAACGCGCGGTGTCCGCGAATGAATAAGATCGCCGGTAACGATGCGTCACCGGCCGGCGGCGGCCGATACCGATCGCATTCCGCGAAATGATCAGGGTTGGAGGCAACTGACGTCTCTTGAATTCGTTTGCGGGCGATTCAACCCGATTTAGAAGCTCAAATACAAGCGATGCGTCATGACCAGCCGCGATGATCTCGTCCGGCGTTGCCTTTTCCTCAAAATAGAGTTTCAGAATCGGATCGATCTTGTCGTAGGGAGGTAAAGATTGATCGTCAAATTGTCCCGGAGCCAGTTCCGCAGAGGGCCGTTTTTCGATTATGGTAGTCGGAATGATCTCACCCGTACGATTGTAGTGACGCGCCAGTGCATAAACCTCGGTCTTCAATAAATCCCCGAGCACCGCAAGGCCACCGTTTGTATCTCCGTAAAGGGTGCAATATCCAAGCGCCAATTCCGATTTATTGCCGGTCGACAACAGGAGCCTGCTCTCCGCGTTCGAGATTGTCATCAGGATATTGCCACGTAATCGAGATTGGAGATTTTCCGCGGCAAGCGATTCACCACCGCGCGTAGGCCGGGTCAATCCGAGTTCCTTTACCAGCACTTCGAAGGCATTGGAAATCGGATGTTCGATAACTGGCATCCCTAGATTTCTCGCAAGCGTAACCGAATCATCAATGCTGCCGCGAGAAGAGAATTGAGAGGGCATCATCACCGCGAGAACGTTCTGCGATCCAAGCGCCTCGCAGGCCAGCGCAGCAACAATCGCGGAGTCGATTCCGCCCGACAACCCCAGCACAGCTTTCTCAAAGCGATTTTTACGAGCGTAATCCTGAATTCCAAGGACGAGCGCGCTGTGAACCGTGCCGATGTCGTCGCCCGGCAGGATCCCGATCTTCAGGCTCATCTGATGGTCTGGGCTGGGCAAAATCGCTTGCGCGCCATAGCCCGTCGATGACGGGCCTAAATGGCTTAACGCCCCTACGTCGTCACGACGCGGGAGGCGATTTTGCCCACGCTATCAGCTTTTATACAATGCTCGACTGAACCCGCGTCGTCGCGGCGCCGGCAATCAGCCCGATGGGCCGAGCGAATTCCTTGCATCTTGCTGGAG
>Ga0137418_10001529_pt1 | contig 21339 bp, 22 predicted proteins | sample CZODoug3_1_2_16f_FD_122242 | JGI IMG/M metagenome (GOLD analysis project Ga0137418, IMG submission 122242) | Vadose zone soil fungal communities from Angelo Coast Range Reserve, California, USA - CZODoug3_1_2_16fungal (Hybrid Assembly) | ecosystem: Environmental > Terrestrial > Soil > Vadose...
ACGTCACGGCGCAGGCGGGACTTACCGTCAAAGGCTGGGGCATGGGCGTTGCCGTAGCCGATTTCGACAACGACGGGAATCTGGACCTGTTCGTCACCGGCTATGGACACAGCGTTCTGTATCGCGGACTCGGCAACTGCAAGTTTGAAGATGTCACAGAGAAGACAGGGCTTGGCGGAATTACCGGCTTTGCCACCGGCGCCGCTTGGGGAGATTATGATCGCGACGGCCACGTCGACTTATTCGTCTCCCGTTATGTCCACGTGGATATGAACCATCTGCCTGCCTTCGGCAGCGACGAAAAATTCTGCCGTTTCAAAGGGGTGCTGGTGCAATGCGGCCCCTGGGGGATGCAGGGCGAAGGCGACTACTTGTTTCATAATCGCGGTGATGGCACCTTCGAGGAAGTCTCCAAGAAAGCGGGGATGGACGACCCGCAGCACCGCTTTGGTCTGGGCGCAATTTGGGCCGACTACGACAACGACGGCTGGCCTGATCTGTTTCTGGCGAACGATGCCGGCCCCAACTTCCTTTACCACAATCGCCACGACGGCACCTTCGATGAGGTTGGCATGCTGGGCGGCGTGGCCCTCGGCAACGACGGCCAGGAACTCGGCTCGATGGGAGTGGATTCCGCCGACTACGATCATGACGGCAAGCTCGACCTGTTCGTCACCAACTACACGGACCAGGTCGACAACCTGTACCGGAACATAGGCGGAGGCGCCTTCTCCGATATGGCCTGGCCGGCGAAACTCGGCCAGCCAAGTTTTCACTATGTAAAGTGGGGTACCGGTTTCGTAGATTTCGACAACGACGGATGGGCAGACATCTTCATCGCCAACGGGCACGTCTATCCGCAAGTGGACGCGATCCCCGGTAGCCCTGGTTACAAAGAACCCATGCAGATGTTCCGGAACAATCACGACGGGACGTTCGAAGATATTTCCAAAGCCTCCGGCGTTTTCGAGATGCCGCTGGAATCGCGCCGCGGCGCCGCTTTTGGCGACGTTTATAACGACGGCAATATGGACATTCTCGTCCTCAACATTGGCCAGCCGCCGTCGCTGTTGATCAATAAAACCCGCAACAGCAACCACCGCGTTGCCTTTCACTTGATTGGAACCAAGAGCAATCGTGCAGCCATCGGAGCGCGTGTCACCATTCGTGCCGCCGGTGTCATGCAGTTCACTGAGGTTCGTGCTGGTGGCAGCTATCTCTCGCAAAATGACTTACGGCCGCACTTCGGCCTGGAGGCCGCCGAAAAGATGGACAGGGTGGAAGTGACCTGGCCGAGCGGCCAGACCGAATTGCTGCGCGATGTCCCCGCCGACTTGATCTACACCATCACAGAGGGCCAGGGGATCACTGCTCGCGTGCCGTTCCCCCCGCCTCCTAAGCTGAATCCATCCGGCTCTGCAACGACTACGAATCGTTGATTTCCCAGGCAGCCGACGCTGCATGAAGCCTAGCGGCTAGATTTACCAGTCTCGCGAGAGAGTCGGCTTTCATCTTTTGCATGACCTGCGCTCGATGTGCATGAACCGTTATCTCGTTGATGCCAAGTTTGCCGCCGATTCGGATAGCATCGCATCGAGAAATCAAACAGCACTTCGCCGCTCGCCGACCGGTTCCAGAGCCAGAGCGCCGGGCGAGCGCAGCATCCGAATGTCTCGCATAGGCGGCAGCCCAAAGAGACGGCTGTATTCCCGATTGAATTGGCTGGCGCTCTCATACCCAACCTCAAATGCCGCGCTGGCGGCGTCCAAACCATCCACTAGCATGCGCCCCCGCGCCGCCTGCAACCGAAGCTGCTTCTGATACTGAAGAGGACTCATCGAAGTCAGCGCCCGGAAATGATGATGCAGAGTCGACAAGCCCATGCCCGCGGTTTGCGCCAGATCTTCCACGCGCAGCGGCTTCGCATAATTAGCCCGTATCCACGCAATCGCTTTGGCCGTCCTGTGGCTCTGGTCGCCCATCGTTGCAATCGCTCGCAGCCGCGCCCCCTCCGCTCCACGAAGGATCCGGTAAATGATCTCGCGTTGAATCAGTCCACTCAGAAAAGGAATATCCTTCGGATCGTTCAACAAGTCCACAAGCCGGCAACAGGCATCCAGCAATTCCGCCGTGGTCTCCCCGGTGGCCATGGCTGGGCTATCAGAAGACGCTTTGTCAGACGGCGCCTCACCGGCCCGAATCTCCTCCCGGCTCAATAGCTCCTGCACCACGGGGATTTCCAGTTTGAGCACGAAACCAAGATAGGGCACCTCTTCACTAGCCTCGATTACGTTGCAGATGACCGGCAAGTCCAACGACGTAAGCAGGTATCGTGACTCATCGAAGATGAACCGGTTTCCCCCAAGGTCGGCCTGTTTGCGCCCCTGCGCCACGACGGCAAGGCTCGGCTCGTACGTCGCCGACATCGGAGCCGTGGGCGCAGTCCGTCGGCTCAGCAACAAGCCAGGAATGTCGGTTATCAGTTTCTCTGAGGACCCAACCAACAAGGCAATCTTACGGGCCAGTTCGGCACGCAATTCGCGCGCTGGATTGGATAGCGGGGAGGCGTATTTGCTGGGTTTTCTCATTGTCTTGCTCTCTTTTCCTCTAGCCTACGATAACCGCTCGACTTCGGATCCACCAACAGATTCTCGCATAACAAGAGGAATAGGCAAGAAATCGGAAGGATCGGGCTACCGCTTCCACGGCCTTTGCTCCTAACCTCTCAATAAGAGAAGCGATTCGACGAAGTAGCAATTCGGAAGAATGCAATTCATTAAGGAGAAACAATGCAAAAAGAAGAAACAATACAAAAGCGCAAACTTGGAAAAACGAATCTGGAAGTTTCGGCCATCGGCCTCGGCTGCATGGGAATGAGCTTTTCCTACGGCCCGCCCAAAGACAAGCAAGAGATGACCACTCTGCTCCACGCCGCCGTCGATCGCGGCATCACATTCTTTGACACCGCCGAAGTGTACGGCCCCTTCCTCAACGAAGAACTCGTGGGCGAGGCCCTCTCTCCATTTCGCGGGAAAGTGGTGATCGCCACAAAATTCGGCTTTGATTGTTTTCCTGGTTCCGATCCTCGGGGCATGAAGGGCGTTCCGCCTGCCTTGAATAGCCAGCCCGAGCACATCAAACAGGCCGTGGAGGGCTCGCTGAAGCGTCTCAAGCTCGAAACCATCGACCTGCTCTATCAGCACCGCGTCGACCCCAATGTGCCCATCGAAGACACTGCCGGCGCGGTCAAGGAACTGATCCAGGCAGGCAAGGTCAAGCACTTTGGAATGTCGGAAGCAAGCGCGAAAACCATTCGTCGTGCCCACGCAGTCCAGTCGGTCACGGTTCTCCAAAGCGAATACTCTCTCTGGTGGCGGAAGCCGGAAGCGGAAATATTGCCTACCTTGGAGGAACTTGGCATTGGGTTGGTTCCGTACAGCCCGCTGGGAAAGGGGTTTCTAACGGGTGCGATCAACGAAACTACCAAGTTTGATAGCACCGATTTTCGCAGCACGCTGCCTAGGTTTTCCACCGAAGCCATGAAGGCGAACCAGGCCTTTGTCGACCTGCTCGGCACCATGGCCAAACAGAAGAAAGCAACACCGGCCCAGATCGCGTTGGCTTGGCTGCTGGCGCAAAAGCCCTGGATCGTTCCGATCCCAGGCACCACGAAGTTAAACCGACTGGAGGAGAACATCGGAGCCGCGGCAGTCGAGCTTACACCCAAAGATCTTCGTCAGATCGAAAGTGCCTCCTCCAACATCAAAGCAGAAGGCGCCCGCTACCCGGAACTCCTGGAAAAAATGACGGATCGTTGATCGGAAGAACTCCTACGTAGCCGGGTGCCCCACACACGCCTTCGTTTGGCTTGTGTGGGGATTACGGTGGTAGATTTTCAAACGAGCATTTAGGTCGCCCGGGTTTTCAGGTATGCGATAACAGAACAGGCCTGAAGGGGGGCTTTTAGCCCACCAAATTTGAGATAGCCATTCTTTGAAAGGGAACCCTAGGTCCATGCAAAAAGCAAAAGCATATTCAGCCGTCAGCGCAACATCACCCCTAGCCTCCACTACCATCCCCCGCCGCGACCCAACCGATCAGGACGTACAGATCGAAATTCTGTTTTGCGGCATCTGCCACTCTGATCTCCACCAGGTTCGCAACGAGTGGAGCGGCGTCATGCCCACCGTCTACCCCTGCGTTCCAGGCCACGAAATCGTCGGCCGCGTTACCAAGGTCGGCTCCGCCGTCAAAAAGTTCAAGACCGGTGACCTCGCCGCGGTCGGCTGCATGGTCGACTCAGATCGCACCTGCAAAGAGTGCCAGGCGGGCCTCGAACAGTTCTGCCGGAATTTCACCTTAACCTACAACTTTCCCGACAAGCATCTCGGAGGCGTAACCTACGGCGGCTACTCCGACAGCATCGTCGTCGACCAAAGGTTCACGCTGCACGTTCCGTCCAACCTGAACCTCGCCGGAGTTGCTCCTTTGCTCTGCGCCGGAATCACCACCTACTCGCCCATGCGCCACTGGGGTGTCACGAAAGGCAAGAAGGTCGGCGTAGTTGGACTCGGCGGCCTCGGTCACATGGGCGTGAAGTTTGCCCACGCCCTCGGAGCCCACGTGGTCGTGTTCTCAACTTCAGCAAACAAGAAAGAAGACGCACTGCGCCTCGGCGCCGACGAGGTCGTACTTTCGCGCAATAACGATGAGATGCAAAAGCACGCGGGCAGCTTCGATTTCATTCTCGATTGCGTTTCCGCCGACCACGACGTCAGCGCTTACATAAACCTGCTGGGCCGCGATGGCAACATCACCCTGGTCGGCGCGCCCGAAAAGCCTTTCCCCGTTTCCGCCTTCGGCCTGATTTTTGGCCGCCGCAGCCTCTCCGGTTCACCCATCGGCGGTATCCCCGAAACCCAGGAGATGCTCGATTTCTGCGGGAAGCACAACCTCACCTCGGACGTCGAAGTCATTCCGATCCAGAAAGTGAACGAAGCCTACGAGAGACTGCTCAAGGCCGATGTGAAGTACCGCTTCTCCATCGACATGGCCTCTCTCAAGTCCGAGTAGACCGAGTTGTCGTGCAACTATTTCTTAAAGGACCGCCAAGATGCGTGGGTTCGTATAAGAAATCGGCGGGTGCCCCACTCAAACCCTTTGTCGGCTTGAGTGGGGCTTTCTTACGGACAGCCCTAACCACCGTAGTTCGCCACAACCCTGGTGACCTTCAAATTCCCATCCAGTTCCATAAACTCACCCGACTTCGTGCCATTCTGATTCTTGTAGTAAAGCACCACGGTCGATATCCCCCACATCACATCCAGCAGCTCAAAAGCCAGGTTCGGGTACGCTTCAAGTCCGCGCCGGAAATAATCGCGCAACGCCAATTTCCCCGCAACCGCCCCAGAGGGATCGTTCAGGAGCCTAGCCGCCACCGGCGATGTCAAAACAATCTCCGGCGCATAGTGCGACAGAATAGCGTCAAGATCATGAGAATTCCATGCGCGCAACCAATCGCGCGCAAATTCCCGAGCCTGAGATTCGGTAAGCATTCACTTTGTCCTTTTCCTTGCCATTCCCCCAAACAATTTCCACACGCATCCCACGCTACCCCTCGGCCCTCCCATGGCATCCAAGGGTTCGATGGTCCCAGACCGTCGTGTAACCAACAAGGAGGAAGCTATGAAAAAACTCTTGGCAATCTGTTTCGCCAGCTCGCTACTGATGCTGGGTGCCGCCTGGGCGCAGGATGCCGCCCAGACCGACCCCATGAAGAAGTCTGACACCATGAGCGACACCAAAGCGAAAGCCACCAAAGTCGCCGGCAAGATCAGCGATGACGGCAAGTCTTTCGTCAGCGACGGCGACAGCAAAACCTGGGCAATCGAAAACCCCGACGCAGTCAAGGGGCATGAAGGTCACCACGTAATCTTGACGGCACAAGTCGATGCCGACAAGAGCGAGGTTCACGTCAAGTCCCTGAAGATGGCTAAAGCCGCAGGAGAAATGGCGAAGTAGAGAACCAGCCCAACAAACCTAAAAGAACTGACAGATCGAAATAGCGGACCGAAAAAGCAACGGGTGCCCCGCCCTTGTAGCGTTTTGTGCGACAGGGGCGGGGCAGTCTCGACTCCCACTCCCGGATGCTCCACCCAAGCCTTCTTTTGGCTTGCGTGGGGTTTTCCGGATATTCTGGTCAACAAATCTACTTCCCTTGAAACTGCGCCACCCGCTTCTCCAAAAACGCCGACGTGCCTTCCTTCTTATCCGCCGTAGCACAGCAAACCCCAAATAACGTTGCCTCCAAAAACAACCCTTCGCTCAGCGGCATCTCCATCCCCTTGTTCACCGCCTCCAGGGCATACTGCACGGCCAGGGGAGCATTGGCATGGATTTTCCCAGCAATCGCCTCCGCCCGCCCAATAAGTTCCGCGGATGGAACCACCTCGTTGACCAGCCCGATCCGCAGCGCTTCCTGCGCCGAAATCATCTCGCCCGTAAGCACCAACTGCATCGCGATCCCTTTACCCACCAGCCTCGGCAGCCGCTGCGAACCGCCATATCCCGGCACAATCCCCAGCTTCACCTCGGGCTGCCCCAGCTTGGCGCTTTCGCTCGCCAGCCGCATCGTGCAAGCCAGCGCCAGCTCGCACCCGCCACCCAGCGCAAATCCGTTAATGCACGCGATCACAGGCTTCCCCAAATTCTCAATCAGCTCCAGCACAGCTTGCCCGCGCAACGCAAAAGCTTTCCCCGACACCGCATCCTGCTGCGCCAATTCATGGATGTCAGCCCCAGCCACAAACGCCTTCTCACCCGCACCGGTCAGAATCGCCGTCCGCACTCCGCCGTCATTCTGAATATCCTCAAACGCCACCCGCAACTCTTCCATCGTAGCCATGTTCAAAGCGTTCAGCGCCTTCGGACGGTTCACCGTCACATAGCCAATTGCGTTCTTCTTTTCGAACAAAATATTTTCAAATGCCATGACATGCCTCAAATAGCGGAATCCAGAAACCCCAGCACGGCCGCCGTAAATTCCGCAGGCGACTCCATGGTGAACAGATGCGCCCCGGCAAACTCCAAGTACCTCGCCCGCGGAATCAACGCAGACAGAGCATGCCCGTCCGAAGGCGGAGCCACCGGATCGCTCGCTCCATTCACCACCAGCGTCGGCACCGCTAAACCAGACAGCCCTTCGCGAAAATCCGCATCCCGCACCGCCGCGCACCCAGCCGCATATCCGTCCACGTCGATGCTTAGCAAAACTCGTTCCATTGCCCGAATCGACTCCGGCGACTTCGCGTGAAATCCAGGCGTAAACCAGCGCTCCAGAATCCCCGGCACCACCGCCGCCATGCCTTCCCGCCGCACCGCCTGAATCCTCGCGTCCCAGCTCTCCTGCGTCCCAATCTTCGTGGCGGCGCTGCACGCAACCACTTTCCGCACCCGCTTCGCCGCATTCTGCGCCAGCCAGAGCCCGGTCAGCCCGCCCAGCGACAACCCACAAACCGACACAACAGGAAGGCTCAGATAGTCCAGTAGATCGAGAACATCTCCAGCCAGCGCCGAAAGATTGTGAGGACCCGCCGGAAGGGAAGACTCGCCATGCCCGCGCGTATCGTACCGCAACACACGATAGCCCCGGGCAAACTCAGCCGCCTGCGCATCCCACATCGACAAATCCGCGCCCAGCGAATGTGAAAACACAACAACCGGCGCGTCCTCAGCCCCCGCCAGCTCGTACCGCAACCGCACGCTTCTCAAATTCGCAAACGCCATAGGAGAATCAAAAACGAATCGAAAAAGAATCAAAAAAGGCTTGTCATTCCGAACGCCTTCAGGCGTGAGGAATCTGCAACAATAAAGCTTGTCATCCCGACCGGAGCAGTTGCTTCGCGAAGCGAGCAACTGCGTAGTGGAGGGACCTGCTTTCCAGCAAGAGGTACACGAACTCAATTTCGAGAAGCATCGAGCGCCCCGTCCTTGTCGCGGTTCCTCTCTGCGACAGTGCGGGGCTTCTAAGGCAAGAAGACTCAAGCCCCTACACAGCCGCAGAACTAATACTTCACAATCGCCGCAAACGACTTAGCATCCAAACTAGCCCCGCCCACCAACCCTCCGTCAATCTCCACTTCCGACATCAACGCCTTAGCATTATCCGGCTTCATCGACCCGCCATACAAAATCCGTAACCCCTCCGCAAACTCCGCTCCAAACGCTTCCTCAGCTTCCCCGCGAATCACCGCATGAGCGCTAGCTGCAATCTGCGGCGTGGCAGTCTTGCCAGTCCCAATCGCCCACACCGGCTCATACGCCACCGTCATCTTCTCGGCCTTCTTCGCCGAAATCCCGCTAAACGCCCGCGTACACTGCCGTCGCAGCACATCGTCCGTCAACCCCGCCTCTCGCTCTTCCAACACCTCGCCCACACAAACAATCGGCGTCAACCCAGCCGCTAACGCCGCCTCCAAGCGGCGGTTCACCGTATCGTCGGTCTCCGCGCAATACTGCCGCCGCTCCGAGTGCCCAATAATCACGTGCGTCACGCCAACCGCCTCCAACATATGCGCCGAAATTTCCCCAGTGAAAGCGCCCTCGTGCGCCCAATGCACATTCTGCGCACCCACAAGCACTCCCGACCCCTTCACCGCCTCCACCGTCGTCGCCAAATCCACAAACGGCGCACACAACACAATCTCGTCGCGGTCATGCCCAGCCACCAGAGGTAGAAACTCATGCACAAACGCATGCGCGCCTTTAGGAGTCTTATGCATCTTCCAATTCGCAGCAATCAGCTTCTTACGCATGAAATCCTTTCAGTAGGGAACGGTCAAGGCTAAAGAATAGAGCGGATCTTGCGACTCATGAGGCTTGTCATCCCGACCACCGGGAGGGATCTGCATTTGATTGAGTACTTTGAATTTAGCAAGGCTGTCATCCCGACCGGAGCAATTGCTTCGCGAAGCGAAGTAATTGTGTAGTGGAGGGACCCGCTTCTAACTTTACAAAGTCTTACTTCTCACTCAACGCTTCCACGCCAGGCAACTTCTTCCCCTCCAAAAACTCCAGCGAAGCCCCGCCGCCAGTAGAAATATGCGTAATCTTATCCGCCAACCCAGCCTTGTGTACCGCAGCCACAGTATCCCCGCCACCAGCAATCGAAACCGCGCCGATGTTCTCCGCCACAGCCTCAGCAATCTTCATCGTCCCCTTCGCAAAGGGAGCCATCTCAAACACACCCATCGGCCCGTTCCAAACGATCGTCTCCGCCATGGAAATCTCTTCGCTAAACAGCGCAATCGTCTTCGGACCAATATCTAGAGCCATCATCTCAAACGGAATCGCCTGCCCCTCGTCGATCGCCATCGTCCGCGCCGTAGCATCAAACTTATCCGTAACCACGTGATCGACGGGCAGCAGAAACTTCACCTTCTTATCCTTCGCCTGTTGCAAAAGCTGTTTCGCCAGCTCCAGTTTGTCGTCTTCCACCAGCGACTTCCCAATCGGCTGACCCATCGATTTCAAAAACGTATACGCCATCCCGCCGCCAATAATCAGAGCATCCACTTTCGTCAACAGGTGCTGAATCACACCAATCTTGTCGCTAACTTTCGCTCCACCCAAGATCGCCACAAACGGCCGCGCCGGATCGCGCATGGCTTTCCCCATGTACTCCAGCTCTTTCCGCATCAGCAACCCAGCCGCGGACTTCTGCAGAAATTTCGTAATCCCCACCGTCGAAGCATGCGCCCGATGAGCCGTTCCAAACGCATCGTTCACATAGAACTCCGCCAGCCTGGCCAGTTCCTTCGAGAACTTCTCATCGTTGGCTTCTTCCTCGGGATGAAAGCGCAAATTCTCCAGCAGCAGCGCCTGCCCGCGCTCCAGGTTCATCGCCATTTCCTGCGCCTGCTCGCCCACGCAGTCCGGACAGAAGCCTACGTTCTGGCTCCCGCCCATCTGCTTATCGAGTACGATCCGCAACCGCTCCGCCACAGGTTTCAAACTGTACTTGGGATTGACCTTACCCTTCGGCCGCCCTAGGTGCGCGGCCAGAATCAAGCGCGCCCCATGCCGCAAGGCGTATTCAATCGTAGGCAACGTCTCCCGGATCCGTGTGTCATCCGTGACCCGCCCATCTTCAATGGGAACATTAAAGTCCACGCGCATGAAAACACGCCGGTCGCTAAGTTCCAAGTCACGAATCGAAAGTTTTGCCATAAAGAGAAACCCACGTAGGGGCGGCCGCCCTCGGCCGCCCAGCCGAGCCCCGCTCGGCTCCGTGCTCGACCGTAGACCCTACAACCCCTTACTAGCCAAATAGTTAATCAAATCCCGCACGCGGCAAGAATACCCCCACTCATTGTCGTACCAGGCAATCACCTTAACGCAATTCCCAGCCACTACCCGCGTCATCGGCGCATCGACGATGGACGAAAGGGGATTCCCCTTGAAGTCGCTGGAAACCAATTCGTTTTCCTCAAAGCCAAGATACCCCTTCAGTGGCCCAGCCTCAGAAGCCTTCTTCAGAGCCCCGTTAATTTCCTCCACGGTGGTCTTCTTCTCCACAAACACCACCAGATCCACCACCGAAACGTTCGGAGTAGGCACACGCATGGCAAACCCGTCCAGCTTACCCTTCAATTCCGGAATCGCCAGATACACCGCCTTCGCCGCCCCAGTGCTGGTAGGAATCATCGACAACGCCGCCGCCCGCGCCCTGCGCAAATCCTTATGCGGAAAATCTAAAATTACCTGGTCATTGGTATAGGAGTGAATGGTGGTCATCGTCCCGCACTGAATATTGAACTCGTCGTTAATCACCTTCGCCACAGGCGCTAAACAATTCGTTGTGCACGACGCATTCGAAATAATGTTGTGCTTTCCGGCGTCGTACGCCTCGTGGTTCACACCCAAGACAATCGTGATGTCTTCACCTTTAGCCGGAGCAGAAATGATGACCTTCTTCACCGGCCCGCGCATGTGCTTCTTTGCGCCCTCAGCATCGGTAAAGTGTCCGGTCGACTCCACCACCACCTGCACCCCAGCCGATGCCCAGTCCAGCGCCCCCGGATCCCGCTCCTTAAAAGCCTTGATTTTCTTGCCGTCAACTTCAATAAACCCGTCCCCAGCTTTCACCGACTGCTTCAGATTCCCCAGAACCGAGTCGTACTTCAGCAGGTGCGCCAGTGTCTTCGTATCGGTCAAATCATTGACGGCAACAATGTCCACGTTCGGGTCGCCCAGCGAAGCCCGCAGAACATTCCGTCCAATGCGCCCGAACCCATTAATGCCAACCTTCGTAGCCATGAAAATCCTCCAGTGCTTTTATGAGTGTTTGGAATAGGTGTGAACTGTAGATGGTAGCAGGCTAAGCGGATAGCAGCAACGCGCCGCCCCTCGCGCCACCGTCACAATTCACTGCATCACTTTTTTCGATAACTTATTGATCTTGTCATCCCGACCAACGGGAGGATCTGCAGTTAAGTAAGGCCTGTCATCCCGACCGAAGCAGTTGTTTCGCGAAGCGAAGCAACTGAGAAGTGGAGGGACCTGCTATTCCTTGACTCCGCGTCGTCGTTGAACACTTTCGCACCGTGTCGCCGGGAAGCACAACCAGCTCTTGGGCGGCGCAGCGCTTCAGCTCTGCGATGAATCCGCCGGAAATGGCGGCCCCTACGCCAACACAATTTCCACCAACACTCCCCGCTGCAAAAACGGAACCCTCAACCACCAATACTTCCTCGCCATCAAATGCCGGCCCCACGAAGCCTCCCCCGGCGGAAGAACAAAGGCCATCCCCGTAATCTCCGGACCCTTCACCCGCTGATTGCCCTTACCCAAGGAAATCCGCACCTGCGGCCGTCCCAAAATCTGCCGCACAGCCGCCGAGTCCGGCCGCAACAGCGTGTAGATCTTCCCCCCATCCGTGGCGAACCGCACCTTGCTCAGCATGGCGTGCCCGTACCGGTTTTCAGTAGTCAACCATGCCACCCGATGCTGGTCCATCTCCAGCGGAAATACCTCGCGCGTTGGAGCCGCAGAACTCATCGAATGCGGTTATTCTAAGGGTTCAACACTCGCGCGCGATTGCCCGAAGGTATATGCTTATGCCAGAATCACATTTATGCGCAACTGGATGCGTGACCGACTTATGAGACGTAAAAAGAAGGACGGGGACACCGAAAAGGCCTCCTCCGAACAACCGAAACAAGCCCCTCTTCAGCCCGATTTCTACGATGCCCAGGCATCCGCCGACGTCCCAGCTCCCGCAGCCCACGACGAGAACATCGGCAACAGCGTTCAAGACACCGCCGCCGACGAAGCCCGCGAAGCCGCACCCAGCCGTCCCACTGCCCCCGCCTTGCCGCCCATTGACGACGACAACCGCTGGAACCGCATCGACGCCGACAATCTGCCCGCGCCCCGCGCCGCCGCCGCCCCGCGTTCCTCTTTCGAGCGTCCGCCCCGCCGTCAAGCTCCGCATCGCCCGGCTGGACCTCGTCCGCCTCGCGTGGTAGCTGCTCCCGAGGCATCAGAAGGTTTCTCCGAACGTCCTGCGCAGTCCGCCGAGGGCAGGGAAGGTGGCCCAGGTCGTGGCCGCCGTCGTCGCGGACGCCGTGGCCGTGGCCGCGTCAAGCCCGCCGAGGTTTCGATGGACGCCATCGCGCAAGCGCCTTTGCGTCCCAGTTCCATGTCCGATCCGACAGCCTCGGATGCGACGACTGGTCCCGAGTCTGCGCCCCGCAGTGTAGCCCGTCCCGCGGCCGTTGCCAGCGACATCCCCAAGAAGTACAAAGGTGTCGTCGTCCTGTCGATCGGCCTTCCAGGTTCCGGCAAGAGCTCCTGGTTCAAGCGCAACAACATTACTCCGCTTTCCAGCGATCTCCTCCGCGGTCTTCTATTCGACGACCCGAACGAGCAACGCTTCCAGGATCTCGTCTTCTCCAACCTGCGCTCACTCCTACGCGCCCGCCTGGTAGCCCGACGCCCCATGAACTACGTCGACGCCACCAACCTCTCGCCGCACGAGCGTCAAGGCTGGATCAAACTGGCCCACGATTACGGCTATGAAGTCCACGCTGTCTATTTCGACGTCCCGCTCGAAGTCTGCCTCGATCGCAACCGCAAACGCCAGCGCGTGGTCGCCGAAGACGTAATGCGCCGCATGAGCGCCAAGCTCCAGCCCCCAACCTTCGAGGAAGGCTTCACCAAAATCACCAACGTCCGAGTAAAGAAAAAAGAAGGCGAGGACGCCCCGGCCGCCGAACCCACCGCTGAAGTTCTCGACCTATCCGCTTCGGCAGCCGCGGAAGCTCCGGAAGACTCCGAACCTTCCGAAACCCGAGAAGAAATCGGCGTAGCCACAGAAACCGTCGAATAGCCTGGGTCCATGTAGGGGCAGGCGCCCTCGCCTGCCCAGCCGAGCAACGCTCGGCTAAAGGAAACGCGACTGGCCGAATAACTGCCATCGCAAGACTCCACCGCCTCGCGCTCACTGTGATTCCCGTCACAGCCTTATGTTCCTAAAGCGATAAGTGTCTCTTGAAAGGGACTCCGCGATGCCTTCTCACTACGGTCTCAACATTATCGACAACCGCCTCACGAGGAAATCGCCGAAATGATCGGGCACCACCCGCTGCCCCAGCTTGCAGAATGTCGAAAGATAGGGCAATCTATGTTCCCGGAGAGAAGGAACATGACCATCGACATCGCGCCCACCAAAAACCCGGCCGCCGGATGGGACATCACCACCTCCATCGCCACCACAGCGCAGGCGGAAAAGGTCACCCGCGTCCGCATTCAAATCAACGATTTCCCGGAATACGACAAGGCCATCGATCCGCCCGCGGATTTCTGGAAGAACACCCTAAATCCAACAGGGCGTTTACCCCGGCAACAATCGCGTCGTCGTCACCGCCACCAACAACCAAGGCAACGACACGGTCGCCATCAACGAGTGGAGCTAACCCGGGCTTCAGCTCTCTGTTGGACCTGGCAGGAATGAATACTTCAGGAACGAATATTTTAGGATTGTCATTCCGGCCCAAGGGAGGAATCTGCTCTCCGGCTCGAGGCCGCGAAAGACCGAGCGAAAGACCCGCCGGAAACCCTACTTCGCAGCCGCCTTCGACTTAACCCACCCGCCAAAGGCAGTCTGCCGCAACCCGTAACCATCGCCCATCAGCGCAGCCCCGCTGGCATGTTTCGCCTTGCAGGCGTCGCACAGTACAGCCTGCCCCTTTTCCACGCCGGCGTGATTCCCAGCCTTGTGCTCACACTGGAAAGCCCCACGTACCTCAGCAAATTCAGCAACTTGAATAGAGTCAGCCATCCCCAAAAGATAGCCGGGCCCAACGCCAAGAACCAGATTACCGTGGTCGTCGAACGCCCGTTCACCCCCAGCCACAACAGGCCTAGTGTGGGTCGGACACTCCTGTCCGACGCCTTTGACGTTCCTCTTTCACCACCCCCGTCCTATCCCCTCGGCCTCCCTCGCCACTTCCGCAACTGCTTCCAAGCCGTGACCAGCCGTTGCATCGCCCCGGCGCTCGGAAAATCCCCTTCGCGGAGGAGGCACGCACGGTGGGCGGCATTGTAGAAATCCTCAACGCGCACAGGACTCTGAAGCGCCAAATGTCGTCGCAGTTCTTTCAGGTTCTCCTCCGTCAGAATCTCCTCTCTCCGCATCTCGGGACGCCGCGCCATCGCCCCAGATTCTACCAGATTCGCCTTTTGTTCGCCTACATAAAAGGTCGAAGCCGGGTATCAAGGCGATGCCTTCAGGCATCGCAGGCCCGTGTGGGTCGGACACTCCTGTCCGACGCTCTGGACGTTCCTCCCTCAAGATTTCAGCCGGGCTTAATCGCCAATACTTTCCGCTGGTGAAACTGCCGCTTGCTGCCGCCGTTCCAGGACCATGGGGTAATTAGCCGCGCGGATGCGCAGGCGTTCAATGTGCAGGTGTAACGCAGCACGCAGTTCGACCAGCTTTTGAATTTGCTGGTCGTCGTCCTTGCCTGCTAGTAGCTCCTTGCACAGCTTACGGATTTTATCTTCGATTCGACGAGGCATGGCCATGCTGCATTCAGATGCAGTGGCGCGAGCTGTAGATTACATTACTGCCGCGATTCATGCTCTACAGTGCTCACTGTAATGAGGTTTTTAGAGCTGTAGTGAGGTTCTTTAGAACTGTACTGAGGTATTGACGGTAGTGACTTCTTAGCACGGCCACGCTATTACGTACGAAAAGGGCGTTGGCTTGTTCTCCCCACAAGGAGGGCAAAATGAATGACGAAGAAATTACGTTTTTGACCTGCGTGCAATGCGGCAAGCCGGTTTCCCTCCGAATTGCCACAACAGATGAATATGGGCACGCCGTCCACAAGGAATGCTACGAGCTTCGTCTCAAGGCAGAGTCGGATGCAAGGACGGTGAAGGACGATATCGCCCGGTACAGTACCCTCTCAAACTGGCCGGATGTTTATACCAACGCAATGTTGGAACTCGAAGACGCCGTCTTGGCTGAACGCATCGTCGAGGCACGCGAAGAAATCGCCAAGCGTCTGATGGAGTTGAACCACCTACCCGGTCTGCATACCGCAGAACGCCAAGCCATCAATGACGCCCTGCAAGGCTTGCTGATTGTGGAACGCGAAGACCAGCGGTACAAAGCTGCCGAGATGGGTAAGGCGGCTTTGGAAAAGACTAGCTCGATAGCCCGAAGATCTACGCCGCAGGAATCGGAGCCCGACTAAGGCTGGTCATCCCGACCACAGTGGAGGGACCTGGCGGGTGGCCGAGCTTTTGGCGGGTGGCTCGGGCTTTTGATCTCTCTAGACCAACCGAGACAAGGGATGCCCCATCCTTCGCGTACTTTGCGAAGGGTGGGAATGGGAATGTCTGCACAACGGAACAGGGCCGGGGCCACTGAGGCCGTCTGTGCACCCATCAGTGAAACAGCGGATGCGGCGTGAAGCTCTCAGCCAGTTCCATTTTCATTCGCACCAAATCCGTGGGCCCGTAGGAATACTCTTCGCCGCACTCGTCGCCGCGCACTTTCAGCCGATCATCGACCTCGGGTGGAGCTTCGAAGGCATCAGTCTCGCCCAGGCGGTGCCATCCCTCAGCATCTCAGAACGAATTGGCCCTCTGTAGTGGCGATCACGCGACAGATTCTCGCTCATTCGCTTCGTAATCTCTGAGTGCACTAGCGATGCAGTCTTTCGCATAGGCCAGCTCCAAAGCATCTAACATTCCGGCCAAGTCAGCGTCCTTCTGGGCGTTCGACAGATGCCTGAGTGCAGATCGCAACTGTTGGCTGATGTGATCCGTGGCCATCTCCTTGCGGACGCTGTCCGGATCCTTCTTCTGAGTATTCCCAATCATGGCTAGCCACTCCTGAGCTTGTTGATCGTAAGGTAAGGCGTTCACCAATTTCGTTCGAACCTGATCCGACGTCAACATTTCGCAGGAAGGTCGAACGTATCGTTTTTGGGCTGGTGGATAATTCTCCTGAGGTTCGGAGCTGACATTCTTCATTGAAATCTACCTGCTCTGTTCTGCGATCGCGCCAGAATCATAACAAACGGATTCCAATTTGGTAAGCCGATTCGCTCATCCGGAGAAATCTTTACAAAACGTTACAAATCGGCAGGCGGCCCACCCAAGTCGTCAGCACACGCTCAGTGAAACAGCGGATGCGGTTGGAAGCTCCCGGCCAGTTCCATTTTCAGCCTCACCAAATCCGTGGGCCCGTAGGAATACTCTTCGCCGCACTCATCGCAGCGCACTCTCAGGCGATCGTCGACCTCGGGCGGAGCTTCGAAGGCATCGGTCTCGCCCAGCGGAATCTTGTGTCCACTGAAAATGTTTTGGTGATTATGGAACTTGTGGTTCTTGCAGACTACGACCCAGAAGTATTCCTCGGGTCCCTCCCAAGGATTCCAAGTGCCCGTGCCCATAGGGGGCCTCCCCGATTCGATGTCGGCGGAAGAAATGATTTGATGATGGCAGAAATTCTACTTAGAGAGCCCGAGAATCCAACATGGCACCTTCGAGGTAAGGTGAACACCGGATTCTGAGGCGAGCGGCCGCCCTTCAGTTACAGGATTCGCTGTATGGACGGCCAAACACGACTGTCGTAAAGTCCTCTCGCCGCTGCGTTTAGAAAGAAACAGGAGGTAAATCATGCTGCACAAGATCGCAAAGTTGATGTATTGGGTGATCCCCATTATTTGCTTGAGCCTCTGCCCGGCGGTTTTGCTGGCTCAGGCTGCTTCACCGGAACCGCAAGAGAAAAAAGCCGCGAAGTCGTCGCACACGCAGACCGTGACGGGATGTCTGCAAAAGGGTGACGAAGCGGGAGAGTTTTCCATCACGGGCGAAGACGGCAAGACTTGGGGACTGCGCAGTACCGCCGTCAAGTTGGATCAGCACCTCGGCCACAAAGTGACGGTCACCGGTTCGAGAAAACATGAGTCCAAGGCCGAAGAGAAGTCCGAAATGAAAGAAGGACAGATGGAGAAGGCAGCCGGGAAAGAGGAGTACGCTGACCTGAATGTCACCCATCTGAAAATGATTAGCGAGACCTGCAGCAAGTAGACCCGTGACGGGTGGCCCACTCAAGCCCTCTTTTGGCTTGAGTGGGGCATCTGAAAAGCCGCGATGTGCAAGATTTTGCGGTTCCATCGAGAGAACCTCCGCCCCCGCCAAAAGCTTGTCAAGCCCCTGAAACCGCCCTTTTCAGCCTAAGTTCCACATTCCAAACCAAATAAAGTCCCAACAAATTTGTCAATTTTCCGGGTTGACAATGATATCCTGAACTTAAGAGTAGATTTTCCGAAGATTCAAGACTTCTGAGGCGCACGCCCTTTTGGGCTTGCGCCTTTTCGTCTTTCTGGACAACAGGTTTCCAGACGAAAGGCTGCCATGAGAAACACCAAACACGCCGGCGAACTGGCCGAGCTTCTGTTCGAGTACCGGGCCACGGAAATCGGGATGACCGTCTGCCGGCCCCATGGCGACAACGCCCGCTACGACTTCGCCGTCGATAACGGTGCCCGTTTCTGGAAGGTCCAGGTCAAGTACTGCGGCGCACCGCCCCGGGGACGCCACTATAACGTCAACGTCTGCCGCCACTCCCAACAGGGCGCTCAAGCCTATCTGCCCTCGGAAATCGACCTCCTGGCCGCCTGGGTCGTCCCCGAAAACCGCTGGTACATCTTCCCGGTCGCTGTCCTCGGCGGCCGCCTGAACCTCAAAGTCGAAATCAACGAAAAAGAAGGTGGCCGCTTCTGGAACTACGTCGAAGCCTGGGACCTCCTCCGCGCCCCAGAACCCGCGCCGGTCCCAAATCCAAAGGCTGGGGGTGCCCCATTCAAGCCATCTTTTGGCTTGAGTGGGGCAGTTTTCCGTGAGTCATTCTTCAGTGGGCCATTCTTCAAAAATCTAAGTTTGTTTTTGTCACAGGCGTTCGCTATGATTCGGCACCAATGCAGCAGGCCTCCTATACCCTAGGTCCGACTCTGCCGGCCGAAGCCGGTAAACCACCTTGGCGGCCCAAGACCGCTGGACGCATCGCCTTTTTTCTTGGTCCTTTCGCAGGCGCCTTAATCGTGACGATGAGCCTCCGCCGCATGGGTCAGCCACAAGCGGCCAGGAAGGCGATGCTCTTCGCGCTTGGATTGGCGACCATTATGGGAGTGATCCTTTTCTTTGTGCCCGATGCAGTGGGAAGAGTTGTGGGCTTGGGCGTAGAGGCCGCATCCCTATTGTTCTTTCCGGGCCTAATGGAGAAGGAGTTCATCGCATGGCAAGCCGCCCATCCGGCTTCCACACCCGCTAACGGCTGGCTGGCAATCGGCTGGGGCCTGATCGGAGCTCCCATGCTCTTCGTGGTCCTTTTCCTTGTTTTCCTCCCTCTGATGCTCCTGTTTCCCGGAAGATAGTTCCATCCTCAGAACCTGCAATCGAATCTTTAAGCCGGTGCCGCACACCGGCTGGCGCACACTATCAGTACCAGCGCAGGTAGGTCGCCAGACCCAGCAGAAGCACAAGCCACCAGAGCACCAGAACGCTGCGCATCCATAGTTTGTATCTTGTCATTCGCCATCGCCGCGGCAAAATGTTCGTGCCCGCGGCCAGCAGGATATACAAGGCTGCAATTTCGGCAAGCGTCCCCAGTGCCGCGTGTGCCGTCGCCAGAGCGTAGAAAGGCTTTCCCAGTTTGACCGGGATCTTTGGACTCACGCGTGAGTGAAGAGACGGCGCCATCAGCAGGAGAATGACGCCGAGGTTGAGAACCACAACAGCGCCCTGGCTCCACGCATGCAGCCGGAACCTCTTCTGGCGTGCGAGTACAGCACCGAGGAGCAACGCCAATCCCATGCCCATTTCGAGCAACAGCATCACGTCCGCGTAACGGGGCGCCGCCGTCCCAAGGAAACCCTCCTTCACTGATACCCCCAATTCGGCCACCTCGCCCGCCATTCGTTGGATTGGATAGAATGCCAAACCTCCAGGAAGGGGCTTTTATTCCAAAGGTTCTTATTCGAAAAAATGCCCGGTGTAGTGCAGTTGGAGGATGAACGCCGAGGTACGCCGAACGAACGCAGAAGGAACGCCGAGGGAAAGCCGAGGAAAAGCCGAGAGAGCGCTTTGGCGAGGGAACGCCGCGGGAACGCTTTCGACGAGGGAGCGCTTTTGACAGGGAACGCTTTCGGCGAGACAGCGCTTTCGACGAGAGAGCACTTTTGACAGGGGAACGCTTTCGGCAAGAGAGCGCTCTTGACAGGGAACGCTTTTGGGCGGAGCAGCACTTCAGTGCTGCTGTACCAGACTGCCAAAAAACGCGACTTTAGTCGCTGAGGCAAGGCTTTTTCGGACTCTTAAGTCGAGCCATTGCGGCCAACAGAGGGATGGCACTTCCAGGTGACTTTCGCGTTTCTCCGGCATCTAAGATTCAAGGGTTTACGTGCTATACTTCCATGAAATCGTGGCGTTTTGGGGCTCCCTTCTTCTGCCACACCTAACGAGGTCTTTCCGACATGCCTAGCCGTTCCCGGCGCTCGCTCGTCATCGTCCCTGTAGTTCTCGTACTGTGCGGTCTCATCGGCGTGGTTTTCGCGCAAAAGAATGAAACCGCCAATTCCGCCAACGCCGAGGGCGATGTCAGCAACAGCCTGATGAGCTTCACCCAGGTCTACCGCGTCATCGAGCAGAACTACGCCGAGCCCGTCAACGCCGATAAGGCTATTTACGACGGTGCCATTCCCGGCATGCTCCACGTGCTCGACCCGCACTCCAGCTTTTTCGATCCCAAGCAGTACTCGCTGATGCGCGAAGAGCAGCACGGCAAATACTACGGCGTCGGCATGACCGTGGGTCCGCGTAATAATAAGGTGATCGTCATCGCGCCGTTCTTTGGGACGCCCGCGTTCCGCGCCGGCATCCACCCCGGCGACATCATCATCGCCGTCGACGGCAAATCCGCCGACAACCTCAGCACCAGCGACGTAGCCGATATGCTCAAGGGACCGAAGGGCACCACGGTCCGCATTACCATGCTCCGCGAAGGCTCCGAGAAGCCCCTCGAATTCGCTGTGATCCGCGACGAGATTCCGCGCTACTCCGTCGACCTGCACTTCCTGATCAAGCCCGGCATCGGCTACCTGCACGTAACCAATTTCCAGGAGACGACAGAGAAAGAGGTATCCGACGCCCTAACAGAATTCGGCGACATCAAGGGCTTAGTCCTAGACCTCCGCCAAAACCCAGGCGGCCTCCTCAACGAAGGCGTGGGCGTAGCCGACAAGTTCCTAAAGAAGGGCCAGGTAATAGTAAGCCACCACGGCCGGGCAAGCTCTGAAAAGCGCTACTACGCAACCCACGGCAACGGCGGCAAAGACTACCCCCTAGTAGTCCTCGTAAACCGCGGCACAGCCTCCGCCGCCGAAATCGTCTCCGGCGCCATCCAAGATCACGACCGCGGCCTGATCGTAGGCGAAACCACCTTCGGCAAAGGCCTAGTCCAAACCGTCTACAACATCGCCGAAAACACAGGCCTAGCCCTAACCACAGCCCGCTACTACACCCCAAGCGGCCGCCTAATCCAACGCGACTACAGTTCCATTTCTCTCTACGATTATTACTATAACCATGAGGGGGAGGATGGGGGGCCTAACCGGGAGGTTAAGCTTACGGATGGGGGGAGGACGGTGTATGGGGGTGGGGGGATTACGCCGGATGTGAAGATTCCGCCGGTGAAGTCGACGCATTTGCAGGAAGCGATGTTGCAACATTATGCGTTCTTTAACTTTGCTAAGCACTATA
>Ga0137418_10001531_pt1 | contig 21322 bp, 16 predicted proteins | sample CZODoug3_1_2_16f_FD_122242 | JGI IMG/M metagenome (GOLD analysis project Ga0137418, IMG submission 122242) | Vadose zone soil fungal communities from Angelo Coast Range Reserve, California, USA - CZODoug3_1_2_16fungal (Hybrid Assembly) | ecosystem: Environmental > Terrestrial > Soil > Vadose...
CAGGGAACGCTTACGTTGCGCTGGGTACAACCTTCACCAACCTTTCGGTTGCCAACGCATATCAATCTTCCTTACATGGAATAGGCACATCGGATGCCTACCTGGCCAAGATCGCCGCGAATGGCAGCGCAATTCTCTATGCGACCTACCTCGGCGGAGGCGGGAACGACGTCGCGAATGCAGTCGCGATTGATTCCTCCGGCAACGCGTACCTCACCGGCTCCACCACTTCGGCAGACTTTCCTACGGGAAGCGCTCACACTGCCTTCACTCTTTCCGGTGCCCCGGATGCCTTTGTCGCCAAGCTGAATAATCCGGCCACCGGGCCGCTGACCTTGACCTTCACTTCGTACTTGGGAGGATCTGGGACGGAAACGGGCTTCGGCATCGTGACGGACTCTAATCAAAGCGCTTATGTGGTGGGCTCGACCGACTCCGCGAACTTCCCGACTATCCCCACTGGAACTTTGGCGGCGAATGGCACAGACGGCTTCGTGGCCAAATTCAACACCAACACGACTACGCTCTCGTCTTTCGTTTCTTCATCATTGCTCGGTGGAAGCGGCACAGATCGCGCCACCAGTATCGTCCAAAATTCCAACGGCGCCCTGCTCGTAGCAGGAGAAACCAACTCCACCGACTTTCCTGTTAAGGCCACCAGTTCCCACCTGCCATTGCAATCCGCTTTGAACGGAACCGGCAGCGGGAGCAATCGGGATGTCTTCCTCGCAAACTTCGGTCCCAGCACCGACCTGGGCCTTGCCGTCACGGTTGCGCCGAACCCTGTGGCGATTGGGGCGGCAGCGACCTTCACCTACACTGTAACCAACAACGGTCCCGATTCCAGCACCGGAGCAGTTCTCAGCATTCCCATTCCGGCGGCGGAGGTCCTGGGTGGGACGCTGGGGGCATTTACCTCCGGCTCCAGTTCCTGCGTCGCGGCGGGAACGTCGCCAAATCAGACGGAGACCTGCACTCTCGGCACAATTGGGTCGGGAAGTACCGCATCGGTTTCCGTCCCGGTGACTCCCGCGGTCTTTACCACCGGCCCCAACAGCGGCAATCCTCCGGCGAGTGTCACCATGAGCGGCCATGTATCCCCGGGAAATACCGCTGTCGATCCAAATTCGCTCAATGACTCCCCGCCAGCGATGAAGGCGACCGTCGAGTACTACACCAGCGCCGTGACGCCTTCCAGCCAGTCGGTGGTTGCGGGACAAACGGCAACGTATACGGTCACTTTGACACCCAACACCACTGCAGGCTTTCCCGCCAACATCACGCTGGCTTGTGTTAACCCCACGACTCCGGTCGCGCTCGCGGGCACGACCTGTACCTTCACTCCCACTCCAGTGCCCACGATTCCGAGCAGCAGTGGCAACGCCACGTCAGTCCTGAAGATCACCACCACTAAGCTGACCCAAACGGCCAGTGTGCGCAGCCGTCCGACATTCTGGTACGCCCTTTGGTTGCCGATTTGCGGCGTGGCCTTGTTTGGAGCGGGCTCTTCGCGTCGTCGACGTTGGGTCTCAGGCGTCGCTCTTGTGGTGCTGCTCGGGACAATCGCCTGGTTGCCCGCGTGCGGCAGTAAGGGTTCGGCCACGACGACAACTGGCACCCAGCCCGGGACCTACTCCATTGGAATCACAGCAACCTCGGGGAGTTACGTCTATCCCCCAGCCGCCAGCCCTAAGACGATCTCGCTGACCGTGACGTCGAACTAAGCAGAGAGTTCCGGTTCCAGTTCCGTTGATAGGCAAACGGCCAAGCCCAAAGGCTTGGCCGTCGCTTCTTGGGAAGCTTCTTATACGGCTTATACGGCCGACGTCTCTTCTACCGGGGCATCGAACTGTTCCGAAAACCAGAACGACACGGGTGTTGGCCCGTGCTCCTGATAGTGCTCCAGTCGTTCGCGACCTTCCGCCACTGTCGGAATGTGTCCCGCCGGCACCCACCAAAGACAGTAATGGGGCTTCTCCATTTTCTGGAACCATAGCGCCCGGTCACGCAGGACTTCAACGTGTCGCGAACGGTAGACGTAATCCCGCAGCGTTTCCACCGACTCCCAAACTGACATATTCACAAGGACGAATGGATCGTCGTTGTAAGGAACGTCGGTCGCATTTCCGGACGAAGTCTGCAGCCGCCACACGAATCCAGGTGCGGCCTCCGCCAACGCGTTCACCTCGTCCAACTGCGCCATAAAGCCAGCGATTTTCGGGTCATCCACTGGAGCCACGATGCGTCCTATGTTGATCTGAGCAAGATGGTGGGTAATCACAGAATCCTCCTGGGTTCGTACGTCGATTCCACAACCCGCGGCGACGATCCAAGAATCTTACCAACAAATCCTCTTCGGCATGTTCGGCCTTAGCCCGAATGTTGCGAGGTGAAGTCTTAACGAAAACGCGCGCGGCCTACTTCAACGCGTACACATTGCCGTCTGCGCTGCCGAAGTACACCGCATCCCCAACCACTACCGGCGACGAAAGCACAGCACCCACGCTCATCATTTTGTTGACTCCCAATACCATGCCGTCATAGAAATCTTCCGTGAATGCAGCTTCGTAGTTGGGGCTGCCATCCGCTTTGGTCAAAGCGGCACCATTCTTTTGAGATCCCTCCGTCTGAAACACCCATGCGGTCTTCTGTGTCTTTAGGTCGATCGCCATCAGCTTGCCTTCATGCGAGCCGATGTACACCATGTTCCCCGCCACCGCCGGGGAGGAAAACAGGGGCCAATGTTTATAGTTCAGCGAGAACACGGTTGCGCCGGTCTTGGCATCCACTTCGTAAAACATCCCTGTGTCCGATGTCGCGAAATAGACTTTCCCTTCTCGAACGGCCGGAGAGCCAATCACCCACGAGCCTTTGTTGTTGAAAGCCCATTTCTGTCGGCCCGTCTGAGCATCCACCGCATACAGGTTGGAATCCCGGCAGCCAAAATACACCACGCCGTCCACGACTGCCGCCGAGGACTGAATTCCGACCTGGTTGTGACTCTTGGGGTCTTCGCCGGTTTTGAAACGCCATTTTTCCGCCCCGGTAGCGGCGTCTAGCGCATAAAAATAGCTGTCCCAGCTCCCAACAAAAACTGTACCGTTTGCCACCGCAGGCGACGCATGAACCACATCGCCGGTAGGGTGCTTCCACTTCAATGTGCCAGAGGCCGCATCCAACGCGTAGATGTTGCCATCGCCGCTCCCGAAATACACCACACCATCCGCTATCGTCGGCGAGGAAAGGTAGGCGTCGAAGGGATCGGGATCGGCTTCGCCCGCGGGCATGCCGCCGTGGATATTCTTGGCGATGAACCGGTGCTCGCCGTCGGTCTGGAACTTCCACTTCACTTGCCCGTTGGTGATGTCGAGCGCGATAAAGTTACCACTATAGCTCTCAAAGTAAACCAAACCTCCAGCCACGGCTGGCGAAGAGGTAATCCGCACTCCGGCTGGGAACTTCCATTTCTGCTTGCCCGATTTGACGTCCAGAGCATACAGATTTCCATCGGTGCTTCCGACGTAGAGCACGCCGGCTGAGATCGCCGGACTAGAAAGTACAAACCCGTTGGTGTGAAACTTCCACTCCACTCGGGTAAACTGCGGGACACCCGCAGCGTCATAGATTCCGTTATGCCGCGGATTTCCCCGAAACATGCTGGCATCTTGCGCGAACGCTGAACTACACAGAACGGCGAATGTAAACCAAATAGCAACGAGAACTTGACGAGGCTTTTTCATGCGCGTTAGACGGTAGGTCTATCCCATCGTGATCGGACGGTTCGTCGCAGTGACGCGGACACACCCGGGAGTGGTGCAGTCCGTAGGATATTGCGTTCGATCGGGTTAGGACACGGCTCGAACCAGGAGGATCCTAGGCGCGAGCCGACAGCTTTCTCTCGCCCGTCTCGCCCAGCCGGTAGTGCCGAATCTTATAGAGGAGTGCCTTGTAGCTGATCTTCAGTAGCGCTGCCGCCTGTTTGCGATTCCAGTTGGTCTGGTCGAGAGCTTTGGCTATAGCGTCCGCCTCTGCTTCATCCTTCGCATTGCGCCCCAAAGACTTGAGGCCTCCCTCTTCGTCATCCGCGCCGGATGACGTGCCCAGATCGCCCTTGGGACTTAGTTCGCTGACGGCCAACGTTTCGTCCGCAAGAATCAGGTAACGCTTCACAAAATTGCTCAGTTCGCGCAGATTCCCCGGCCACGAGTGCGCCAGGCAGGCTTCCATCAGGGATGGAGAAAGCGGTAATGGCGGACGCCCGTACAGTTCCGACATGCGCGACATAAAGTGCTTCAGAAGAATGGGCACTTCTTCTTTACGCTCACGCAGTGGCGGAAGCGAAAGCGTGAATGCATTCAAGCGGTAGTAGAGGTCCTCGCGTAGCGATTTGTTCGCCAGCGCCTCGGGAATATTAATGTTCGTCGCTGCCAGGATGCGTACGTCCACCTTGATCACCGTACGGCTGCCCAGGCGCGAGAACTGCTGGTCCTGCAAGACATGCAGAAGTTTTGCTTGCAACTGCGGTGGCATCTCTCCGATTTCGTCGAGAAGAATCGTGCCTCTATTGCACAGTTCGAATTTCCCAGGCTTCGGATGCGTGGCGCCCGTGAACGCTCCGGCTTCATACCCGAACAACTCGCTTTCCAGCAGGTCGCCGGGAACGGCGGCGCAGTTCACCTTCAAGAAGGTTCTGTGAGCTCGTGGCGACAGCTTATGGACCAACCGAGCCAGCACTTCCTTACCGGTGCCGCTTTCGCCCAGCATCAGCACGGGGATGTCGACATTTGCCACCAACGCAGCCTGTGCGCGAATCTTCTTCATGGCCGGACTGGCGGCAACAAAAAACACGTCGTCGCAGAGTTCTTCCACTTCGCCGGCGTATGCCATCTTCTTCGGCTCAATACACTTCTCGATGACGGCATCGAGTTCCGCCTTTTGAAAAGGCTTGGTAAGGTAGTCGCTGGCGCCGAGGCGGATCGCCTGCACAACCTTGCGCGTATCCGTCACGCAGGAAAGCATGATGACCTTCACGCTTGGACGCAGTTGCCGCACTTGTTCCAGAGTCTGCAATCCATCGATCCCCGGCATCAGCAAATCGAGCAACACCAAGTCCGGCTCCGAGCCGCCTTTCAGCAGTGCCAGCGCCTCCTCGCCCGTGCTGGCCGTCTCGACCGCGAACTCGTCAAGTTCGAGTAGGGTCTTGATATACCGCAGCATGCCCGGTTCATCGTCGACTAACAAAATCTTTTTCGCTTGTTTCATTTCTTGGGTCCTCGGCTGGGATCCAGCGGGCTGGAGGGTGCCAGCGGAATCAGAAAACTAAACTTGCATCCGTTACCCGCATCGCTTTCCACCCAAACCTTGCCGCCAAATGCGCTAACGAAGCGGCGCACGATGGCGAGTCCAAGCCCGGTGCCGTCCGTTTCGCTGCTCTTCTGCGGGATGCGGAAAAAATCGTCGAATACTTCCAGGTGAAATTCCGGTCCAATGCCGGGGCCGGTGTCCGCCACGCTGACTTTTATGGCGTTGGGCGTCGATAGCGACCGTTGTCGCCGGTCATTCGGAAAATTCGAGGGCTGCGTGGAACGCCGGTCCCACATGTACGGGTCGGCGTGCAACCAGACCGTGCCGCCTGTCGGAGTGAACTTGCAAGCGTTGTCCAGGAGGTTCGAGATTACTCGCTGTACTTTAGGGGCATCGAATGGGAAGGGCGTGATTTTTTCATTGGCAAGAAAGTACACTGCCAACCCCTTTTCCTGAAAGCGCGGAGACCACAAACTGCAAACTTCAGCCAGGCTCTCGTTAAGATCGCCCATCTCAAAGCGCAACTGCATCTCGCCGGTCTCGAGCACACTGTAAGTCAGGAAATCCTGGATAAAATTTTGCAGTCGCTTGCAGCTCGATGCCATGTCCCCCAGCACTTCGCGTTGGCGGTCGTTGAGGGCACCCAATTTCTCCCCCTGCAAAACACCCACGTAGCCGGAAATGATCGACAACGGCGTCTTCAAGTCATGGGCTGCAGAGGCCAGCGAAGTCGTGCATCTCTGGTAGCGCTCCCGCAGACGTTCAAACTGCTCCTGCACCTCCGCAGGCGAGCCCTCGGTATCGCTGAAAGGGCGTCCGGACGCGTGTCCAGGGCCGACCGGAGAAACGGCATTCTTGGGCGTAGGTGACATGGAATTATGCAGCAAAAAACAAAGGGGGAAGGAACTGCAAGATCCAGCGAAATAGGGGGTTACTGGATTAAGCTGAGTTTAGGTCTCACTCTCGCCTTTGTCAACGCCATTCCTCACAAATTCCTCAGAAAATGAAAAAACTTGCACAATTTCTGTCCACTGGCCCGTCCATAACCCTGAGATATGGCCATAAAGCCCGACGTTAACCGGAGCCGTCCCGCAAAAGTGGCAGCCGCAAAGGCCGATGGCACGGTGTCTTTCTCAATTCGATATGTACAAAGGGCTCGAGATGTCCTCCCGATTCAGTCGAAACCCTTATTTTGGCCCGAAAGGTGCCGAGACCGTCGCGTGTAGCTTAGTCCGCCGAGGCCTAATCCTTGAACCGTCAAACACATAACAGGGAAAAACGAAAGTGGCACCGCTTACCCCTCGCCATCCCTGTCTTCCTCCGTAGTGTCGGCAGTGATGGCAAAGAGACCCTCGAGTTCGCCACGGGCCTCAACGTGAGCGCCGGGGGCATCCTGGTCGCAACGCGACGCGCCCTGCCTTTGGCGATGCAAACCCTGCTCGAGATCCCGGTCGCGCCTTTCACGCTCCCCGCCAAAGCGCCGAAGACGACGCGCAAGCTAGAGGCGAAGATTGTTCGTATTGTTCACGGCGACGATTTTCACCTCATCGGCATGCGCTTTCAGCGCCCACTGACCACGGAAACGGCCCCCAGTCGGTCCCCCAAAAAGGCTATAGCTAGGAAACGCTCCACCACCGTGTGAAAGTATTTTCCTTCCTTTCCCCCTATTATCGCGTTAGGCGACTGCTGGACGCGCTCGAGAAAGGAATCAGTCAAAGGCCACATAAATCACTAAAAATAAATCGGTTACGTAGGTTTTCCGGTCTCGGTCTGAGGTACTTTTGCTTTGGCGGCTCAGGTGCTCTACTTAGGCTGCGGTACAGAAAAATGCGCACAACAGTGACAAATCCTGGCAGTCCTTTGATTCAAAGTGTCGGTGAGGTTCCTCCCGATTCGGTGGTTTTTGGAACCACCGAGGCCATGCGTCAGATCCGGGATCGCCTGGAAAAGATCGCCGGCGCCAACGTTCCGGTACTCATCCAAGGCGAGAGCGGCACCGGCAAGGATATCCTGGCGCGCATGGTTCACCAGTTGTCGCCCTGGCGCACTGGCCCGTACGTGAAAGTGAACTGTCCCGCCATTCCCGGTACCCTGCTCGAGAGTGAGCTTTTCGGCTACGAAAAAGGCGCATTCACCGGCGCATTTGGCACGAAGCCCGGACGAGTTGAAATGGCGCACCGCGGCACCCTCTTTCTCGACGAAATTTCCGAACTCGATCCTTCTTTGCAGTCGAAATTGCTGCAGTTGCTCCAAGACGGCCAGTTTTGCCGCATCGGCGCCCAGGAAGATAAGAAGGTCGAGGTGCGGGTTGTCTGCGCCACCAATCGCAAGCTCGAGCACGAAATTGAAGCCGGAACTTTCCGGCAGGATTTGTTTTACCGCATCAATGTCGTAAATCTGTATCTGCCCCCTTTGCGCGAGCGCCGCGCAGACCTCGAAGCCTTGGTCGATTATTTCCTCGAACACTACAACCAGAAATTCAATTGCCGGGCAAAACCTCTTTCCAGCGAGATGATCGTGACCCTGAAGAGCTACCACTTTCCGGGCAACATCCGCGAGCTGGAGAACATGATGAAGCGCTACGTGATCCTGGGCAGCGAAGAGGCCATCACGGGCGATTTGGTGCCGCACGAACCGGATCTATTCAGCGCGGAGATCTCTATCGTGGACGGTCCTATCTCATTGAAAAAGCTCACCCGCAAAGCTGTGCATGAGATGGAGAGGAAGATCATTTTGCGTGTCCTGCAACACCACCACTGGAACCGCAAGGCCGCTGCCCGCGCACTGAATATCAGCTACCGCGCCCTGCTCTACAAAATTCGTAACGCCGGATTGCCCTCCCGCCGCAATCAGCCCCCAGCTCCCGAACCGAGTGGCACGCAGGTGGGACTCCCCGAGTAGAAGCGGACTCGTTCGGCACAAGTGTGCAAGCATTTGCATATCCACGCCCGCTTCTTTTCCGTAAGTGATTGATTCCAGGAATAGCCATGCCTCCAGTGTTAAGGAAAGGCGATTGCATGGAAGGTTGAACCCAATAATTCGCAATGCGCCCGGTTTCTAGAAGAGGCTCAGCGAGGCAGCAAGTTTTTCAACTGTAGTCGCGACCCCTCGGGAGGGTTGGAATGCGTAGGTTGATGTTGTTGGTGGCATTGGTTGCTGCGATTCCGTCCGCGTCTTGGGCGAGCAGCACGGTAGATCTCGAAGGTTTCCATAGCGAGAGCCACGACGGCAATTTCATTTCGATCCGATCGTCCGGGTCCAGTTACTCCAACATTCAGGGAATCGACCGCAGCAAGTTTGCCGAAGCGCGTCATGGAAACTTAGCGCTGAACCCCGGCAGATTCGATGGCTCGTTTCGGAGTGGCGTACGAGTCGAGGATGAATCGGGATCACTCGAAAAGAGACACAACGTTCGACATGAGCATTCCCTGTCTGGCGATGACGACCGTGGGGATGATGGTGGTGGAATAGCGCTTCCCGTGCCGGAGCCGGGAACCCTCTCGCTGCTTGGCGCCGGACTCGTGGGTTTGGCGGGAATCATTCGCCGTCGGAGCCGTAGCCGCAACGTTTAGAGCGCTTTTAACGATTTCAGCAAAACCCCGTCGCCGACTGCGACGGGGTTTTTCTTTGTTCGCACTGGTGCTTCGGCTCGGCTGCCCGAGACTTACGCACGGGCGGCGCGCTATGATTTCTCCGCCCAGATGTACGTCAAACGAGAGGAAGCGATGACGGACGATTCGCAGGATCGAGACCTTGGGATAGGCCGCGGGATTACGCGACGGGATTTTCTAAACGGGGCGGCTGTTGCGGTGGGCGGTTCTCTGGTGGGATCAGCGGTGACTTCCCCGGCGATTGATCTCTCGAGTGCAGATGATGCCAGCAGCGCGGCGCCGGAGAAGGATCCGAAGTACTATCCTCCATCACTTCAGGGCATGCGCGGTAACCACGATGGCACTTACACCTACGCCCACAAGCTCCGAGACGGCGACTTCTGGGAAGGGGAAGGGAAGCCGCAGCCGACCGGCGAACGATATGACCTTGTTGTCGTAGGCGGAGGGATCAGCGGACTGGCAGCGGCGTATTTCTTCCGCAAGCATGCTGGTTCAAAAGCAAGAATCCTTGTTCTGGATAACCACGATGACTTCGGCGGGCATGCCAAGCGCAATGAATTCCGCGTGGGCGAACGTCTGCTATTGAGCAACGGCGGAACTCAGTCGATTGAAAACCCCTCGGAGTACAGCAACGTCGCCAGGGATTTGCTGAAAGAACTCGGCATTGAGGTCTCGCGGTTCTACAGAGATTACGATCAAAAGCTCTATACCAACTTAGGAACGGCCTGCTTTTTTGACCGCGAGACGTTTGGCGACGACCGCCTCGTTCCAGGGATGGGATCGACACCGTGGCCTGAGTTCCTGGCGAAGACGCCGCTTTCGGAAGTTAGCCGGCGAGAGATTGCCCGGCTTTACACGCAGAAGATCGACTACCTGCCCGGACTCTCCCCGGCGCAAAAGCGGAAGCGGCTTGCGAAAATCAGCTACGCCGACTTCCTAACCAAGATCTGCAAAGCCCCTGCCGAGGTTCTACCGTTTTTCCAAACTTACACCCACGATCTTTTTGCGGTCGGCATCGAAGCAGTGTCCGCGCTAAGTTGCTACGAATCTCCGGACGACTACGACGCCATCGCCTATGCTGGCTTCGACGGAATGAGTCTGGGGGAAATTCCCAAAGAAGAGCCGTACATTTTTCATTTCCCCGACGGTAACGCTTCCATAGCGCGCCTGCTCGTGCGGTCAATGATCCCGGGAAGCATTCCCGGCGCCACGATGGAAGACATTGTGACTGCGCGCGCCGCCTACGCCTATCTGGATCAACCGGCATCCCCGACGCAAATTCGTCTCAACAGCACGGTGGTGCAAGCTCGTCACGTGGGGCCGCGGGCGACCGCGAAAGAAGTGGAGGTCGCCTACGTTCGCGGCGACAAGCTCCACTCCGTACGCGCCAGCCATTGCGTATTGGCCTGCTACAACATGATGATTCCATACTTGTGCCCCGAGCTGCCGGAAAAGCAAAAGGACGCATTGCATTACGGAGTAAAAGAGCCACTGATTTATACGCACGTGGCACTACGCAATTGGAAGGCGTTCGAGAAACTAGGTATTCGTCAGATCGTTTCCCCGGGAAGCTATCACTCATTTACGGCGCTGGATTTTCCCGTGAGCATTGGCGAGTACCAATTCCCAAGCAAACCGGAAGAACCCATGGTGCTGTTCATGCTGCGAACGCCTTGTAAGCCCGGATTGAAACGTCAGGACCAATACCGCATGGGGCGCGTGGAGTTGTTGCAAACACCCTTCTCAATTTTTGAGCGCAACATCCGCGGACAGTTGCAAAGAATGCTGGGAGGAGCAGGATTCGACGCAGCCCGCGACATAGCGGGCATCACGGTCAATCGCTGGGCCCACGGCTATGCTTATGAGTACAACTCACTCTCGGATCCTGACTGGCCTGATGCGGAACGGCCTTGCGTAGTTGGGCGGAAGCAGTTCGGACGAATTTCGATCGCAAATTCCGACGCAGCTGCCAGTGCATATACGAACGCGGCCATTGACCAAGCGTTTCGCGCAGTGCAGGAAGTCTTGAAGATGGGATAAATTCTACCGCTCTCACAACTGCGCCAACACCTGCCGCGCTCCGTCAGCTCCGGGGAATGCCGGATTGAGTTTCAGCGCCTTCTGCAGAGTTGTCCTGGACAGGTCCTTCTGTCCATTCTTTTGATAAGCAAGGCCCAGGTGGTAGTAGGTCAGAGCGTCCTCAGGTTGGTCGCCTTTCTTCCCGTTTTTAAGCGCTTCCTGGAACAGCGTGATGGCTGAGCCATAGACCCCCTTCTGATAGTAGGCCCACCCGAGCGTGTCGGCAGAATTGGGTGAGTCGGGCATGCCCCGCCGTGCTTCCTGCGCCATCGCAAGAGCGACATCAACGCTGCCACCCTCCTGCAGCATCAGGTAGGCCAAGTTGTTTTTCGCCACAGCGTTGTCAGACTGGACTTGCAGAGCTTTCTGGTACATCTGCTTGGCTTGCGGAAATTGCTGCTTGGATTCGTACATCTCGCCCAGCAGAACGTAGAAGCGCGAATCGGTTGGATTGTTCTGAACGGACTGCTGATAGGTCGCAATCGCCTGATCCGTGTTGCCCGCTGCGATTTGTACCTGGCCGAGTTTGAGCAAGGCGTCAGAATTGTTTTTGTCGAGTTCGAGAGACTTCTTGATAGCCGTTTCCGCGCCTGCGTAATCCTTCTTGTCGGCGAGAACCACGCCCAGCAGGTAGTAGTAGCTTCCGTTGTTGGGAACTTTGGCAATCTGGGCTTGGATCCGTACGATGGCGTCGTCCCACTTCTTCTGCTCAGAGTCGGCGCGAGCGATTCCAACCAGAGCGTCGGAAGCGTTAGGATCGTTCGTCAACGCTTGTTCATAGAAATTATTCGCGTCGGCGTACTTCTTTTGTTCCAGCCGTAGGTTGCCGAGGTGAATGTATCCGACCGGACTTTGCGGAGCGACTTCAACCGCCTTGCGCATATCAGCCTCAGCTCGCTTCTGGTCCTTGCGGCCTTGCCAGGAAAGGCCGCGCAGAACGTACCCGTCTGGCAACAGCGGTTGCACGCGGATAATCTGATTGGCGGAGAATTCAAGAGCGGTATAGTCGTTTTTCTTCAGTTCGAGGCCAGCGAGCGCGCGATGCGCTTCGAAGAGGTCGGGATTGAGGCGGGCGGCACTTCGCCATTCGTTTTCGCCGGATGTCAGATTGCCTTGCGCAGCGTAAGCCGCCCCCAAGTGGTAGTGCGCCACTGCATTGTCGGGATCGACGTTGAGGACGGCTTGTAATGTGCCGGTGGCATCGCGAGGTTGGCCGCGCTTCAGTTGGATTTGACCACGATAGACGAGGCCTTCAGGATCCCTGGGCTTCCCCTTCAAAATCTCATCGTTCAACTTTGTCGCTTCGTCCAGCCGACCTTTCAGGATGAGAAGTTGGATGTAGTTCTTCTTCGTTTGTTCGTCTTTCGGATGAGCTGCAAAGACGGACTGATACTCTGCGGTGGCCTTGTCGAGGTCGCCGGAGGCGAAGTAAAAATCACCCAGCATGCGGTAAGCTTCCGAATCGTTGGGAAGTTCCTGCTTAGCCTGGCGCAGGAGACTCTCAGCTTCCTCATGCTTGCCCTGTTCCATATAGAGACGCGCGAGCGCCGCACGAGGTTCGCGATTCTGCGGATCGGCGGCGATGGCGCTGCGGAACGTCTGCTCGGCCTCGGTCCAACGAGAGGTGGATTGGTAGAAGCCGCCCAGCGCCATCAGTGAGTTCACCGCGGACGGGTTGGCGGCGACCGCCTTGCGGAAGGTGGCCTCGGCGGCTCCAGGTTGATTGGAGCGGGCCTCGAGCAGCGCGAGATTAAGAAGCGAGTCCACGTTGCCGGGCGCGGCATCGACCGCCTTTTGCATCTCAGCGAGCGCGCCGGTCAAGTCGTCCTTGGCCGCCAGATAGTTGGCTAGGGATACGCGGAACTGAGGATCTTCCGGGTCCTTCGCAGCGAGCAGATCCAAGTGCTCTTTGGCGCGGTCGAGCGCGCGGCCGGCAATGAGCAGATTCGCAAGATCAATGTGTGCGGGATAGTAATCAGGACGGAGTTCGACTGTCTTTTCCAGCTGCTCGTAGGCTATGTTCCAGTCCTGTAACTTAATATAGGCCTGGGCGAGCTGGTAATGGCCCTCGACAAAGCGGGGGTCGACCTGTAGGGCGTTCGAGAACTGGATTACGGCTTCGCGATACTTTGCCACTTTGAAATAACGCTCGCCACTTTCGAGATATTTTTGCTTCCGGAGGTTAGGGTCACGTTTGCAGCTCCCGAGAAGAATCAGCGGAGCGAGCAGCGAAAGCGTCACCCAGCGGGACAATAACAGCCTTCGTTTCATCGGGGATTCTCCAAATTCGACCCTGCTTGGTTCTTGATAATCGTTCATCGAGTCATTGCGGAATGTAGCGGCCCAGTTGCGGAGCTACCTGACCCACAAACTCCAGGAGCCTCTGTCGCGCGCTCTCGATGCGCTCGCCATGAGCTAGTGGAGTGGTAACGCGAATCAGCGACCCATCGCTGCGGTTGTAACGAATCGCATCGGCGATCTGGTAGAACTTGGCCCAATATTCGTTGGCCACCGCGCGATTGTGAGCCTGATACCAATAAAGAACCAGCCGGCGCTCCGAATCTTTGGCGACGAGGTACTCGTTCGCGTGAAAGGGCGCCACGCCGGGGGCGTTGACTTCTTGCTCGCCGGATCGAAGCGGAAACCAGCCATCGCCGGGCAGGCAGTTTTTCGGCGAATGCAGAGTATCGCCGGCCCGCTGCGAGGCGAAGTACGCTACGAACAGGTCCGCGTCGGGGGCGCCGGTCGGGTCCGGGTACAGGCGCCAGAGGAAGTCGCCATTGCCCAGGACCTCCCGAATGTCGGGCGGGATGGGGTAGTCCGTTCCAGTGCGTGCGCCGAGGGATCGCGGAAAGGAAGAGAGTGGTTCCCGCGCCAGGGAAATTTCCTGGCCGCGAGCATGGAGGAACACCGCCGTCAGTGTGAGCAGAAAAAGAACAATCAGGAATCGGGAATGGCGGCGCAGATTGATCACGGCGCTTCCGAGCTTGGTTTTGAAATGAGATTCGGCGAATCGTGAGAATCGGCGTTGGGTCCAATCATGCCGCGATCGAACACCAAGTGAAGAATCCTGCGCACGGCAAAGAGCAGCAGAATCGAAACAACAAAAATGATCCACCCGGAGAACGTGTGAAAAAAGCCCTCGGCCTTGTCAGGGTCCCAGTACTGCACCAGGAGACCGGTTCCAACGATGCGCAGGCTATTGGCGGCCACGGCGATGGGGACTGCGGCCAGAGCAAGCAACACTCGCAGCGTACGGCGGCTTTCCAGTACGTAGCCGTACATCACGGCCAGCGTCACCAAAGACATCAGAGACCGTATGCCACTGCACGCCTCGGCGACTTCGAGCGCCATCGCCGGGAGGTGAATTACGTTGCCTTCCCGCAAGACAGGCACACCCAACAGAGGAAGTAGGTTGGCAGCCGCCTCCGAGGCGAAAATTTGTAGCGGGAACGTAATTTGGTTGAAGACCAAAGCGGGCGGCGGAATCATCAGTAATAAGAAGAGCCACGGAAAGGCGGCGGCCCGCAAGAAACCCCACCCCAAGAACAGGGCGGCGAGGCCTCCCAACACGGGTACGATCGAGACCCGAGAAAGGTAAAGCTCCGCGCCGAGGGCGCCGACAATCAGGCACAGCAGTCCCGATAGCAAAAGCCAAAGACCGGTCCAAGCCGGCTGCCGGTCGACATGGCCTAGCGTCTCGCGCCGATCCCAGAGAACATAGAGCGCGAAAGCTGGCACAAAAAAACCATGCGAAAAATTGGCGTCGTGGGACCACTGGGAAGCCAGCCTCGCAAAAATTGACCCATATAAGTAAACAAGAATGCAGGCAAGTACCGCGAACCCCGCTTTAGAAGTCGGGTCTTCCCAAGCCGCCGCCGAGTCCTGACGAAAGGGCAATGCCTGAACCCCTGAATTCATGGTCTTTGTCGTCAGCATAAGCGAATTTCCTGGAGAAACCTATAGCCTGCCAGGAGTCAACTTTTCCAGGATCGCCTTGCGGGCCATGGACGCCAGCTCCGCCTAAGGTAAATTATTGATTAAAATAGGGTTAAATAGGTAGATCGCACTCGCTCTCACCGGCGATAATGAAGGCCGATTACGAAAGAATGGGCAAAAGTTTTCCACTTTTGCTCCGAAGCGTGGGAAGATATCATGGACCAGTAATGTCGAAAGTTTTCGCCCCCATGCAGTCTAAGTAGTTACTCAATAAGGAGATAAGGGCGTTCATTCATGGCCCAGCCGGACAAGGTTTCGCACGGTTGTCGTCGTGCACGTGTATGAATAATTCGCAGACATTTCGCGACTTAGTTCACCCAGACGACCGCGGCACAGGTATGTCTACCTCAGACCATAATTTTCCTTCCTCGCGTAAAGAAGGTTCAATCTTCCCTGGTCGGGAAACGGAACCCGAACTCCGGTTCTTGCCAGGCGCGTGCCCAGCGATGCGTTCGGTAGAGCAAGTCATGCGCGAGTTGGCGACCGGGGATGCGCCGGTTTTGATTCGCGCTGAAGCGGGAGCCGGGAAACGGACGGCAGCGGAACGAATTCATCAGATGTCGATTCGCCGGAACCAGCCCTTCTTAGCGTTGGATTGCGCCACCTTGACGCTGGAAATGCTGGCCAGCACCGTTTCCAGTTCGATTCGGCGGGGCACCGTTCTGTTGGAGGAAGTGGCGAGCCTCACGCCCGCGTGCCAGGCGAAGCTGATGGACGTGCTGGAAAACGGGAAGTCCTCGGAAAATGGAACAGGCCGAGCTCGACTTGTCTTTACGACGGCGCTTGACCTGGAGGGCGAGTTGGCGGCGCGGCGGTTTCGCGAGGATCTGTATTACCGCATCAGCAGCGTCTGCCTGCGCTTGCCACCCTTGCGGCAGCGTCGCGAGGAAATTCCGCAATTGGTAGGTTTCTATCTGGCACGATATGCCGCAGAGTTGGGCCGGCGGATTCCGAAGATAAGCGCCGAGGCCGAACGGCGATTGAAGGATTACCCTTGGCCGGGAAACCTGCACGAGCTCCAAGACGTGGCCAAAGCGATTGTCATGCTCGGAGATGAAGCCCTTGTCCTCGGCGGCTTGCGTGGATTGAGCGTCCTTTCCGGCGGCCGCTCTGCTGCGCGGGTTTCGCTGAAGGAAGCTTCGAAGGCGGCTTCCCGCGAGGCGGAAAAAGAATTGATTCTCAAGGCCTTGAATAAGACGCGCTGGAATCGTAGGCGAGCAGCGCAGGAGCTGCAGATTAGTTATAAGGCCTTGCTATACAAGCTGAAGCAGATCGGCTGTGAAGAGTACGGAGCCTAGCCAGTGGAAAGTCGAATCCACGGAACGGGAAAACAGGAGAAGGGAATGAACACAAACAACCGGTTCTGGTTGGGATGGTTGATGGTGGCGGGTATAGTGTCGGGAGCAACGTTTGGCCAGGATGCCAAAGCTCAAGACTCTAAGGCCAAAGCTGCAGCTGCGCCTGCACCTTGTACGACTGGCTGCGGGCCGATGGCTTCCGCTTCGTCGTCGACTTCGGTCGACTATGTGATTGGTTCCGAGGACACCCTGCACGTTTCGGTATGGAAGGAGCCGGACCTGACGGCCACCTTGCCGGTGCGTCCGGACGGAAAGATCTCCCTCCCGCTGCTGAATGACGTGCAGGCCGCCGGTTTGACGCCCATGCAACTGGCAGCGGATTTGACGACCCGGCTCAAGAAATACGTTGCAGAACCGCAAGTGACGGTCGTTGTGACGCAGATGAATAGCCAGAAGGTATTTCTCCTGGGGGAAGTCCTGCATACGGGCGCGGTTCCACTGACGCCGAACATGACGGTGTTGCAGGTATTGTCAACCGCGGGCTTCTCGCAGTTTGCTAATACCAAAGGCATTTACGTTTTGCGCACCGAAAATGGAAAGCAGGATAAGTTGCCGTTCAACTACAAGGCAGTAGTCAAGGGTGAGCATATGGAACAAAACATCCTGCTGAAACCCGGTGACACTGTGGTGGTGCCATAGGGCAATGATATTCACAGCGATGAAAGAAAAATGTCGATTCGCTCTTGTGTGCGTCGCCCTGTCAGGCGCGACAGCATGGGCTCAGCAGGGCACGCAGCAGGACCCCCAGGCGCCAGCTGCTCAAACGCCTTCCACTCCAACGCCCGCCCCCGCGTTCGGGCAGGAACCCCCTCCCCCGCAGGTCACGGTAGCACCACCGGTTACCTCTCTGGATCAAGCGTCTTTGGAACCCGCAATCGCCGTCCGCAGCTTCTTGCAGCCCGGCCTGCATGCGACCGAGTCGGTAAACAGCAACCTGTCGTCAAATGGCGGCGTGGCGGCAATCACGCGCTTTTTGGGCAGTCTCGACCTGACCAGAATCTGGAGCCGCTATGCCTTTTCGGCAGACTACATAGGTGGCGCATCGCTATACAGCTATGACTGGAGCCGGCCCTCCCAAATCCATGAAATGGCGGCGGCGCAACGCTATGCGTGGCGAACTGGGCAGTTGCAGGCCTGCGACAAGCTTACCTATCTGCCCGAAGGTTCGTTCGGTTTCAGCGGATTTAACGGTGCGGGTGGCACCGTAGTAGGCGGGTCGTGTGGTGGAAGCTTTGGGGGCGGGTCTACCTTCGGCTCGATTGGTCAGCAGTCACGCCTCACAAATGCAGCCTCGCTCGACCTCCGGGAGAGCCTCAGTCCGCGCTCTTCGATCACGGCGGCGGCAGGCTATACTTTCACGGATTTTCTCCACTCCCACGACACGGGTACCGTGAACAGTCGGCAAGAGAGCGCACAAGCCGGCTACAGTCGCGTTCTGAACCACTTCGATCAGGTTGGTCTGCAATACGGATTCGAGCAGTTTCAATTTCCGCAACAAAATGCCGTCACTATCGTCACTCACACCGTACAAGGCCTGTATCAGCATCAAGTTTCCGGAAGGATGGATCTGACTCTGGGCTTGGGGCCTGAATTTATCATCCTCCGGTTTCCAACCGGCACCTCAACAGAGCTGACCGAGAGTGCGCGCGCAATGCTCCGTTACCGCTTCCCGCGCAACACATTGCTACTGAGTTACAACCGTCACATTACGGCCGGTTCGGGAATTCAATTGGGATCGCAAACGGATGAAGCACGGGCCAGTGTGGTTCGTCCCTTGACCCGCCTGTGGACCGGCATCGTCGACGTCGGCTACTCCCATCACAGGGCGTTGCAGGCCGCGACGTTACTTGACAACGGACTGGGCGGCACCTATCAAGCCGGGTTCGGAGGCGGAGGCCTGACGCGCCGCCTGGGACGCTTCTTCACTCTGCAGATGCACTACCAATACACTTTTGAATATTTTGGCGAGGATGCGTGCACGAAAGTCGACTGCAGCAACGCGCATACCTTCAACCGGCATGTTGGCGATATCACTTTGAGTTGGCATCCGGCACCGATTCGGCTGGACTAGATACAGAACATTGCGCTTACCGACAATTTGGACAGCTGCACCCTGGGGCAGCGGGAACGAGACACGAAGATGATTATGAACCGGCAACTCGGGATGGAAGACTACATGGGCATGCTCCGCCGCCAGAAGTGGTGGATCATCGTCCCGACGATAATCGCGCCAGTGTTGGGCCTCCTTGTGTCCTTCGCGATTCCAGCGAAGTACACCTCCACTTCGGCAGTACTCGTGGAAGGTCAGCAGATTCAGGGCGTGGCTCCTATTGTTACTGCCGACCTTCTGCAGCGCATGGTCACCATGGAACAGCAGATTTTGAGCACCGGACGCCTGAAGCCGATGATTGAACGGCTCGGCCTCGCCAAGGGAGATGACGCCGATGGCATGATGGGTGAAATTCGCGCCAACCTCAGCATCCAGCCCATGGATGCCGACTTGGCTAAGACAGCCGTTGCCGCCGCCACCAAGAAGAAGCCAACTCCGGGGACACCGGATATTGCAGGCTTCAACGTTGAGTACACGGCGAGCAATCCTACCGTGGCACAAAAAATCTGCAGCGAACTGACCTCCATGCTTTTGGAAGAAAATCTGAAGCAGAGGGAACGTGTAGCCCAGGGCTCCACGACTTTCTTCTCCAAACAGCTCGACGATGCCAAACAATCGCTCGACCAAATGGACTCGAAACTCGCCGGATTCAAGCGCCAATATCTCGGGCAGCTTCCGGGGGACGAAGACAGCAATCTGCGCATTCTGATGGGATTGAACTCGCAGCTCGATGCGAATACCCAGGCGCTCAACCGGGCCCAGCAGGATAAAACCTTCGCTGAGGGGACGCTGTCGCAGCAGGTAACAGCCTGGAAGGCTTCGCTCACTACCACCAGCCCGCAAGCTCTAGACCAACAGATGGCAGCTCTGCAGGGCCAGCTCATGCAAGCGGAGAGCCGTTACACCGAGGACCATCCCGACGTCATCAAGCTCAAGCGCGATGTGGCAGAGTTGAAGAAGAAAATGGCTCAGGCGAGTGCCGCGACAGTAACGGACGAAGACACACAAAAGGCCAGCGCCTCCGAGCCGCCCGAGATTCGCCAACTGCGGCTGCAAATCCACCAGTACGATCAAGTGATCGCTACGGCCACCCGCGACCAAGCGCGCTTGCAGCAGCAGATCGGGTCCTACCAGAGCAAGGTCGCCATCAGTCCGGCGGTGGAAGAACAATATAAGGTACTAACGCGTGACTACGACACCGCGCAAAAGAACTATCAGGACCTATTAACGAAACGTGACGCGTCGGAGACTACCCAGGAGGTTGAGAAGAGCCAGTTGGGAGAACAATTTCAGTTGCTCGGCCCGGCCGATCTTCCGGACGCGCCGAGTTTCCCGAAGCGCTGGTTGTTTGCGTTGGGAGGCTTGGCAGCGGGGCTGACGTTGGGATTTGGTCTGGCATTTGTCTTTGAGATGAAGGATGACTCCATTCGCACCGAGCCCGATGTGGAGGCGGTGTTGGAGTTGCCCACTCTGATCGCGTTGCCCTGGGTGGGCATGGATGGGCAGAAGGACGATAGCGACGCCAACTCGGCATTTTGGCGCAAATCGAAAGTCGCCGAGAAGGAATCGATCGAGGTTTAGGTCTAGGGAGTTCGGTTCAGCGAGCAACTATGTATAAAGAATTTTTCGGCCTGCGGGCAAATCCATTCAACGTCAATCCGGATCCGCGTTACCTGTTCCTGACGCGGCACACCGAAGAGGCGCTGGCATGCCTCACCTACGGCATTCAAAGCCGAAAGGGCTTTGTTCTGCTTACCGGCGAGGTGGGCACGGGCAAGACCACGCTGATCAATAAGTTATTGGAATGGCTGCGGGTACAGCAGGTGGCAACCGCGTTCATCTTCAATTCCCGCCTGAATACGACGCAGTTTCTCGATTTCATGATGGCCGATTTCGGCATCACCTGCGAGTCGCGGCTCAAAAGCCAGGTTCTGTTGCGGCTCTACAACTGGCTGCTCGATCGCTATCGCGCGGGCGAGACCGCGGTGCTCATCGTCGACGAAGCGCAGAATCTTTCCGATGAAGTGCTGGAAGAGATTCGGCTCCTAACTAACCTTGAAACATTCACCGAAAAGCTGCTCCAGATCGTTCTCGTGGGACAACCCGAACTGGAAGCGAAATTACGTCAGCCGCAGCTCCGGCAATTGCGGCAGAGGGTCACGCTGCGCGCCAAAACCCATCCCCTCATGCTGGACGAGGCTCGCGCCTATATCAATCAAAGGTTGCAAATTGCAGGTTCCAATGGAGAAATGATTTTCGAGCCCGAATCCGTCGATTTGATCTACCGCTATTCGGGCGGCATCCCTCGCGTGGTCAACATGCTCTGCGAACATGCGCTGGTCAGCAGCTTCGTGGATCAGCACAAAACTGTTTCCCCCGGAGTGATCGAAGCCGTGGCGCGCGACTTTGATTTGCACGAGAGCGGCAGTCCGGACCGAGTGACCCAGGCGGTGGTGCCGGCAAATCCCGAAAAACTCGATGTGGTCGAGGCATTGCGTACATTGGCAACCCTGGCGGACCGCTTGCGCCGCCCGGAAACTGAGCTTTCCAAGGAAGGAAAGATATGAGCAGAATTCATGAAGCTCTAAAACGGGCCGAGCAGGAACGTGGCACGCACGGCGGACTCGACCAGGTCGTCGACCAGGGAATGGGAATGCCTCCCTCCATGGCGTCCCGCTTGGCTAACAGCGTTGTTGCCGATGCGCCGATGACCTTTGAGGCGCTGCAAGCCCGGACGGCGCGCGTGCCCTGGAATCCGGATACCAGGACCATGCTGTTCTTCGGCGGTGCGGACCAGGCGCTGGGGAAAGAGGAGATGCGCACCTTGCGATCGCGCCTATACCAGTTGCGGGAGCGGAAGC
>Ga0137418_10001533_pt1 | contig 21301 bp, 16 predicted proteins | sample CZODoug3_1_2_16f_FD_122242 | JGI IMG/M metagenome (GOLD analysis project Ga0137418, IMG submission 122242) | Vadose zone soil fungal communities from Angelo Coast Range Reserve, California, USA - CZODoug3_1_2_16fungal (Hybrid Assembly) | ecosystem: Environmental > Terrestrial > Soil > Vadose...
ATCGAGCACGCGTTCCCTTTCAAAGTCATGCGCGATGCGATTGATCTTCGCCAGCACATCGTGCGTCAGATGGAACAAGCCGAGGCCTCGTTGGATCCAGAGCGCCGCCGCTGGCACCTCAGCTTCATCGTCGTGGGAGCGGGCTTCAGCGGCGTCGAAGTCGCCGGAGAAATCAATGAACTTGTCCGGAGCAGCACGCGCTTCTACCGGAGCTTTCGGAAACACGATGTCGTGGTCACGCTGGTACATTCCCAGGACCAGATTTTGCCCGAGGTGGCACCAAAGCTGCGTGAATTTGCCGGCATGAAGATGCGCAAAGCCGGCATCACCATCCTCCTGAATACCCGAGCCGTTGCGGCGACGCACGACGGAATCGAGATCAACAACGGACAAATGCTCCCGGGAGCCACAGTGGTCTGTACGATTGGAACCGCGGTCTCGCCCCTGGTGCAACGCCTCGACGTCCCCAAGGAACGGGGACGCATACGGACTGCGCCCGATATGCGTATTGAAGGACACACGAACGCGTGGGCCATCGGCGATTGCGCCCTCATTGTGAACGCCTTCGACAACAAACCGTCAGCTCCCACCGGGCAATTCGCAGAACGGCAGGGTCGCCAAGCGGCGCTCAACCTCGTCCGAATTCTGAAGGGCGAACCCACGCAGCCGTTTCGCTTCAAAGCTCTTGGCCAACTCTGTTCCATCGGCGGCTATCAGGCCGTCGTGGAAATGCTGGGCATGCACATCTCAGGTTTCCTCGCCTGGCTCATGTGGCGAGGTGTTTACCTCTTCAAGCTTCCGACGTGGTCGCGCAGAATTAAGGTCGCCTTGGACTGGTCGTGGGATGTCCTCTTTCCGCGCGATCTCAGCTTCCTCAACATCGACTCAGCCCAACAGCTCACCCATGGTTACTATCGCGCGGGCGACTTCATACACCGCCGGGGAGAGCCGGCCAGGGTCTTCAGCGTCATCGAAGAAGGCGAGGTCGAGATCTTGCAGGCGGCGGAAGAAAACCAGGAAGCAAAAGTTATCGACATATTGGGAAGGGGCGACTTTTTTGGCGAGGGAGCCCTTTTGGGAAATCGTCCGCATGAGACAAGCATTCGTGCCCGCAGCGTCGTGCGCTTGGTGCAAGTCGGCAGCGCTCTCTTCTCCCAAATCGCCGGCACCTTCGCCCCGTTCCGCGAACTCTTGGCCAAGACGGTTACCCGCCGCTCAGGCGATTTGTGGCGTCGACTGCCCGGAACCAAATCGCTTCTGGAGGTGGAGCCCCTCGCGGCCCTGCTCGACCCGCTTCCCCCCGAACTCCTCCGAAAAGACGCGACGCTGGCGGAAGCGATCAAGGCCCTCAATGAAAGCCCTACGGGCCAGCTTCTAATCCTTGACGAAAAGCACCATCTATGGGGAACACTCGACCGACAAGACCTCTATTATATTGTCGCTCGCATTGCTCTTTCTCCCGCGGAAGCGCGAGGAAATTCCGCCCTGCGCAAGCTAGGTGAACTTCTGCCGGGAGACCCCGTGTATGTAGCTCTCGGGGATTCGACGCTCCTGGCATCCACTCTGATGCTTGATCACGGCATCACCTGGCTGCCCGTCGTCCAGAGCAAGGACGATGCCCGCCCTGTGGGTTACCTCCGGGCTGAAAAGATTAGCAACCTCTTGATCCAAAAACTGGGGCATTTGGAAGCAGATCATGTTCGGGCCGCAAGCTGAATATTCCCATGGTCGAGCTCGCTCCTTCCATTCTTTCCGCCGACTTCGCTCGGCTCGGCGCACAGGCACAGGCCGTCATCGAGGGAGGAGCGACCGTTCTTCACGTGGACGTGATGGATGGTCACTTCGTTCCGAACATCACGATCGGGCCGCCGGTCGTGGCTTCCCTTCGCAAGGCCGTAAACGTCCCCCTTGATTGTCATCTTATGATTGAGCGACCGGACGAATTCATCCGCGCGTTCGCGGAGGCCGGCGCCGATTGGATTTCCGTCCACCAAGAAGCTTGCGTTCATCTCGATCGTACCCTTCGTCTCATTGCTTCGCATGGCTGCAAACCCGGCGTGGTCATCAACCCCGCCACACCGGTCCACTGCCTCGATGAAGTTCTTCCCCTGGTTCATCATGTTTTGGTCATGAGCGTCAATCCGGGATTTGGTGGTCAAACGTTCGTCCGCTCTTCGCTGAAGAAAATCGAGATGCTTTCACGGCTCCGGCAATCTCGCGAACTGGACTTTCGCATTGAAGTCGACGGCGGAATCCACCAGGACACGGTAGCGGACGTGGTGCGGGCAGGTGCTCAAATCCTCGTAGCGGGCAGCGCTGTGTTCGAGCACGACACTCCGCGGGAAACTGCCAGGCAGCTCCTCGCGTGCGCGCGCGCATAGCAATTCATCATCTCTGCTGGGGTTTCAGTTCGGGCTCCGGCCATGCCAGCGTCAAGAACAACGCCACAGCAATTATCAAAGGCTTGCATTTATTATTTTCAGATCGACTGGTCCATCTAAGTCAGCGAGTAACTTCACCCTGACTTCCGGCGCCTCACCCTTTCACCAGGACACGCTCAACAAACAGCGCACGTTTTCCATTAAGCGTACCGCTCACTGTTCGGCTTCGATCCGACTAGGCCGTAGAACAAAATATACAAATAGCAGATCACCGGAAGAATAAAGGCGTGGTGCAGTCCAACACGGTCAGCGATAACTCCCTGTATTACGGGAAGGAGCGCGCCGCCCACAATGGCCATATTCAGAACACCGGATGCGCTTCCCGTCAATGGCCCCAGTTCGGCCACTCCCAAACTGAAGATGGTCGGGAACATGATCGAGTTGAAAAGTCCGACGGCGAGAATCGTCCACATCGCCGTATGTCCCCCGAGAATCATGGAAAGACTGATCAGGGCTACGGCACAGAGCGCGCACAGCGCGAGCAGATATCCGGCCTTGATGCGCTGTAGAAGAGGCGCGCCAAGAAACCGGCCGACCATCGAGCCAGCCCAGTAGAATGAAACAAAACCTGCGGCGGTCTTGGCCGATAAACCCGCAATCTCTGGCAAGCCAAAATAGTTCACCAGAAAGCTTCCGATCGAAACCTCCGCACCCACGTAGCTGAAAATCCCAATGGCACCCAGAAGGAGATTGCGGTGCTTCCAAATCGAATCGTTGCTCTTCTCGCCGGTTCCGTCCGTCGCGGTTTCAATTTTGGGAAGTTTGACGGCGCCGATCACAATCGCGAGCAACACCAGCGCCACGCTGATCACCATGTAGGGCATCTTGACGGAGGCCGCTTCTCGCACACGGTACGCGTGCAGCGCTTGCGGCGCGAGCTGCCGTATCTGCTCAACTGCCATTGGCGCGGCGCTCAGGATCAGCAGTCCCCCGATTTTCGGCGCGATCGTCGTCCCGAGAGAGTTGAACGCCTGCGTCAGATCCAGGCGGCTCGATGCCGTTTCGGGTTTCCCCAGCAAGTCCACGTAGGGATTCGCCGACACCTGAAGGCCGGTAATTCCCGTGGCGAGAACCAGCAGCGCCGTCAAGAACAGCGGATACGAAACTGCGGATGCGGCGGGTACGAACAGCAGAGCTCCGACGGCCATGGTCAGCAGGCCCACCACCATGGTCTTCTGGTAGCCGATCGTATTTACAATTTTCGACCAGGGAACGGAGAACAGGAAATAGGCCGAGAAGAACGCAAACTGGACCAGCATGACTTGCGCAAAGGTCAGATCAAAAATTGACTTTAGGTGGGGCACCAGAATGTCATTCAGGCAGGTGAGGAATCCCCACATGAAGAACAGCGAAGTAACAATGGCCAGCGGGCGTCTGTAATTTTGCGTGGCGGCAATCGTCGGAGCGCCCACCGCCTGGTCCGAACCGGTAGTGACTTCTCGAGTTGGCATTGTCCCTCACCTCATCCCCAAGCGTTATCGGTGCGCAGCGTGATGAGCTCTCTGCCCCGCGGGCTCTTCACACTTCTGATTTACGCGAAACGCCTCGTTACCACCACGTTTCCGCCTGCACTCCGTACGTGAGCCCGGTAGTCCTGTCCTCGAAGGGAACTCCACCGACTAAACCGCGGAACCCGTTCGACCAATTCGCGTAGGTCAAAAACACACGCAGCACAGGCCGGCTGAAAAACTTGCGGCCTGCTCCGATCTGCGGCGCAATCGTGAATTTACGCAGCCAGCCGTCGAACTGGGTGTTCCCGTTTTGCGTTGTGACAAAACCCTCGGTGTGGTCAAACCCGGCCTCGAACGCGAGGGATAGATACTTGGTGAAAAACACTTCCGGTCTCACGCCAAACGATGCCCAGTCGTTGAACCCGTGTCCTGGCTGCCCGTCCCGCTTCCGCTGGAAAATGAAGATTGGCATGACGGCAAAACGGTCGCTGGGCTGAAGAAGCAGGTGTTCTGCAACCAACAATCGCTCGGAGTTCTTCAGGAACGGGTTGGGGTCCTCGATGGACGTGCTGAAATTGCTGGCGGCTCCTTTGCCGTACTGGATGGAAAAGGTGTGGTAGCCTCCATGCCATTCCAGGCGCTGGTGGCGTAGTCCGAACGCGTAACCGTCGGCGGTGGGAATGAACGCCCCGGTTTGCGTGGTGCCGCCTTTCGCCGTTGCGTAATCGAACCACACGCCCCACATCCCGAACGGCCCCTTCAAATCGTAGAGGCGCACGTCGATGTTGCTCTTCGCGTAGTTCCCATTTTGCGTCACCACATCGGGCCTCGCTCCCGCGAGAAACGCCACGGACAGCTTCCCGATGCGAAGATCCCAGTCCTCAATGCCCGCCCCGTAACCGCTCATGTCCAGGGGATAGAAATCGTTAATTTCGATGTGCTGGCGGCGGTAATAGCGCTCCCCGGCCCAGAACTTCGCATTGGGCTGAAACTCCAGAATGTTCCCGGCCCGCACGAACGCTTCCCGCAAACGAAACTGGTCATTACCCGTGTTGCCGGGAAAGTTCGCGTAACTCGCGGCGTCCGCGGTGTTCGCCTCGATCATGACTTCCGTTTTTAGCCACGCCTTGTCGCCATTGTGCTCGGGGTTCAGCCAGTTGTTGACGAAAATGAATTCTCCATACGTTTCCGCTTCATTTCCCAGCCGGTATTTCGCGTCCGCTCCCGGAGCCTGAAACGCAACTTGCGCCCCGCCCTTGCTGTTGAGGCCATAACCGGAACGGAAATATCCGTGGAACTCGAAGGCTCCCAACTGCTCCTGAAGTTTTGAAATCTTCGATTCCGCTTCATTGAGGAGGTCATACGTCGGTTCGGAAGGTAACTGCCCCTGGTACTTTGCCCCGACCTCATCCGACTGTACGAGAACGGCCTTTTGAGCTGCCTGCTGCGCGGCCAGCTCGACGGCAGAGATAGTTCCTTCCTTTGCTTTTTCGTTTGCCTCTTTTTGTTTCTGGATTTGCTGTTCGAGGGAAGCGATTCGCTGCTCAAGATCTCTTGTCGTCGCCTCATACTGCTGCTTCAGTTGCTCCAGTTGCTTCTGCAGATCTTCGGGCTGCTGGGCCGCGGTGGGCCGAGTCCCCGCAGCGACGAGTGCGACCATCCACAGCACCCGTTTGAAAAAAAATGGACTTCGCATTTTTCTGTGGCTCGTGTGGAGCGTGGCAGGGTTTCGCATGCTCTTAAGCTCTCGCGGAACGCCCTGTCAATACGAACCTCTCGATCGCGTTTGCGAATCCTTCCTCTTCGTTTGTGGAAGTGACATAGGTGGCCGACGCCTGAACTTCGGAGCTGGCATTTCCCATCGCGATGCTGACTCCGCTCTTCTCGAACATCAGAACGTCATTCGGCATGTCTCCGATCGTCGCGATCTCTTTCGCTGGAATGTTCAGGAGTTTCGATATCGCAAGCACCACCCCGCCTTTGTTCGCCTGGGGATGCGTCACGTCGAGGTAGTAGGGCTGCGACCGCGCCGCGGAAATGTGCGCTCCACCGGCTTGCTGAACGTCGTTTTCGCATTTCGCTACGCGCTCGTGGTCGTCGCCGACACCCACAATCTTCGCCACGCGGCCGAGAAGTCCCGCAAAGGTCTTCACTACGGTGGGAGCGAATTTCACCGTCCACTGCTCGCGGGACACGTGCGGCCCGTTCACATCGCGGATGAACCATCCAGTGTCCGTGTATACCCATACGTCTAGGCCGTGGTTTTCGATCGCCTCGATCACCTTCTCCGGAACGCCAGGAGGTAAAAACTTCTGATCAACAACGGTCGAAAGGTCAGGCTTGATCAGTACGCCGCCATTGAACGCCGCGAGGGGCTGCGTGAGTTTCAGCGGATCGATCAACATGGCCATTCCTCGCGGAGGCCGCCCGCTCGTGACGCTGAACTCGATTCCCGCATCATGCAAACGCAAAACCGCATCCGCTGCGCGCTTCGTCAACACCTTTTCCTGTGTCACGAGCGTCCCGTCAACATCGGCAATCACCATCCGGATCGGTGTTATGGTCTGTCCATTTTTTGTTGTCATCGTGAACCTCGTTTTCTGAAGTTCCATTCGCAATCCGTCCGACTATTGCTCCTGGTAGTTCCACAACAAACCGCCGTCGACAAAGAACGTTGATCCCGTGACGTAGTCGGATTCATCCGAAGCCAGGAAGCTGGCGAGGCCGGCAACGTCTTCCGGTTTTCCGAGCCGTCCGAGAGGGATATTCCCCAGGAGTTCCTTGAGCTTCACCGGGTCATTCAGGAGCTTTGTGTTGATGGGAGTCTCGATCGCTCCCGGCGCAATCGAGTTGATCGTGATGCGGTCCGGGGCGAGTTCGATCGCCAGGTTTCGCGTCAGCATCTTGATGCCTCCCTTGCTCGCGCAATAGGAAGCGAAATGCGGAAAAGGGAGTTCTTCATGTACGGAACTGATGTTGACGATTTTTCCGCTGCGGCCGGCTTGCCTCAGATGGCGCACGACTGCTTGCGTCACAAAAAACATGCCTTTTAAATTGACGTTCAAGACGGCATCAAAATCCTCTTCCGTCACGTCCCAGAAGTCCGCCCGCTTCTCGAGGCCCGCATTGTTGACAAGAATGTCGACCTTGCCGAGCGCTTCCACGGCCTGCTCGATAAATCGCTGGCCGTCGGCAACGCTTCCGACATCCGCTTGAAAGGCAGCGGCGCGCCGCTTCGTGGCGGTGATGCTGTCCACGACTTCGTCCGCACCCTTTTTGTTTTTGCGATAGCAAATCGCCACGTCGGCGCCTTCCTGCGCCAGGCGTTCTGCGATCGCTCGTCCAATTCCTTGGTCCCCGCCCGTTACCGCGGCAACCTTTCCCGTCAACCGATTTGGCAACACCCCTCCTCACGGCTCTTTTCCTCGCAGAAAAGAACCCCGTCCAAACTTCGTTTTGACTTCTCAAATCGTCAGGCGACCGTGACTTCCGGACTCAGATAGACGTCCTGAATCGCGTTCAGCAACTGAATCCCTTCCGCGAGCGGACGTTGGAATGCCTTCCGGCCGGAGATCAGCCCGGTGCCGCCCGCGCGTTTGTTGATTACCGCCGTGACCACAGCTTCTTCAAAATCGTTCGCGCCGGACGCGCCGCCGCTGTTGATCAGCCCCGCGCGGCCCATGAAGCAATTCGCCAGCTGATACCGGCAAAGGTCAATCGGATGGTCGCTCGCGAGGTCGGAATAGATCCGTTTGTCGAACTTGCCGTAGCTCGAATCGCCTATGTTCAGCGCCTGGTAGCCGCCATTGTTCTCGGCCAGCTTTTGCTTGATGATGTCCGCCTCGATCGTTACGCCCAGGTGATTTGCCTGTCCCGTCAGATCCGCGGAAACGTGGTAGTCCTTGTCCTTCTTGAAAGCATTGTTCCGCAGGTAGCACCACAGAATCGTTCCCATGCCAAGTTCGTGCGCGTGCGCGAAAGCTTGACTCACTTCCACGATCTGCCGGTCGCTCTGATCGGAACCGAAGTAGATCGTCGCCCCCACCGCCGCCGCGCCCATGTCATGCGCCGCTTTCACCGTCGCAAAAAGCACTTGATCGAACTTGTTGGGGTAGCTCAACAGCTCGTTGTGATTGAACTTCATGATGAACGGAATCTTGTGCGCGTACTTGCGCGCGACCGAACCAAGAACGCCGTAGGTGGAAGCCACGGCGTTGCATCCGCCTTCTACGGCCAGCTTCACGATGTTTTCTCCATCGAAGTAGTCCGGGTTTTTGGCGAAACTCGCGCCGGCCGCATGCTCAATACCCTGGTCCACCGGGAGAATCGACAGGTATCCTGACTTGCCCAACCGGCCGTGGTCGAACAGCCGCTGCAGACTCGTCAAAACCCGGACGTTCCGGTCGGACCCCGTCCACACGCGGTCGATGAAATCGGGACCCGGAAGATGGAGCCGTTCCTTCGCAATCTTCGGGGAATGGAAACCGAGCAGCGACTCCGCCTTCGCGCCCAAGTGAGATTCAATCGTCGCACGCGCACCTGTTGCCATCGGTTTCTCCTAAACCGCACGCTTCGCTTGCGGCGCAAGCATGCTCGCCGCCGTCGGATCCACAAGCCACACAACACTGCCGTTGACCGGATGAATGATTTGCGCCGGGAGTTGATCCGGCTCGTAGGGACCCTCAAGCACAGCTTTGAGGGCGGGCGCCTTTTCCGTGCCAGCCACCAGGAACAGCACCCGCGCTGCATTGTTCAGGACCGGAGGCGTCAGTGTGATGCGTTCGGTGTACAACTTGCCGACCCAGTTGCCGGCCACCAGCCGGTGTCCTTCGCTTAACGCTTTTGTTCCCGGAAAGAGAGAAGCGGTATGCCCTTCGGGACCCATGCCGAGCAGCACCAGATCGAACCGGGGCAACTCACCCGTCTTCAACTGGAACACGGCACGTAGCTTCTTTTCGTATTCTTCCGCCGCCTCCGCGACGTTCGCGTTTTCGCCGTGGATGCGGTGCACCTGCTGCGGCTGAACCGGGGCTTTCGAAAACATCGCTTCCGAGGCCATGCGAAAGTTGCTCTCGGCATGGTCCGGAGGCACGTGCCGTTCGTCGCCAAAAAGGAATTGTATTTTGTCCCACGGCACTTTTGCCTGAAGGAGCGGGTTGGTTGCCAAGAGCCCGTAAAGCGATTTCGGTGTGGAACCGCCCGCGAGCGCGACCGCGAAGGAGCCATTCTCCCGGACGGCTTCCTGCGCTGTCTTCAGGAATTCCGCCGCGGCCGTCTGCGCGATGGCATTGGCATCCGCCAATATTCTTACTTCTCGATTGTTCGTCATCGTCTCAATGCACCCCGGCGGTCGCCCGCCCCACCGTCGCTGGAACCGCATTCGGCTCGGACGACGCGTGTTCTTCCCCGATCGGCCTCCACGAACGACCTTCGCGCGTCAGCAGTTCGTCGGCTTCCGCCGGACCCCAGCTTCCCGCGGCGTAGTTTGGAAAGCGTTGGGCCGGAACTGCGGACCACACATCCAGTACGGGCTGAATGACTCGCCAGCCCGCCTCGACCATGTCCGCGCGCTGGAACAACGTGGCGTCGCCGATCATGCAGTCGTACAAAAGCCGTTCGTATCCCGTGCTGTGCGAGCGCCCGAAGTCACGCGCATAGTCAAATTCCATGTTCACAAGACCAAGCCGCATCACCGGACCGGGAACTTTGGCGCCGAATCGCAGCGAGATTCCTTCGTCGGGTTGAATGTGAATGACCAGCCGGTTCGTCTGTAGGTCGGCGATCTTGGTCTTGCGAAACAGCACGAAGGGAGAACGTCGAAACTGAATGGCGATCTCCGTCGCGCGTCGCGGCAAGCGCTTTCCTGTCCGCAAATAGAAAGGAACGCCGGACCAGCGCCAGTTGTCGATCTCGAGCCTCAGTGCCGCAAAAGTTTCTGTGTTCGATGCGGCGGAAACTCTGGGCTCAGCGCGGTAAGCCGGCAACCGCTCCGCTCCCGCCATTCCCTCGCCGTATTGTCCGCGCACCGCCATGGTGGTCACTTCTTCGGGCTTCGGGACTTGAACGGCATGCAAAATCTCGGCTTGCTTGTCGCGCACCGCGTCGGCATCGAAGGAGATCGGCGGCTCCATCGCCGTCAAGGAGAGCAGCTGGAAGAGGTGATTGGGAACCATGTCCCGCAACGCCCCGGCTGTTTCGTAAAAGCCGCCGCGCTGTTCCACGCCTACAGTCTCCGCGGCGGTGATCTGCACGCTGTCGATGAATTGCCGGTTCCACAACGGTTCCGCGATGCTGTTCGCGAACCGGAACACCATCAGGTTTTGCACCGTTTCCTTGCCCAGGTAGTGATCGATGCGGTAGATCTGTTGCTCGCTCAGAATTTTCTTGAGCTCGCGGTTCAGCTCCTTGGCCGAATCCAGATCTCTTCCAAACGGTTTTTCCACGATGACCCTGGACCACCTGCCGTCGGTCTCCTGCGTCAGGCCAGCCTGGCCCAACTGCTTCGCCACGGGAGCGAAAAACTTGGGGGACACCGCCAGATAGAAGAACCTGTTTCCTTGCGTGGAGTGAGCTTTTTCCGCAGCCGCAATCTGCACCCGCAGCTTTTCGTAAGCTGCTGAATCCTGAAAATCCCCCTGCACGTAGTAGATTCGTTCGAGAATCCAGTCCCAGAGCTTGTCATCCAGCGCTTCGGGCGCGAACTCTCGGATGTCCTTGCTCAGTTGCTCGCGGAACGCTTCCGTCGTGAGCGAATCGTATGAGAAACCGATCACCGCGAACTGCGGCGAAAGCAGCCGGTCCTTGGCCAAGTTGCAAAGTGCCGGGATCAGCTTGCGCTTGGTCAGATCGCCGCTGGCTCCAAAGATCACCATCGTGCAGGGGCTGGCCTGCTGTCCGTGTTCGTCGAATCCTTCGGTCATGTTTCGTCCGATCTGGCTTCCAGAATTTGTTTTCCTACTTCACTTCGCGCCCGCAGCCTTCTCCAGGTGCCCGCCAAACTGAAATCTCATCGCGGACAGGAGCTTCGCCGCAAAATCGTCTTCGCCTCGTGAGATGAAACGTTGGTACAGCGACGCGGTAAGGACTGGCGCCGGGGCCGTCGATTCGATCGCCGCGAGAATCGTCCAGCGTCCTTCTCCCGAATCCGAAACTCTTCCAGAAAACCGTTCAAGCGATGGCTGTTCCAGCAAGGAGATCGCCGTCAAATCGAGAAGCCAGCTGGCGACTACGCTCCCGCGCCTCCACACTTCGGCTACATCCGCGAGCGGAAAGTCGTAACGATAGTGTTCCGGGTTGCGCAACGGCGTGGTCTCCGCATCCACTTCACGCGTTCCGCTTCCGACGTTGGCGTGCTTCAGGATGTTGAGTCCCTCGGCGTACGCGGCCATCAAGCCGTACTCGATTCCGTTGTGCACCATCTTGACGAAGTGTCCTGCCCCCGACGGGCCGCAGTGGAGGTATCCTTCTTCCGCCGTTCCGGGAACTTTCTCGCGTCCCGGCGTCCGCGAAACATCGCCGCGCCCCGGCGCGAGTGTTTTGAAGATTGGATCGAGATGTTCCACCGTCTCTTTTTCGCCGCCGATCATCTGGCAGTACCCGCGTTCCAAACCCCACACGCCACCGCTCGTGCCGACATCCACATAATGCAATTTCTTTGCGGCAAGGTCTTTCCCGCGGCGAATGTCGTCGATGTAGTAGGAATTGCCCCCATCGATGACGATGTCGCCCGCGTCCAGCTTTCCGGTCAGCTGCCCCAGTGTCGCGTCGACCACCGCCGCCGGGACCATGAGCCATATGGCCCGCGGCTTCTTAAGCTTCTTCACCAGGTCATCGAGTGACACGGCCGCTGTTGCACCGTCAGCCGCGACGGCTTTCACCGACTCCGCATTGCGGTCGAACGCCACGCACTCGTGCCCGGTTTTCTGCAGCCGGCGCACCATGTTGGCTCCCATTCTTCCCAGCCCGATCATTCCGAGTTGCATGGCTCGCTCCTGTTCGTTCTCGTTCTTCCGGATCCGTCCGCAGCTCTACCCGAGAGCCTGAGTGATTGCCGACTGCAAGTTTGCGAGTCCCGCTTTCACGTCCTTGCCGAGGTGCACGCGCAGAGCGCGCCTGCCGCGTTCCGCAAGCACCGCGAAGTCTCCGCGCGCCTGCGCAGCCTTCACCACACCGAAGGTGTATTTCTGTTCGGGAACGGGGAGATCGGCAGCGTCGTCACACGTGATCTGCAGGAAGACGCCGCTGTTGGGCCCGCCCTTGTACGCCTGACCTGTCGAGTGTAGAAACCGCGGCCCAAACCCAAGAACGGTTGCCACTTTTTTGGCGTCCCGCACCGCGTGGCGGATCGTCTGCAGCGCGGCTTCATTCTCCGCATTCATCGTGACGTAGCCGAGCAACGCGAAATAATCGCCCGCGCCCGCGCGGCCGAGATGCGTTTTCAGGATTTCTACGAGGGTCTTCCCTTGCTTGAGTGTGTCTGCATTTTTCGCATCGGCGTATAGCTTCACACCGTCGCCTTCGAAGAACGGCTCCTCGGCGGGAAGCTTGCCCGTGGCTTCGTATTCGCTCGTGAGCTTTCGCGTTTCGATCTTGCTCGCTTCCACGTCCGGCTGATTGAACGCGTTGATGCCGATGATCGAACCGGCGACCGCTGTTGCGATCTCCCAGCGGAAAAACTCCTCACCGAGCGCGTATGGTTCCGCTACGTCGATGCGCACGACTGGCTGCCCCGCTTTCTTGAGCGCGTCGACAGCCGCATCCTGTTCGGGATCGGGGGCCGTCTGAAGACGCAGGTACGCGAACACCCGGTCGTTTCCGTAATTCTTCGGATCCGTCAGGCGCTCCCGGTCTACGGGAACGATTCCTTTTCCTATTTTTCCCGTCGATTCGGCGAGCAGCTGTTCGAGCCACGCGCCCAGATCGGAAATCCCCGGCGAAGAAACGATGGTTACCTTGTCGCGCCCTTGGACCGCGGCGGTTCCAAGGATTGCTCCCAAAACCACTCCGGGATTTTCCTCGGCTGGAACGGTCGCCCCGCACGCGTGAACCATTTCTTCAGCGCGGCTCAGGAATTTCCGGACGTCGATGCCCATGACCGCCGCCGGCACCATGCCGAAATTCGACAGCGCGGAGTAGCGTCCTCCGATGCTCGGAACACCGAAGAAAATGTGCCGGAACTTGTCGTGCTCGGCCACGTGCTGCATCTTCGACTCCGGATCGGTGATGGCGATGAACCGGTTTCCGACTTCCTTCTCGCCGACGGCTTCTTTCGCGCGGGTGAAGAAATATTGTTTGTAGATGTTAGGCTCGAGAGTACCGCCCGATTTACTGGAGACGATGAACAGCGTGTTCTTCAGATCGATCTTTGCCTCAATGGCTTTGATCTGCGCGGGGTCGGTCGAGTCGAGGACGTGCAACTCGGGAAACCCCTCGATTTTCCCGAAGGTCAGATGAAGCACTTCCGGGCAAAGACTTGACCCTCCCATCCCGAGCAATAGGACATGCTTGAAGGCCGCCTGCTTCACTTCCGCGGCAAGCAGCGAGAGATGTGTACCGTGCGCTTCCTGATCATCCGTAATGCTGAGCCAGCCGAGCCAGTGATTTTCGTCCGCGCCCGACCAGAGCGAAGCGTCCGCCCGCCACAAGCGCCGCACTTTGTCGTTTTTCGTCCAGTCCGCAATGGCGCTGTCCACCGCCGCCGACAGTTTTTGTGGCAACGCAAGGGAAAGCGAATTGATCTTCGCCGAGGATTCGGCCGTTTTGCGCGCGCCGGTCGCTTTCAACAATTGAGCGAAAGCGTCGACGAACTGCCGCAATCCGTCTTCGAGCAGCTTGTCCGTTACCGCTTTCATCGACAGACCCGCTCGCTCCAGGGATTCCATAGTGTCTGCCGCATTTTCGAGATCTTCGGTCAGGCTTGCGCGAAGTCTCCCATGTTCGCGGAACGCGTTGTACGTCGCAGGTGGAATCGTGTTCACTGTCGAGGGACCGATCAGCTCCTCCACGTAGATCACGTCGCGGTAGCCCGGATTTTTCGTGCTCGTGCTGGCCCACAACAGCCGCTGCGACTGTGCTCCCTTGTTGGTGAGAGCCGTCCAGGCGTCTCCTGAAAACAGTTCAGTGAACCGGTGGTAGGCAAGCTTTGCATTGGCGATCGCGACCTTGCCGAGCAATCCACCAAGGCGCGCGCGCTGAGTGGGGTTGCTTGCAGACTTCAACTGACTTGAAATTTGCGCGTCAATCGTGGAGTCGATTCGGCTGACAAAAAAACTGGCCACACTGGCAATCCGGCTGACGTCGCCTCCCGAAGCCGCGCGAGCCGTGAGCCCTTCGATGTAGGCCTTGGCTACCTGCTCATAGGCATCTCGCGAGAACAGCAGCGTTACGTTCACGTTCAACCCCTCGCTGATCAGCTGGCGGATCGCCGGAATTCCTTCCGGTGTGGCCGGAACCTTAACCATGAGGTTTGCACGGTCCACCGCTTTCCAAAGCCGCCGCGCCTCCTGCACCGTGCCCGCCGTGTCATGCGCCAGGAGCGGAGAAACCTCGAGGCTGACATAGCCGTCGCGGTACTTGCTCTCCTCCCATACCGGCCGCAAGATATCGGCCGCGTCCTGCACGTCTTTAATTGCAAGCTTTTCGTAGAGGGCCTTCGCGTCCAGCGCGGCCGATTCCGGGCCGTCGATCACGTCCTCGTAGTCCGTGCTGCCGACGATGGCTTTTTCAAAAATGGACGGATTCGAGGTGACGCCCCGCAGCCCGTCCTCCGCAACCAGGCGCTTCAACTCTCCGCTGGAGATCAAACTGCGTCGAATGTAGTCCAGCCAGACGGACTGTCCGAACTTGGAGAGTCCCCGCAGCGGATTCGCTTCCTTGGAAATGCTCAGTGCCGGCGTTGTCATTGTGCTCGCGACCTTTCTCCTGCCCGTTGAATTTCAATTCGTGTCGGACTTTTCATTCCACAATTCGAGTCCCCATTTCGCTTCAATCGCCTCAATTTTGGCGAGCCTCCGCAAATGCCGTTCGTCCTTCGAAGTCTTGGCGCTGATAAAAGCGCGGACCAGTTCATGCGCGAGTTCCTCTCCAACCACGCGGCCACCCAGAACTAGAACGTTCATGTGATCGTGCTCGACACCTTGATGGGCCGAGTATGTGTCGTGACACAATCCCGCGCGAATCCCCGCAAACTTGTTCGCGGCCACCGACGCACCGACGCCGCTGCCGCAAATCAGCACCGCACGCTCCACGTGTTCGCTCAAAATCGCGGTCGCGACCGCTTCCGCGAAATCCGGATAGTCGACCGGCGTTGTGTCGCAGGTGCCCAGATCCTGTACGGTGTGCCCCAAGGCACCGAGATACTCGGCCACCTTTTCCTTCAGCGGAAATCCCGCGTGGTCAGAAGCGACGGCAATGTGCATACTCATTTTCCTCGTGCCAGCTGCGCTTTCGCGGCTTCCACGACGTGGCTGGTGGTGAATCCAAATTCCTTTTGAAGGACCTTCAAGGGTGCCGACGCACCGAACGTCTTCATTCCGAGAATCGCTCCGTCCAGGCCCGTGTATCGTGCCCATCCGAACGTCGAAGCCTGCTCCACCGCGACGCGCGCCCTGACCGAAGGAGGCAGGATCGTTCGCTGATATTCTTCGCTTTGCCGTTCAAACAGTTCCCAGGACGGCATGCTCACTACCCGCACGCGGATTCCTTGCCGCGTCAATTCCTCGTAGGCTTCCACACACAACGAAACTTCGCTCCCCGTCGCCATCAGCAATACGTCCGGCTTGCCACCTTCCGCGTCGGCAAGGATGTAGGCGCCGTGCACCAATCCATTCGCCGCAGCCAAGCGTTTCCGATCAAACGTGGGCAACGCTTGGCGTGTCAGGATCAGTGCAACCGGCTGTCGCGGCATGGCCAGAATCCATTTCCATGCTTCCGCGACCTCGTTCGCGTCCGCCGGCCGCAACACCACGAGGTTCGGAATGGCGCGCAGCGAAATGAGATGTTCGATAGGCTGGTGCGTCGGGCCATCCTCGCCGACGCCGATCGAGTCGTGCGTGAAGATGTGGATAACCGGAATCTCCATCAAAGCGCTGAGGCGAATCGCGCCGCGCCCGTAGTCGCTGAAAATCAGAAACCCTGATCCGAACGGCCTCAGCTTGGATAACGCCAGACCGTTTAGGATCGCGCCCATCGAATGTTCGCGGATCCCGAAGTGCAGGTTGCGGCCGGAGGGGCTTGCGGCCTGAAAGTCTCCGGCACCCGAGAAAGCGAGCCGCGTTTTCGTCGAAGGTGTGAGGTCGGCGGAGCCGCCGATCAGCCACGGCAGGTTGGGCGCGATAGCGTTCAAGACTTTCGCGGACGCATCGCGTCCGGAAACTCCCTTCGCGTCGGCCGGAAAAACGGGAATGTCCTTCGACCAATCGGATGGCAGCTCCCGCTTTTGAATCTGGTCAAGCTCGGCTGCGAGTTCTGGGAATTTCTTTCTGTACTCGCCGAGCTGCTTTTCCCACTGCTCGCGCGCTTCGCGACCTCTTCGTCCAATGCCCGCTTCGAAATGCTCGTAGACTCCGCCGGGAACAAGAAACTTGGCATCGGCGGGCCAACCGTATGACTTCTTCGTAAGCTGGATCTCTTCTTCGCCAAGCGGCTCACCATGTGCGGCACTCGTGTCCTGGCGGTGCGGAGAACCATAGCCGATGTGGCTGTCGACGATCACGATGGACGGTCGGCCCGGCGTCGCGGCAGCAGTCTTCAACGCGTTCTCGATACGATCGAGATCGTTGGCGTCTCCGACCCGCAGCACATTCCAGCCGTATGCCAGAAACCTCGAGGCTACGTCTTCGGTGAACGCGATGTCGGTCTTGCCCTCGATCGTGATGTGGTTGTTGTCGTAAATCCAGCAGAGGTTGTCGAGTTTCAGGTGTCCTGCGAGAGAAGCCGCCTCGCTTGAGAGGCCCTCCATCATGCAGCCGTCCCCGCAGACTGCGTAAACGCGGTATCCGAATAGATCAAAATCCGGCTGGTTGTACCGCGCCGCGAGCCACTTTTCGGCAATGGCCATCCCGACGCTCGTAGCCACGCCTTGCCCAAGCGGACCAGTCGTTGTCTCGACGCCCGAGGTCCAGCGATACTCCGGATGTCCCGCGCAGCGGCTGCCGAATTGGCGAAAGGATTTGATGTCGTCGAGCGTGACCGACGGCCTTCCAAGAATTTCATATTCCGGATCGACCGCCTTCACCTTCGCAAGATGCAATACCGTATACAACAGCGTCGAGGCATGACCGGCGGAAAGAACAAAACGGTCGCGATTCATCCAAATCGGATTTTCCGGATCGAAGCGCATGAACCTCTGCCACAGGCAGTACACCGTCGGAGACATTCCCATGGGCGTGCCGGGATGCCCGGAGTTTGCCTGCTGAATGGCGTCAATCGCCAGCGTCCTCATGGTATTTACGCAAAGCTGATCCATGTCCAGTATCGTCTGCGCCGTTGACATCGCACCGCCCGCTTTCTCTAACGCTCGCTTGCATCCGTGCATCGCGTTTTCAATTCCGCGCCCGCCCACTCTATTCGCCGTTCACCCCCCGTTCTTTCGAGTTCCTGTTTTCGCTTTTCAACTCGTGCGATATCTTTGTTTCCGAGCCTCCTGCGAAGAGCGTCGTTGGCAGCTACGCGCTTTTGCCGACCCAACATGGAGGAACGAGTCGTTGAACGCCGGATATGTCGCTCCAGTGCGACAATCAAAGCAATCAGGATCACGATCCCTAAAATCACCATCCATGTGTTCGAAACCGCGCGCATCTACTTCTTCTTTCTTCGTGACGATTCCTCTCCGTGCGACTTCTCTAGCTCGATCTCCGCCTGCAGCCAATCGTCCAGTTCGTGGCCGTCGCTACCTCCGCGCTGTTGGTAGATTTCATAGGCCCGTCCCCGAATGTCTTCTTCGGTTATCGAGTTCTTTGTTTGCCCACGCATTTGGGAATCTCTCCTTTAGCGGTCACTGCGACGTCACAAAACTTCACCATCTGCCAACCAGCTCCACCTGACTCGAACTTGCCACCGCTGTAGCCGTATCCTTCCATGACCTCAGCAGGACTGAGCCACTGATAGTTCCGGCAGATGCATTCCGCTGGATTGCCAGCTCCAGGAACGCTGGAATTGCCGGGGCGTCATTCCCACCAAGTTTCCAAACACGGTTGTGAAGTGCGCCTGGTTTTCAAATCCGACGCCTAATGCGACTTCGACAATCCTCGCGTTGTCCTGACGCAGAAGTTCCTTGGAACGATTGATTCGCTCCTGCAGGACGAACTGATGCGGTGCAAGGCCGGTGCTCAGCTTGAAGAGCTTTGAGAAATGGGACTGGCTCATCTCCGCCATCCGTGAGAGCGCACTGACGGCCAATGGCTTGTCGAGATTATTCCGCACGTACTCCACAACACACGCCAGCCGCCGGGGAGGAATACCGAATGCCTGTACGCGTGGAGAGTAGGAAGCATCGAGAAAAGCGTCCGTCAGTTCGCAAGCAAGGTCGGGCGTCACGACACACGCTCCCATCACGAGACAATTCATGCCATCATCCTCGACCCCGTGGCGTGCTGAATACAGGTCATGGCAAAGGGCCGCCCGCACACCGGGATGTTTGTTCGCCGAGACCGACGCTCCGATGGCACTCGAACAAACCAGTACACCGCGATCGAATCGACCGGCGTAGATAGCCGAGGCCAGATGGTCGGCCAAGTCGTGACAATCGCTCTGTCCGAAAGTGCCGGTCGAGACGTTTTCCGCCACGTGCCCCTGTGCGCTAGATCTGGCCAGGAGACGTTGCTTGCACTCGAAACCGGTCCGGTCCGAACCAAACCCTATCCGCACGATCGCTCCCCAATGCAAATGCCCCGTTCTGTAGTGCAACGAGCATGCCACTTGGAAAAATTGTGACGGTGGCGCCAAATCATTGACAGCGAAGCACTATGAAAAGTTTGCGGAGGCGCGTGTCTTTCCAGAAGATTTTTCAGTGTCACAACCCCGACGTTACCGTCGAATCCCCGCCAAGAATTGCGCACGGGGCAGACCATCTTCATTTCGCTTCGAAGGGGTTCTGCTCTTTTCCCTTGAAAACAAGATCGATGTCGAATTGTCTGAACCGAGTTTTTCGTTGGACCTGCAAATGCTTCAGTGCAAAACGACCGAAACGGAGATTGCTCGTGAACCACTTGACCGAATCCGCGAATCGCCCCGCGCCCACCTGCCTGGAGGCAGGCACGAACCCCTTGAGCGTTTCCGTACGACGGAACCGCGGCATGCGCAATGCTGGGCCCGCAGCGGCCAGCCACGAGTGGGAAGCAGTTCATGAAATGTTCCGAGCTTCTCGTCCGAAATTCATCGGACTGGCCTACTCCATTCTCCGAAATAAGGAAGACGCTGAAGACGCCGTCCAGGACGCGATGCTTTCGGCCTATCGTCATCTGCGAAGCTTCAAGGGCCGGTCCACGCTCACCACCTGGTTCACCCGCATCGTGTTCAACGCCGCCTTCATGATCCGGCGAAAACGCAAACCGGAACGAATTGAGCCCTTCCCAGACTCCGGCGAAACCAACGAGACTCCTTGGGTCGAAAGAATTCCCGCGACACAACCCGACCCGGAAATGGTCTGCGCGGAAGCGGAAACCTTTCGCGCGATCGACGAACTGCTCCGCAAAATGAGCCCCCTGCTCCGACAGGCATTTACGATGGCGTATTACGACGAGATGTCCGTCGAGGAAGCCGGCGCTCAGCTCCGCATTCCCCCAGGAACTTTCAAGGCCCGAGTCTTTCGAGCGCGGCAACATCTCATCGGGCAAACACAACACTCCCTCGTGGCCCCCATCCGCTGTGCAACGCACACCCTGTTTTCTTCCGGGAGAAGTTCGTCCGTGCCTTCGGTCGGAATCCCGGCGGAAGTCCCATCTCCAGAAGCTGCGTTCGGATGATGAATCCGCGAGGGAAGTAATCGAATCACTTCCCTTTTTGCCGACGAATCGACAGGTGTGGTCAAACAGTTCAGCATTTCTATCGTGATCGCGTGGACAAGTCCGCGAATTGCGATCAGTGCAGATTGGGTGTGTGTTTTGAACCAGAGATGCTACGTATCTTTGTAAAGAGAGACCATCGAACACCGAGCGGGGTTGTGCTGGGAAAATCCATGGGGCACTGAACTGAGGAGCGTGCAAACTGCTTTTGAGGAGTAACACAATGAGTAATTCAATGAAGCCTATGCGAATCGCACGAGGAATATCTCAGTTCCTCTGCGTCGCATTATTGTTGTTGACCTGTTGCGGATTGTCAGCACAGAACGGCGAGCATCGCGTTCGGAATATTGTTTTGGTTCACGGCGCCTGGGCAGATGGCTCTGGCTGGAAAGGCGTTTACGACATTCTCGTCAAGGACGGCTACAACGTCAGTATCGTCCAGGAGCCGGAAACATCCTTCTAAGAAGACGGGGCTGCCACGAAGCGCGTCCTTGCTCAACAAGATGGACCGCGCATTCTTGTCGCTCATAGCTATGGGGGAGCCGTGATTACCGAAGCCGGAACGGACCCCTCCGTCGTTGGATTGGTGTACATCGCAGCCCACATGCCAGATGCGGGAGAAAATGAGGCGGACGACGGAAAGCGCTTCCCCAGTGACCTCAGCAAGTCTACTGCGATAAAGAAGACGGCAGACGGTTTCACTTACCTCGACCCCGCGCAGTTTTATGAGTACTTCGCCGCCGACCTATCTGCGGACCAGGCCGCTAGTTGCGGAGGCCTGATTTGAACCAACGAGCGTCTGGGACTCCACAGTCCACGACGCTCGCGCTCGCTCGCTCAACGCGCACATCTTCACGATACGCGTGACATTTTTGTGGCACCGGAATAGGAGCAACATCGGAGTGCAGCAATCGCCCTAAAGGACCATACGGCTCGCAACCGAATGCTCTACCCAAACTGTGTAATTTATTGAGGTTAACAGCCGAACCACCAATTTAATCAGAGCTTGCCGGAGTTGGTGCTAATCGAAGGAAATCAGCAAGTTGCGATGAAACCTGACGAATCACTTTCTCCTTCTTTCTTTATTCACCTTTCGTTCGCATTTAGTCGCCGTTCACCACAATTAGTATTACGTTTTTATGACAGCGACACCGTTTCAAAGCGACTCATTACAGTCTCGGACAAATTTCGCACGGATCTGTCCGCAACGGTTTAGCAAACCGTTTGGGATGGCACAGCGCTACACTCCAACCAATTTCAAAATCGGCGGAAGACGCTCGTGTCGCCGTGCAAATGTGCAACAGGCTGCCAATAAGTGTAGTAGAATCAATGTGGAGGAGTGGCAGAGTGGCTGAATGCGACGGTCTTGAAAACCGTTAGACTCGAAAGGGTCTCGGGGGTTCGAATC
>Ga0137418_10001534_pt1 | contig 21290 bp, 18 predicted proteins | sample CZODoug3_1_2_16f_FD_122242 | JGI IMG/M metagenome (GOLD analysis project Ga0137418, IMG submission 122242) | Vadose zone soil fungal communities from Angelo Coast Range Reserve, California, USA - CZODoug3_1_2_16fungal (Hybrid Assembly) | ecosystem: Environmental > Terrestrial > Soil > Vadose...
GGATTCGAACCCTCGATACCCTTGCGGGCATACCGGTTTTCGAGACCGGCGGTTTCAACCGCTCACCCACCTGTCCTACTCGGCGTCTTTTTTATTATACGGACAGGGTGGGATTCGAACCCACGTAACGGTTGCCCGTTAACACGCTTTCCAAGCGTGCGCCTTCAGCCACTCGGCCACCCGTCCGAAATACGAGACGCGGGGAAAAGCTAATCAGGCACCGCGCAGCTTACCACGGTCCACCTTCCCGAGGTGCGTGCGTGGCAGCACATCGAGAAATCGAACCGCGCGCGGCGCTTTGTAGGGTTCCAGCCGCTCCCGCGCGAAGGCCTGCAACTCCTCCGCCAGCCCCGGCCGCTGTTCCTTCGCCACGACGAAGGCCTGGGGTTTCGTGAGGCCATTCGCGTCCTCGATCCCAACGACAGCGACTTCTTTCACGAGCGGGTGTTGCAGTAGACAGCCCTCGACTTCCTGCGGCGCGAGCCACTTGCCGCCCACCTTGAGTAATTCGTCGGCGCGGCCGCAGTAGGTGAAATAGCCCTCCGCGTCGCGACGGATGAGATCGCCGGAGACGTACCACTCGCCGCGGAACGCCGCCTTGGTCTTCTCCATCTGCTGCCAGTAGCCGATCGCCCGCGAATTGCCGCGCACCCACAGCATGCCCACTTCGCCGTCCGGAAGATCGTGAGCGAGATCGTCGCGCACGCGAACGTCGAAGCCGGGCACGACCGTGCCGATGGTGCCCGGCTTCACCGCCCCCGGTCGATTCGAGATGAAGATGTGCCACATCTCGGCGGTGCCGAGGCCATCGAGCAGCTCCACGCCGAACGTCTGCTTCCATCGCTCGTACAATTCCACGGCGAGCGCTTCCCCGGCGGACGTGGCACACCGCAGCGACGAAAAGTCCTGCTGTGCGGCATCAGGGTGCGCGACCATCTGATTGACCATCGTGGGCACGTTCACCAGCAGCGTCGGCCGGAATTTGCGGATCTTCTGAAACAGCGTCTCGGCGGTGCTCTTTTCCGGAAACAGCGCGCTCGCCGCGCCGACGGAAAACGGGAAAAAGAGGTTCGAGCCCGTAGCGTAACCGAAGAACAGCTTCGGGACCGCGAGCGTGATGTCGCGCTCGGTGAGGCCGAGGACTCCCTGGCCGTAGCAGATCGTCGTGTTCGCGAACGAACCGTGGCTTTGCACCACGGCCTTCGGTTTTCCCGTCGTACCGCCGGAGAAGAGCCAGATCGCGGCGTCGTCGCGATGGCTCGGGAATGTCTCGAGCGCCGGGGACGCGCCCTCGAGCGCGCGCGTGGTCGATGCTTCCCCCACGACGATGATCTGCTTGAGATGCGCGCCCGCCGCAGCCCGCGCCGCCTGAAATGGCGGCGCCGTATGGCGGTGCACCAGTGCCACGCTGGCACGGGTGTAGGCGTAGAAGTACTCGATCGCGTCGACGGCGAGCTGCGGGTTGACCATCACCACGACCGCACCAACTTTGAGTGTGCCGAACAGCGCCGCCACGAACTCCGGCCCGTCGGGCAGCGCGATGATGACCCGTTGTTCGGGCTCCACCCCCGCGCTCTTAAGCAAATGACCGAACCGATTCGCGAGCGCCTGTACCTCACGGTAGGTGAGCGTGCCCTGGTCCCCCTCCGTCAGCAGCGCCGGCCGGTCGCCCCTGCCCTCCCGGACGCGCGCGTCCAACAGCCAATCAGCGATGTTTAGGCGCTCCGGCAGCTCGGGTATCATGAGAAAGGATGATGATGCCGGTACATGAGCTGGCGCAACTCACCTGGGAGGAAGTACGCGATCTCGACCGCGCGCGCACGCTGGTCGTGCTGCCGGTCGGTGCGATCGAGGCGCATGGGCCGCATCTGCCGCTCGATACCGACGTCGTGATCGCGACGGCGATGGCGCGCGACGGCGCACACAAGCTCGCGGCGCGTGAGGGGGGCGGCCGGGTGGTCCTCATTCTGCCGGCGTTCGCGTACACCGCGGCGACGTTTGCGGCGGCTTTCCACGGCACCTTGTCCATCTCCGGGATTACGGTCACCGCAGTCATTGTCGACCTGGCGCGGAGCCTCTCCGGGCAGGGCTTCCCTCTTTTGGCGATCGCGAACGCGCATCTCGATCCCGAGCATCTGACGGCGTTGCACGAGGCGCTGAAGCTGGCGCGCGCCGATCGCCTGCTGCCGATCGTCTTCCCCGATCTTACGCACCGGCCCTGGGGTTCGCGCCTGGGCGACGAATTCAAGAGCGGCGCGTGCCACGCCGGCCAGTTCGAGAGCTCGATCGTCATGAGCGCACAGCCGGACCGCGTGCGCGACACGATCCGGCGCGGGCTCGCGCCGAACCCCAGCTCGCTTTCGCAGGCGATCAAGCTCGGCAAGCGAACGTTCGAAGCAGCGGGCGGCCCCCGAGCCTACTTCGGCGATCCTCGCGCGGCGAGTGCGGAAGAAGGGTCCCGGCTGATCGATGCGTTGGGTACGATCCTCGAGGAGGCGGTACTTGCGGAGATTTGACGGCTCGGTCGCGGTGGTGACGGGAGGCGGCCAGGGAATCGGCGCGGCGGTCGCGCGCGCGCTCGCCGCCGAAGGCGCCGCCGTGGTGGTCGCGGCCCGCCGTGCCGAGCCAATCGAGAAGGTCGCGGCCGAGATTCGCGACGCCGGCGGCAAGGCGTGGGCGGTGGTGTGCGATGTCACGGATGCGGCGAGCGTGCATGGCCTCGCCCAGGCGGCAGCTCGGCGGGCCGGCGTGGTCGACATTCTCGTCAACAACGCCGGCGCGGCGCACAGCGCGCCGCTCGCCAAGATCACGCTCGACGACTGGAATCGCGTGCTCGCCGTGAATGCGACCGGTACGTTTCTCTGTACCCAGGCCTTCGTCCCGGCGATGCTCATGCGCAAGAAGGGATCGATCGTCAACGTCGCATCGGTCGCCGGACTGGCGGGGGCCCGCTATATAGCGGCATACTCGGCCGCCAAGCATGCCGTCATCGGTCTGACGCGTAGCGTCGCAGCGGAGCTCGAGGGCTCTGGCGTCACGTGCAACGCTGTCTGTCCCGGCTACGTCGATACCGACATGACCAAAGCGTCCGTCGCGCGTGTGGTGGCCAAGACCGGGAAGGACGCTGCTGATGCATTGGCGGCGATGCTCACCTCGGCGGGACAGAAGCGACTGATTACGGTGGAGGAAGTGGCGCAGGCGGTGCTCAGGCTGTCTGAGCCGCGCGGCGCGCGTCCCAATGGCAAGGCTGTCACGATCGCAGGGTGAGGAGCTATAGCATGGCGTTCGAGATCATCAATCCTGAAAGCTTTGGCGGCCGCCCCAGCGGCTGGAATCACGGCATGCTGGCCGAGCAGGGCGGGCGGATTCTGTTCGTCGCGGGGCAGATCGTGCCCGTGGGCGATTTCGTCGCGCAGTGGGATGGCGCCCTGGGTCGCGTGATGGCAGTCGTCCGCGCCGCGGGTGGCCAGCCCGAGAACGTGGGCCGCATGGTCGTTTATCTGACGGATCGGCCGGCATATCTCGCCAACCTCACACCGCTCGGCGAGGTGCACCGCAAACACATGGGTCGCCACTATCCGGCCATGGCCGTCGTCGAGGTGAAGTCGCTGATGGACTCGAAGGCTCTCGTCGAGATTGAGGCTGTGGCAGTCCTATGAAGTCATTTCTCTACGAGCTCGACCCGAAGACAGCGGTCGCGACGATTACGCTCAATCGCCCCGAGCGACTCAACGCGCTGACGTTCGAGGTCTACAAAGAGCTGCGCGACACGTTCCAGCGGCTCGACACTGAGCCGGGCGTGCGCGCGATCGTGATCACCGGCGCGGGACGGGCGTTCTGCTCGGGCGGCGACGTCGAGGACATCATCGGGGCCCTGCTGGGCCGCGATCTGGAGGCGCTCCACGAGTTCACGCAGCTCACGTGCGACCTGATTCTGGCGATGCGGCGCTGCCGCCGGCCGATCGTCGGCGCGTTGAACGGCACCGTCGCCGGCGCCGGCGCCGTGATTGCCGCGGCGTGCGACATCCGCATCGCCGCGGAGTCGGCCAAGATCGCGTTTCTCTTTACCAAGGTGGGGCTCTCAGGCGCCGACATGGGCGCGGCGTGGCTGCTGCCCCGCATTGTCGGCCAGGGACGCGCGAGTGAAATGCTCTTGACCGGCGATTTCGTGGACGCGAAACGCGCCTACGAGATCGGTCTATACAACCGCGTCGTGCCACAGGCGCAGGTCCTTCCCGAGGCGCGCGCCATCGCCGAGACGCTGGCGCGCGGCCCCTCGACGGCGCTGGGCGTGACGAAACAGGCGCTCGAGGCCGAGGCATCGCTCGACTTCGACGCTGCCCTCGCGTACGAGGCCGAGGTCCAGGCGCAGCTGATGCAGGGCCCGAACTTCCGCGAAGCCCACGAGGCGTTCCGCGCCAAACGCGATCCCAAGTTCACGTAATGGTTGACACCGCACCGGTCCGCGCTTTTCTCGACGACACGCACATCGCGCTCGCCGCGCGCGTGAGCGAATTCGCGACCCGCCTGCTCGCGCCACTCGCCGAGCCGCCCGACGACGCGGCTGCCCGCCTCCAGGCGCGCGACCTGCTCGGCAAGCTCGGGGCGGCCGGCTGGTTCGAGCCGATCCGCACGCAGGACTGGCGCGCCTGCTGCATCATCCGCGAGGCACTCGGCGCCGCGTCACCGCTCGCCGATGCCGTGTTTGCGCTCCAGGCACTCGGCACCGTTCCGATGCTGCTCTCCGGCAACGCCGCGATGCTGAAACGCTGGCTCGACCCGGCGATTCAAGGCCGTGCGATGGCGTCGTTTGCCATGACCGAGCCCGATGCCGGCTCCGACGTCGCGTCCCTCGGCGCCACCGCGACACCCGATGGCGGCGGGTACGTGCTCTCCGGCACGAAGACGTTCATCTCTAACGCTGGGATAGCGGACTTTTATACCGTATTCGCAACCACGGACCCGGCGAAACGCGCCAAGGGGATCGGCTGCTTCGTCGTCGCCGCCGACACGCCCGGGATACGGTTGGTGCGGTCGCTGCGCCTGTCCGCGCCGCATCCGCTCGGCGAGATCGCGTTTGAGAAGGTGCGCCTGACCGGTGAGTGCCGGCTCGACGCCGCCAGCGGTGGTGAGGGGTTCAAGCTCGGTCTTGCGACGCTCGACCGCGTGCGCGCCACTGTCGGCGCGGCGGCCTGCGGGATGGCGGCACGCGCGCTCGCGGAAGCACTCGCGCACGCGAAATCGCGCCATCAGTTCGGCAAGCCGCTCGCCGACTTCCAGCTGATTCAACAAAAACTGGCCCGCATGGCGACCGATCTCACGGCCGCGCGGTTGCTCGTTTATCGCGCCGCGTGGGAGAAGGACCGCGGCGCGCCTCGGGTCACGCTGGAGGCGGCGATGGCAAAGGCCTTCGCCACCGAAGCGGCGCAGCGGATCGTCGATGATGCGGTACAGATCCTGGGCGGGCGCGGCGTGCTCGCTGATAATCCGGTGGATCGCCTGTACCGCTCCGTGCGGGCCCTGCGGATCTACGAGGGCACGACCGAAATCCAACAGCTCATCATCGCGGGGCAGCTCATCAAGTGAAGATCGTCGCGATCGGCGGCGGGCCGGCGGCGCTGTACTTCGGGATCCTGATGAAGAAAGCGGACCCCGCCCACGAAATCACGATCATCGAGCGCAACCAGCTCGACGACACCTTCGGCTTCGGCGTCGTCTTCTCCGATGCAACGCAGAACAACCTCGCCGCAGCCGATCCCGAGACGTACGACGCGATGGCGAGCCAGTTTTCGCACTGGGACAACATCGACGTGCATTATCGCGATCAGGTGATCACGTCGAGCGGGCACGGGTTCAGCGGCCTCTCACGGCGCGCCCTGCTCGCCGTGCTGGGACGGCGCTGCAAAGAGCTCGGCGTGTGCGTGGAGGTTGGGAAAGAGGTCGACAATCCGGTGGTGTACCGCCGCGGGGCCGACCTGCTGCTCGGCGCCGACGGCTTCAACAGCGTGGTGCGGAAACGCTACGCCGCACTGTTTCAGCCTACGATGGACGAGCGTCCCAACCGCTTCGTGTGGTTGGGCACGACGCGGCCCTTCCCTGCCTTCACGTTCTACTTCAAGCGCGACAGTCACGGCTTATGGCGCGTGCATGCGTATCAGTATGAAGAGGGGCACTCGACCTTCATCGTCGAGGCGACGGAAGCGACGTGGCGCAGCGCCGGCCTCGACCGCGCCAGTGAGGACGACACCGTCGCGTTCTGCGAGCGGCTTTTCGCCGAAGAGCTACGGGGGCACCGTCTCCTCAAGAATCGCTCGCTCTGGCGGCACTTCATCACCGTGAGAAACGGCGCCTGGTCGCACGAGAACGTCGTCCTCGTGGGCGATGCGGCGCATACCGCGCATTTCTCGGTGGGATCGGGCACGAAGCTCGCGATCGAGGATGCGATCGCGTTGGCCGGAGCTTTGCAGCGGGAGCCCAACGTGCCCGCCGCGCTCGCCGCGTATGAAGCCGAGCGGCGTCCGGCCGTGGAGAGCCTGCAGCGTGCGGCGCAGGTGAGCCTGCAGTGGTTCGAGGACACTGAGCGCTACATGGACCTCGAGCCGCTGCAGTTCGCCTTCAATCTGCTGACGCGCAGCCTGCGGATCACGCACGATAATCTCAAAGTGCGCGACCCGAAGTTCGTGGCGTCGGTAGATCGCTGGTTTGGCGCGACGGCGGGCGTCGAGACACAGCCGCCGCCGCCCCCGATGTTCACACCCTTCAAGCTGCGCGATCTCGCCCTGGTCAATCGCGTCGTCGTCTCGCCGATGTGTCAGTACTTCGCCGAAGACGGCATGCCGAACGACTGGCACCTGGTCCACCTCGGCAGCCGCGCCGTCGGAGGCGCTGGGCTGGTGTTCAGCGAGATGACGGACGTGTCGCGCGAAGGGCGGATTTCGCCGGGCTGCACGGGGATGTACAAGCCCGAGCACGTGGCGGCGTGGCAGCGCATCGTCGATTTCGTCCACATGAACAGCGACGCGAAGATCGCGATGCAGCTCGGCCATGCCGGCAGAAAAGCGTCCACGCAGCGGATGTGGGAGGGCATGGATGAGCCGCTGCCCGACGGCAACTGGCCCATCATCTCCGCCTCGCCCCTTCCTTATTATCCGCACAGCCAGGTCCCCAAGGAGATGACGCGGGCGGACATGGACGAGGTGAAAGACGACTTTGTGCGGGCGGCGAAGATGTCCCATGAGGCGGGGTTCGATCTGCTGGAGCTGCACTTCGCGCACGGCTACCTGCTGGCGAGCTTCATCTCGCCGCTCACGAACCAGCGCACCGACGCCTACGGCGGCTCGCTCGAGAACCGGATGCGCTTCCCGCTCGAGGTGTTCGATGAGGTGCGCTCCGTGTGGCCCGATCACAAGCCGATGTCGGTGCGGATCTCGGCCGTCGACTGGGCCCCGGGCGGGATGCAGCCGGCGGATTCGGTCGAGGTCGCCCGCATGCTCAAGGCCCATGACTGCGACATCACCGACGTCTCCGCCGGTCAGACCGTGGCCGAGGCGAAGCCGCAGTACGGGCGCCAATTTCAGACGCCGTTCGCGGATCGGATTCGCCATGAGGTGGGTATCGCCACGATGGCGGTGGGCAACATCTCATCGTATCAGGATGTGAACACGATCCTGGCGGCGGGTCGGGCTGATCTGTGTGTTTTGGCGCGGGCCCATCTGTGGGATCCCTACTGGACCCGCCATGCCGCCTATGAGCAGGGCTATACGCTCCCCTGGCCCGATCCCTACGCGACGCTCAACAAGTACAAACCGAGGCTCGCCTGATGCCGGTGACGTATTCGAGTTATTTGCGCCTGGATGAATTGCTCTCGCTCCAGCAGCCGCGGCCCGGCGAGCTGGAGCACGACGAGACGCTGTTCGTCATCATCCACCAGGTCTACGAGCTGTGGTTCAAGGAAGTGCTCCACGAGCTCGATTATCTGCAGAAGCTGCTGCGCGCCAACGACACGCCGCTCGCAGGAGCCACGCTGAAGCGCATCCTCACCATCCTCAAGACACTCGTTGCGCAGATCGACGTCCTCGAGACGATCACGCCGCTCAACTTCCTCGCATTCCGCGACCGGCTCGAATCGGGCAGCGGGTTTCAGTCGCATCAGTTCCGGGAAATCGAGTTTGTGATGGGTAAGAAGGGCCGCGGGTCGTTCGAACGATACCCCGAAGGAAGCGTGAGCAGAGATAGAGTTCAGGTTCGATTCAATCAACCCACGCTGTGGGATGCGTTCCTGCATTATCTCGCGGCCAACAAGTATCCAGTACCGAAAGCGCTGCTGCAGCGCGACCATAGCGCCGTGTATGAGCCTTCGCCTGAAGTGCAGCGCATCATCGTCAACGTTTATAAGAAAGACCCGACGGTCGCGCAGATCGCCGAGCGACTGGTCGATCTCGACGAGGGATTCATGGAGTGGCGGTATCGGCACGTGAAGATGGTGCAGCGGACTATTGGGACGAAGATGGGGACCGGTGGTTCCGCTGGTGCGGAGTACTTAATGACGACGCTCAATCAGCCGGCGTTCCCGGACCTTTGGGCCATCCGCGCCGAGTTGTGATCGATCCAGAGCAGCTCGCCAAGCACTACAGCCGTTTTCGCGTCACTGAGCGGATCCTGCTGACTGGCCATTCCCACCAGGCGTGGCCGGACGTCGCGTTCGAGGCTCAGCAGCAGGCATGGCTTGATGCGGCTGAGCATGTCGATGACGTGTGGGATCTCGCGTTCGAGAAAGCCAACGAGGTGCGTCGTGGTTTCGCGCGACTGCTGGACGATACGCCCGAGCGCATCGCGTTGGCGCAAAACACGCATGAGCTCGTCGTGCGATTCCTCTCCGCGCTTCCCCTGCGGATTCGTCCCCAGCTGGTCACCACCGACGGTGAGTTTCACACCATTCGCCGGCAACTCGATCGATTAGCCGAAGAAGGCATCGAGGTCATCAAAGTGCCGGCGCTGCCGGCGGCGACGCTGGCTGAGCGGCTCGCGATTTCGGTCGACGATCGCACGGCGGCTGTGTTGGTCTCGTCGGTGCTCTACTCGAATGCGCACATCGTTCCCAATCTCAGAGCGGTCGTAGAGGCGTGTGAGCGCGTGGGCGCCGAGCTCCTCGTGGACGCCTATCACGCGCTCAACGTCGTGCCGTTCTCTCTTGTAGAGGAAGGGCTACAGCGCGCGTTCGTGGTGGGTGGCGGATACAAGTACTGCCAGCTTGGTCCTGGCAACGCGTTTCTCAGGTTCCCACAGGACACCGATCTGCGACCGGTAGTAACAGGTTGGTTCAGCGAGTTCACAGATCTGAGCCGGGCACCTGCAGCTGGACGCGTCGCGTATGGGCCGGGGCCCGCGCGGTTTGCGGGTGCGACCTACGACTTCACGAGTCACTATCGGGCCGCTGCCGTCTTCAAGTTCTTCGCGGAGCAGAAACTCACACCGCAGAAGCTGCGCGAGCTCAACCAACATCAGATCGAGATCCTGTCGGCCGGGTCGAGGAATGATGCAATTGGTGGATTTCTGGCGATCCCGACACCGCGCGCTGCGAAGACTCAAAAAGCCTTACACAAGAAGAACATCTGGACCGACCACCGCGGCGATTCGCTGCGGCTGGGTCCGGCTCCCTATGTCACCGACGCACAACTCGCTGCGGCCACGCAAGCGCTCGAGCGCCAAGAGTCATAAGCACGCCTTTTGTGATCGCATATATTGTCGCCTAGACATTCCCCCAGACGAGGACGGCGACATGATTTTCGGCAAGTTCGTCACCGTGATAAAGGCGTTCTTCAACAGCATCGCCAACGCCCTGTGGGAGCGCGACCCCATCGCCATCATGCGGCTCGAATACGACCGCTCCGTCGAGCAGCTCCAGGAAGGCCGCAAAGGCCTGGAGCTCTATCGCGGGCTGGTCGAGCGCGTCGTGCGACAAACGACCATGGGCAAATCCCAGGTCGACAAGCTGAAGGCCGAGGTGAAGGCGTACCTCAAGGCGGGCGATCGCGAGACCGCCGGCAAGTTCGCGCTGCAGCTACAGAAGGCGGAGACCGACCTCGCGCAGAACCAGGAGCAGCTCAAGCTCCACGAGGAGGCGTACGAGAACAACCTCAAGAAAATCCAGTACGCCAACAAGCAGCTCGCCGAAGTACGCGAGAAGATCGAGCGCTACAACGCCGATCTCAAGATGACGGCGGCGGAAGCGGAAATCGCACGCATCGCCGGCGATTTGAACTTCGACGTGACGACCGACTTCGGGCAGATCGAGCAGATCATCCAGCAGAAGATCGACACGAACCGCGGCAAGGTGCGGGTCGCGGCCGATCTCTCCTCGCGCGGCGTCGCCGATATCAAAGCGCGCGAGCGGGTCGAATCACAGCTCGCCGAGGACGTGCTGCAACAGTACGAGGTGGAGCTCGGCCTCAAGTCGCCCGAGACGACGCCCGTCGTCGAAGGCAATAAGAACCTCGGTCCGGCCACCGACAAGAATTCCTAACGGAGCGCACAGCCATGGCGAACGGAAGACCCAGGGGCGCATTCTACGTCGTCCTGCTGCTCGTAATCGCGGGCCTGGTGTACCTCGGCGTCCACCGCTACGGCGGCAAGCAAGGCGGGCTCGGATCCCTCATCAATCCCTCGGAGACCTCGCATACCGAGGCGAGCGACACGAGCACCGTCACGACGGCCAAAGAGTACACCTACGTCCCCGCGCAGCGCCTGCCGCCCGTCCGCGGCATTTCGAACTACAAGCCGCTCACCAACCGCACCGTGCGCATGGCGCTCAACGTGTGGGCTGGCTGGGCGCCGGTGATCTACGCGAACGGCGGCTTCAAGGCCGGCAAAGTCTGGCACACGCCGGGTGGTCAGGACTTCAAGGTCGAGCTGGTGCTGATCGACGACCCCGTGGCGATGCGCGACGCCTATGCCGCCGGCAACCTCCACATCGGCTGGGCCACGCTCGACATGATCCCGCTGTTCGTCGAGCAGCTGCACCGCGACTCCCGCACCATGCCGCGCGTGTTCCAGCAGATCGACTACTCCAACGGCGGTGACGGCATCGTCGCACGCGAGGCGGTGCGCAACATCGGCGACCTGCGCGGCAAGACGATCGTGCTGGCGCAGAACTCGCCGTCGCACTACTTCCTCTTGAATTCCTTGATCGACGCCGGGCTGCAGCCGGGCGACGTCGAGCTCAAGTTCACGCAGGACGCGTTCCAGGCCGCGGCGGCGTTCAACGCCGACAAATCGATCGCCGCCGCCGTCAGCTGGTCGCCGGACATCTACAACCTGTCGAAGGTGCGGGGCAATCGGCTGCTCGTCTCGACCCAGACCGCCAACAAGTTGATCGCCGACGTCTGGTTCGCCCGCGCCGACTTCGCCAAAGACCATCCCGACATCATCGAGGGGCTGGTGCGCGGCATCTTCGACGCGATGGAGGCATTGAAGGGCCAATCAGCCAAACAGGAGGCGGCGCAGTTGATGGCGACCGGCTACTCGATCCCCGCCACCGACGCGCTCTCGATGCTGGGCGACGCCCACTCGACCAACTGGGCCGAGAACCGCGAATTCTTCGTCAACGCGAACAACCCGGCAAACTTCGAGCGCACCTGGAATACGGCGTACTTCCTGTACCGGCGCGTCGGCATGGTGTCGAATCAGGTGCCGTTCGACCAGGTCATGGACTTTACGGTCATCAAGAAGCTGGGCGGCGAGCCGCGCTACGCGAACCAGCGCAACGAGTATCAGGTGCAGTTCGTGCCGACGACCGCGACCAGCGTGCAGGCCGAGAACAATGAAATCCTCACCAAGACGGTCGTGATTCACTTCTTCCCGAATTCGTGGGACCTGCACAAGAAGGTCGTCTCGCAGGTCAACGGACAGGATCGTGAAACGGCGTACGACCCGAACGTCGATTTCGTGGTCGACGAGATCGGGCGGCTCGCCGGCCAGTACGGCGCCGCGCGCATCGTGATCGAGGGACACACCGACGCCTCGATGAAAGGACAGATCGATCCCACCGCCGTGAAGGAGCTGTCGACCCAGCGCGCCAACGCCGTGAAGGAAGCCGTGCTGCGGCGCTTCCGCACGCTGCAACCGAACCAGTTCCTGGCGAGCGGCATGGGGTGGGACAAGCCGGCCGACCCGACGGACCCGATGAACAGCGCCAAGAACCGGCGCGTGGAAGTGAAGGTCTACCCGCTCGAGGCCACTCACTGAGAGCGCCGTTGTTCACGCTGCGCGTCTACCCGCGTCCCCTCACCGCGCGGCTCCTGGGACTCGGCGCCATCGCGCTCGGCCTGCTGCTGTGGTGGGCGTTCACCTGGGGAGCGACGCCGGAGACGCGCTGGATCTCGCCCGTCGTGCTGCCGTCACCGGGCGAAGTGCTGCGCAGCCTGCCGAGCCTCTGGACCGAGCGGGCGTTGCTGGACAGCGTCGTGGCGACGCTGCGGCGCGTGCTCACCGGATTCACGCTGGCAATCGTCGTCGGCGTCCCGTTGGGCATCGTGGCGGGCTCCTATCGGGCCTTCGACGCCGCACTCGCGCCGATCGCGCTGTTCGGCCGCAACATCCCGATCGCGGCCCTGATCCCGCTGACGATTCTCTGGTTCGGCATCGAAGAGACCCAGAAGACGATGTTCATCTTCCTGGCGACCGTGCCGTTCGTGTTTTCGGGAACCGTCGACGCGGTCGTCAGCGTGCACGAGCGCTACGTCGAGTCGGCGCAAACCCTGGGTGCGAACTCCCGCCAGGTCATCTCGAAAGTGCTGATCGCCTCGGCCTTGCCGAACATCTACAACAATCTGCGCACCCTGTTCGGCCTGGCGTTCGGGTACATCATGCTGGCGGAGCTGATCAACGCGAAGTACGGGCTCGGCTATCTGCTCAGCACCAGCCAGCGGCGCGGCCTGACCGAGCACATCATCCTCATCCTGATGATCATCGGGCTGCTGGCGTGGGCGATCGACCGGCTGCTGCTGTGGTTCCACGCGCAGCTCTTCCCCTATCTGCAGCGGGCGGAGTAAGCGTGGCCGCACTTGCCGAGGCGCGACCCCTCTTACCCACACGGCCCCCGATCGTCGAGTTCAACGGCGTCTCCAAGACGTACGAAGACGGCTTTACCGCGATCAAGAACGTCACATTCCGGGTCGAGGATTTGCCGGGTAAAGGCGAGTTCATCACGATTCTCGGGCCTTCGGGGTGCGGGAAATCGACGATCTTGCGCCTCATCGCGGGGCTGCGGCCGCAGTTCCCCGCGACCACCGGCAGCGTCCTCGTGGCCAGCAAGCCGGTCAGCGGACCGGGGGCGGATCGGGGGATGGTGTTTCAGGACTACACCGCGTTCGAGAACCGCACGGTCGAGGAAAACGTCAGCTTCGGGCTCGAGTGCCGGGGGATTCCGACGCGCGCCCGTCGCGAGCAGGCGCTCGAATGGATCAACAAGGTCGGCCTCGATCCCGCGCGCGACGCGCAGAAATACCCGTCGCAATTGTCCGGGGGCATGCGGCAGCGCGTCGCGATTGCGCGCACGCTGATTCTGCACCCCCGGATTATTCTCATGGACGAGCCGTTCGGCGCGCTGGACCCGACCACCCGCATGCGGATGCAGGATCTGCTCGTGACCCTGTGGCGCGATCTCCAGGCGACGGTGTTTTTCGTGACGCATTCGATCGAGGAAGCGGTGTACCTCGGCGACCGCACCTACGTGATTTCCTCCGCGCCGGGCACGATCCTGCACGAAGTGGCGGTGCCGCCACCCGATCGTCCCGCGGCCCAGATGCAGAAAGAGCCGGAGTTTCTCAAGGTCGTCTTCGAGCTGCGAGACATGATCGAGCGGCTGCAGCCTTCGACCCGCGCGGGTGACTGATGGGCATCGCGCATTATCTGTGGCGCGCCTTCGCCTCGCGCTGGAATCTCCTGATCGTGTTCGGCAGCAGCGCCGCCGCCATGCTCTCGCCCTGGCCGGACGTGCTGCTCCCGCTCATCGGCGCGGGCGAAGCGATCTACCTTGGCGCCCTCGTGTCGCTGCCGCGCTTCCGCCAGGCAATCGATGCGCAGGACGCCGATCGCGCGCGCGGGTTGAACCGCGCCAACGCGCCCAGTGCCTCCCTGTTGATCGCCGGCCTGCGGGCCGAGTCGCAGAAGCGTTTCAACGACCTGCGGATGCGCTGCCTCGAGATGCGTTCGATCGCTCGCGCGGCGCAGCCGGTCGGGGGGGGGCTTACTGACGTCTGGACGCCATCGCTAGATCGCTTGTTGTTCGGATTTCTGCGACTCCTCAGCCAGCAGAACACGCTACTGCGCTTCCTCCGCTCGACGAACACCGATGAGCTCACCAAGCGCCTGGAGGATCTCAAGACACGCCTGGCCGACGCCCAAAAGAGCGGCGATGACCGCATGATCCGCTCGCTCGAGGAGAGCACGGCGATCGCCCAGCAGCGCCTCGAGAACTACGGGAAGGCCGTGAAGAACGCCGACTTTGCGGCGCTCGAGCTGGATCGCGTCGAAGGGAAGATTCAGGCGTTGATCGAAATGGCGGCCGCCAATCGCCAGGATCCCGATTTGCTCAGCAGTCAGGTCGATGCCGCCGCGGCGAGCATGAATCACACCGAGGCAACGCTGAATCAGCTGCAGCAAATCACCGGCGTGACCGACGAGCTGGATCAGGTCCCTGCCATCCTGGATGACCCAGCCAAGTCGGCCCCCGTCGTCCGCGATCGTGGCTGAAGCGCCGCCCCCGCTGCTGCCCGCCTGGGCGCCGCCCTGGGCATTGCAGCTCGCGGAGCTGTGCTTCTCCGGCACCACGTCGGTGTTCCTGCTGCACGGCAACTCGAACGACCTCATGCCGCGGGGCGAATCGGCCGACGACGGCTACGGCACCATCGCCGACATGCTGGCGGAGCAGCTGTTCGGCAAATGGGACCTGGTGCTGCATTACGACCTGGGCCGAGGGCTGCGCGCGTTTGCCGGGCGGAACGAGAAGCGGCTGCAGAAGATGATCGTGCTGGCGAACGAGAAGATCGCCGACTTGAGCACTCTCAAGAACGATCCCGGCGTCGTGTTGCAGCTCATCGACCGGTTCGTGCGCGCGAACATCATCGCAGCGGGCGAGAAATCGCTCAGCTTCGCCGTGATCATCGATCAGGCCTCGTTTCTGTTTCCGTCCGGCGAGCCGGGGCGCACCAGCTTCGCCGCGGCCGCGATGCTGGTCACGCTGCTCAACTGGGCGAAGAGCCCGCACGTCAAGAAAATGCCGATGGCGTTCGTCCTGATGGACGAGCGGCGATCGGACTTGAGCGACCGGCTCACGGGGAGCCCGCACGTCGCCCCGATCGAAATCCCGCTGCCGGCGGTCGAGCAGCGCGAGCGATTCATCAAGTCAACCGTCGGGACGCGCGAGCTTGCAGCCTTCTCCGACTTCGATGTTCCCACGCTCGCCCGCCTGACCGCGGGGATCTCGCTGATCGACGTAGCGGTGCTGGTGAAGACGGCGATGGAGACCGGTCAGCGGCTCGATGCGAAGCTGTTCCGCGATCTCAAGAAGCGGCTGATCGAGAAGCAGACGCAGGGGCTGCTCGAGTTCATCGAGCCGAAGTGGACGCTCGACACCGTGATCGGCCATGAAGCGGCGAAGAGCCGGCTGCGCCAGGACGCGGAGCTGCTCCGTAAAGGGCGGCTCGACAGCTTGCCGATGGGTTACCTGCTGTGCGGCCCCGTCGGCACGGGCAAGACGTTTCTCGCGCAATGCACCGCCGGCGAGATCGGCATTCCCTGCCTCATGCTCAAGAACTTCCGCTCCAAGTACGTCGGCGAGACCGAGGGGAATCTCGAGCGCGTGCTCTCGGTGTTGCGCGCGATGGGGCCGGTGATGGTCGTGATCGACGAAGCCGACGCGGCGCTCGGCAGCCGTGATGCGGAAGGCGATTCGGGGACGTCGAGCCGGGTGTTCGGGATGATCGCGGCGCAGATGGGCGACACGCGCTATCGCGGCATGATTCTTTGGATGCTGCTGACCGCGCGGCCCGATCTGTTGCCGATCGACCTCAAGCGCCAGGGACGCGCCGAGGTGCACATCCCGCTGTTTTATCCGACCGATGACAAGGAGGTTCGCCAGATGTTTCTGACGCTGGCGAAGAAGCTCCAGGGTACGCTGGCCGCCGAGGATATTCCGCCAGTGCCGCACATCGGCGAGCTGTCGGGGGCGGACGTCGAGGGGCTGGTAGGACGCGCGCTGCGCGTGTCACTGCTCGCGGGCAGTGAGACGATCACCCGTCAGGCCCTCACGGAAGTCTTTTCGGAGTTCCTGCCCTCGACTCAGGGGATCGAGAAGGAGTTGCAGGAGATCGCGGCGATTCTGGAGTGCTCGGACCGGCAGTTTTTGCCGCCGCAGATCGCGCAGAAGATCGACGGCGATGGGCGGGCGCGGACGCAGCAGCGGTTTTTGGAGTTGCGGCGGCTGGTGGAGGGGATGTAGCTCAACGCTTGGCGGCGAAGAAATCCTTGATGAGCTCAGCGCACGCTTCTGCCTCGACTCCGCCCTTCACCTCTACGCGATGATTCAGCCTTGGATGCCGGACTAAATCTCCCACCGACCCGGCCATCCCCGCCTTCTCGTCATAGGCTCCGAACACCAGCTTTCCGACCTTGGCCAGCACGATCGCGCCGGCGCACTGCGCGCACGGCTCGAGCGTGACGTACAGGGTACAGTCGGTCAGCCGGTCCGTTTCTAGCGCGTCGAGCGCCCGCTCGATCGCCAGAAACTCGGCATGATACGTAGGATTGCTGCGGGCCACGGTCTCGTTATGCGCCGCGGCGATGATTTCATCACCACGCATCACGACCGCGCCGATGGGCACCTCGTCGAAACTCGCCGCCCGGCGGGCCTGCTCGAGCGCGGCCATCATTCCGTTTTTCATAAAGCCAAAAGTAGTCAGAAAAAAGGCGGGAGGTCTCCCTCCCGCCCCATTCTACTGATCATCCGCGCCGCCATGTGGCGGCTCCCCTAACAGATAGCGCCACGCCGCTCGCAGCAGCGGCACCCCATCGGGGCCGATCGGTGTGTTGTTGTCCCGCGCGGTGCTCTGGTGCGCGTTCGGCCTGTCGTAGCCAAGCGTCGGCCGCAGATCGGTGGTGAGAATGTGCGTCCCACCATACGGCGGCTCGCTCAACTCGGCGAACACCGGCTCTCCGAACCGCAGCAGATCGAACGCCGGGAGATTCTGCTGGATCCCCGCGGCGACGTGATCCCGCTGGTGAAACAGCGCGAAATACTTGGACGCCGGGGTTTCCCCAATGCCGATCCAGGAGTCCACTTCGCCCACGATGCGCGCGTCCGGCGGTCCCGAGAACATCACGACGCGATCGACATGGCGCAGCTTGCCGATCAGCGCCGCCTGGCCCGCCCCCTGGGATTGGCCGCTGACGGCGATCTGCGACCACTTGGGAGCGCCGTCCTCGAGGAACCGCGACCACCCTTCATCCGGGAATTGCGCATCCAGGTAGACGAGCAGTTTCGTCAACCGGTTGTCGATCGAATTGGCCGCCGTCACGTTGACGAACGGCGACCGATCGATGCCGTCGATGATCTCCATCCGCATCTTCCCCGAGCAATCCAGATCGGTACTGCCGGTGCAGACGCCGATCACCTCGACTTCGTTCTGATACGCCAGGCCGATCACGTGGTAGCCGAGGCGAGCGGCCTCCTGCTCCAGACGCAGCCAGCTCGACGGCACGTTACGAGTGCCCGGCATGAACACGAACAACTTGGGATTGCCCCGCGCGGCCGGGTCCAGCCACACGTAGTGATCCCCGAACCCGCCACTGATCGCCGCATCGGTCGCCTGTGCCGCGACCACATGCCGCACCAGCGGACCCGTTTCATCGATCTGCCGCGACATTGACGGGCCGCCCGCGCCGGCGGCGGAGATCCTCTGGTCTGCACCAACCAATCGCCGCTCATCGTTGCAGCCGACGAGCGCGGCGCCCATCAAGGCCGCCAGGGTAAAGCGCGCAACGCGAATCATGGCTCACCTCCTACGGACATCCGTCCGTCCATTGAAGACTGTGCCGTTCACTGGTAGCGATCACCCGGCACGCGGGCTAACGTAGGAGCGACGCGTAAGGACGCGGTCAGAAACGAGTCAAACGGACGGCGATGCTGAGGCTGAGGACGTTCGGAGGGCTTTCTCTCACGAGCGACGGCGCTCCCTGCACGGGTGCCGGCACCCAGCGCATGACCCTCGCCTTGCTCGCACTGCTCGCCACCACAAAACACGGCATCAGCCGCGACAAGCTGGCGGCCTATCTCTGGCCCGAGCGCGATACCGAAGCCGCCCGCCACCTCCTCAAACAAGCCTGCTACGCGCTGCGCCGGGACCTTGAGCAACCGGACCTCATTGCCGGCAGCACGGAGCTGAGCTTGAACGCCGCGGTCATCGGGAGCGACGTCAAGGACTTCATAGACGCGCTCGCACGGGACGATCGCGCGCGCGCCGTTGGGCTGTACCCCGGGCCGTTTCTCGACGGTTTCTACGTCGCGGAATCGGAATCATTTGAACGGTGGGTTGAAGACGAGCGGGGTCGACTGCGCGCGCTGGCCTGCGCGGCGATCGAGGCATTGGCCACTGACCTGACCAGGCGCGGAGACTATCGCGCGGCCGCTGAGCGCTGGCGCCAGCTGGCAGCGCTCGACCCCACCTCGGCACAGGTGGTGCTCAACCTCATGCGCGCGCTCGTGGCCGCACGCGAGCGGGCGCAGGCCCTCGAAGTGGGACAGCGCTATGTCGAGTACATCCGGCGGGAGCTCGATGCCGCCCCGGCCTCCGCGGTCACCGACCTTATCAAAGAAGTCCGGGCACAATCGGGCGAATCGCTGCCGCGAGCCCCAGGCCCGGTCTCCCAAACGTCGCCTGCACCTCTGCCCGGCCCCGGAATTCGTGCGCGCATCTTCAAGCGCACTGCGATCACCGCGATCGCGGCCGTCATCGTGCTCAGCACGATCATCGGCGGCAGAGATCTCCTCGGGCCGGGTCACGGGGCACCGGTCATTGCGGTGGGCCTGATCCGGGACGACTCGGTGTCGCATTCGCCCCGCGATGCGCCGACCGTGGCGGAAATGCTCGCCACCAATCTCGCCCGTGTGCCTGGCCTCACGGTCTTGAGCACCGCGCGGATGTACGAGTTGGCAGGTGGCTGGCGAGACAGCGCGAACGCGAGCGCGGCCCTGGGCGAAGCGGCCCAACGAGCCGGGGCGACCCAGCTGCTGCAAGGGACGCTGTATCATCGTGCGAATGGACGGCTGCACCTCGAGCTACAGCGCATCGACCTGCGCCGTGGCGTCGTGCAAGGTGCGTATGCCGTCGAGGGCTCAGACGCGTTCGCCGTGACCGATAGTGTTACAGCCCGAGTGTCCACCGAAATGGGCGTACGCAGCGACACGCTGCGGATCGCTGATGTCACCACGAAGTCGCTCGTCGCCTATGGCCTCTATCAGGACGGGCTGCGCGCGTTCTACACCGACCCGAACATTGCGAATGCCCACCGCCTGTTCGCGGCCGCCGAGGCCGAAGACTCGGGCTTTGTCATGGCGGTCTATTACGGCGCGCTTGTTGAACGACTGCTCGGCATCCCCGGTGCAGTGACGCACTTCGAGCGCGCCGCCCGTCTCGCCGACCGCGCGCCAGATCGGGTGCGTCTGCTGGTGCGTGCGAGCTGGGCCCTGGAGGTAGGCGACCCGGCGCGCGTTGCGCTGGCCGAGACACTCGCCATCCGCTATCCCCGTGAGCCGGATGGGCATGACCTGCTCGGGAGCAGCATGCTGTGGGGCGGCGATTTTCAAGCAGGGATTGAGCACTTCCGACAGGTCGTCGCCCTCGATTCGCAGAGCCTGCATCACTCAGGCCCGATTTGCCGCGCCTGCAATGCCCTGGCGGGTATCGTCCTCGCCTACCAGCTCGCCGACTCCTTCCCCGCGGCCGATCGCATCGCGCGAGCCTGGGTGAAACGGCCCTCGCAATCGGTCGTTGCGTCCGGGGCCGCGTGGAACGCGCTCGCGACGACACTCGAATTCCAGGCGAAGGCCGCCGCCGCGCTCGAGGCGTACCACCAAGCCGCAGTGCTCGCACCGTTGTTCCTTGACGAGTCGCACACCCATGCGAGGATAGCGCTGCGCAGTGGCGACTTTGCGGAAGCCGACCGTTTACTGGAGGATCGTCTCCAGAACGGCACCCGAGATAGTCGGGGCGCCTTTCTCTGGCTCCGCATCATCAGCCTGCGAGCCCAAGGGCGGCTGCGGGAAGCACTGATTGCGGCACGGCAGGTGCGCGAGCTCGGGGCGGTCGGCCGAGAACCGGGGCGAGGTCCTCCGTTCGAGGCACTATCCGAGGCCATTGTCCTCTTTGAAGCGGGCCGGACGCGCGAGGCCGCGGCACTGTTTGATTCGCTGGGCGCGACTGTTGCGGTTGCCGTCCCGGCCCTCATAGCCCGCAATCGTTGCTGGATGTTCACGCACGAAGCCACAGCACTCGCCGCGGCCGGAGACACCGACAGGCTCGCTCAGCTGGCGGACACGGTGTACAAGCTGGGGCCGCAAAGCGCCTACGGACGAGACCGGCTGCTGTACCATCATATCCGCGGGCTACTGCTCGCCGCCCGTGGTCGCCCGACTGAAGCGGCTGCCGAGTTCCGCCGCGCGATCTTTTCCCTCACGGGAGGCTACACACGGACCAATCTTGAGCTGGCCCGTGCCCTGCTGGAGCTACGCAGGCCACACGAGGCAGTTGCCCTGCTCCAGGCGGCGTTTCGCGGTCCGCTCGATGCGTCGAACCTGTATGTCACGCACACGGAACTGCATGAGATGCTGGCGCGGGCGTTCGAGGCGGCGGGAGAGCCGGACAGCGCTCGCGCGCACTACCAATGGGTCGTGCGCGCGTGGGAAAAGGCGGACCCACGCTTTCGCATGCGCTACGAGTTTGCACTGCGGAGGTCAGGCGTTACGCCCGCACCGGCTCCCCTGCCCGCTCAAAGATGAGCGAATTCCCATCCTTCGCCCGATCCACGCGAACGCGATCGCCCTCGGCGTACTGCCCCTCCAACACCCCAACGGCGAGCGGATTCTGGAGCAACCGTTGGATCGCCCGCTTCAGCGGCCGGGCACCGTAGACGGGATCGTAGCCCTCGGCCACCAGCAGCTTCTTCGCGGCGGGCGTGACTTCGAGCCTCAGCTTGCGGTCGGCGAGCAGCTTCTCGACCCGCTTGATCTGAATGTC
>Ga0137418_10001535_pt1 | contig 21290 bp, 12 predicted proteins | sample CZODoug3_1_2_16f_FD_122242 | JGI IMG/M metagenome (GOLD analysis project Ga0137418, IMG submission 122242) | Vadose zone soil fungal communities from Angelo Coast Range Reserve, California, USA - CZODoug3_1_2_16fungal (Hybrid Assembly) | ecosystem: Environmental > Terrestrial > Soil > Vadose...
AGACTCAAAAGTCGCACAGATACGTAAGTAGGGCATAGTGACCCCTCGCTATAGTATGGGATAGACGGGGATCAATTAATAAAAGTTACGCTAGGGATATAAAATGTTGTCCCTTTCTATTGAAAAATAGATACAAAAACCGGGTGAATTGCAAGGATAATTTTATTTATTAAAGTTCATTTGCAGCGAAGCTTACTTCTACAAAAAAACTTTTGCCTTTGCTTCCATTGTCATGGTAATGATTGCTTTTGTTTTAAGCAAAAAGTCATAATTCTTATTTTATAAAAAACAAAGGTGAATATCGGAGTAGGAACGTTCAACGACTAAAAAGTGAGTAATGTAAACAATAATCTTTTCACGAGCGCCCGGCATCTTAATAATTAAAGGTTTGTTATTTTCGTTTCGCCTTATTGCCAATTCTCGAGAATTCGCAAGCGACACACGTGTATTTTGCAATAAAACGGTCCTAATGATCATGTAATAATCAGGTAATAATTGAGACTCATCTGGCTGCGAGCAATGGTAGTCAAGAGTATTAAACATAAACAAGTTAAACTTATTTTTATGTATTTGTAAGTCTGCTGCCTTTTGCCTGTGCTTACAAAGTCAAAAGCATAGGTAAGATATAATAGAAAAATAAAAATATAAAAAAACTAATAAAAACATGAACAAAAAAATTTTAAAAACAGATATCATCGGACTAGGACCTAATAGTAATAAAGTTAAAGAATATAAAAATAGCTTAATAAAGCTTTCTAATATTCAAAAAGAAGCAGCTATAGGATTATTACTAGGCGATGCTAGTTTACAGTCTCAAAACGAAGGAAAAACTTATAGAATTAAATTTGAATGGGGCGATAAAAACAAAGCATATGCATTACATGTGTTTACTCTTTTTGATCAATGGGTTTTATCTCAGCCTCATAAAAAATCTAGAATAAGCCCTAAGGGTAGAATTGTAATTAATTGAGGGTTTCAGACTTTTAGTCATGAAGCTTTTAATTTTCTAGCTCACTTATTTTTAAAGCAACATTTGCCTGTAGCGCAAAAGCAAAGGAAACATAAAGGTATTAGCGATAATCTTATATTGGATCATTTAACTCCGAGAGGTTTAGCTTATTGGTATATGGACGACGGTGGAAAACTTGATTATAATAAAAATACAAAGAATAAAAGCGTTGTTTTAAATACCCATAGCTTTACCACTTGCGAAGTCGAAAAATTGTCTGAACAATTAAGTAGCAAGTTTAACTTGATTTGTGAAGTAAGATCAAATAAGGATAAAAAAATAATCGTTGTCAAAGATTTAAGCTATCAAGCTTTTTATAATTTAATTAATCCTTATTTAATTAAGGAAATGAGATACAAACTGCCTTATGATTATAGTAATTAAGATGATGACATAGTCTGAACTTACTTGTGAGAGTAAGAAGTAATAATTAAAAAAATTACGATAACATAATTTGAACAGGCTGATCGCGGACGAGAGTACACATTGTCTCCGCGGTTTGGCACCTTGAAATTACATAATAAAACCTTTCTTTAAAGAACATCTGTTATTATTTGTAGTCTTCAAACATTTGCCTCTTGGAATAAAACAAAGATGCTAGGTTATATAATTTTAGAATTTGAATCTACGGATAGTCTAAATATAAAACCTGAATCTACTGATACTAACATAGTGGTTTAAGCAAGGATATGAACATCGGGGATTTATAATAGAAATATTAGATTAGAAGTTGGCTATATGCTGGAACCCCTTTAGAGCTTTAAAGACTTATTTTAATTAATAAGTGAAAATTTAAAGATTGGGCGATCAGCAGGAAAGTTAATAATTTTAGGTGTAAGCTGCTGTATGAATTTTAACCCCTCAACGACTACACGCCAATATCCATAAGCTTTGTATATGTATTCATACAACTGGATAAAGATATAGTCTAAACTTAACTGAAAGGTTCGGATAAATGCGATGTGAAATGATAGTCGAGTATAAATTGGGAGAATTGCAAAGATCTCTTACTATTAATTAAGACAATTTGCAGCGCAGCTGGTATCGATATTCAATTATTATAATTGTGATAACAGAACGTTCAACGACTAACAAGTGAGTAATATCAACAATAATCTTGACACGAGCGCCCAACAACTAAAAACAAAAAATTCTTTTGCCTTTTTATTCTTAGACCTATAGGCTTCGGTAGAACTGCTCTAGGCAAAGGCTACGAATAAAAAACAAGGGTAAAGTGGAAATGATTCAGTTAAATTTTTATAAGTAAATATTATAATTTGTCCTATAAAATCTTATGTATTTAGAAGTCTGCTGCTAACATACTATAAATAAATAAAATTACTATAAATAAATTAAAATAGACATGAAAAAAAACTTAATATTAGCTAAAGAAATTAAAAATTATAGGGATGGTTATCACCTCAATTCAAAATATTGGCAAGAATGGAAAAAAATTTTACCTGCTTTACCTTCAGAACTAAAAGAAATAGCAATAGGTATGATACTTAGTGATGCTTGTATGTACAAAAAAAGCAATCATGCTTTAATTAAATTTGAACAAGGCTATATTCAAGAAGAATTTTTAATTCATTTATTTTCTCTTTTTAAGTCTTACTGTTTTATGGTTGAACCTGGAAAACGAATAGATTTATATGGAGAAAGAAAAGGTTTAATTAAAAGTTTCTGGTTTAAGACTTTTTCATTTTATTCCTTTGATGAAATCTGGAATTTGTTTTATATAAAAAGTAATGATAAGGCTATCAAAACAATACAGGAAGGTTTAATCTTAAATCATTTAACTGACAGAGGATTAGCTTACTGGATAATGGGAGATGGTTCATTAAATAAAGATAAAAAAACAATGATTCTTCATACTCAAAGTTATACTAAAACTGAAAATTTAATTTTAAGTAGAGAATTAAATGAAAAATTTGGTTTTAATAGTGAAGTAATATTACATAAAAAAAAATATTTTGTAGTAAAATTTAATTCTAAAGATGCTTTAACACTACAGAATTTAATAAAACCATATATAATTGAAAGTATGAAATATAAAATACCTGTTTGTTAAAAGACTTAAATAAAAAGAAAAGAATAATTAGTTGAATACATAGTCTGAACTCAATCGTAAGATTAAGATATTTAAGATAAAGAGCTTAAATGATAACATATTTGGTCGACTCATCCTCTCCTGCAAAGCGTTTTAGGAAAACGCTATTGTGGGAAAAACTATCAAACTCCGGGGACATCCTAAAACTTATAGTACCAAACTATCATCGAAAGATTATATGTGGATGAACTAATCACTCATGTATGGTAATAAGCTATAAGATGAGTAAAAATGAAAGGGATTATCGCGGATCTAAATCAGAAAAATCAGGAATTAAAAACCCACAGCCCCCTTGCTGTTGCGTTCTTATTTGTAGTCAATAAGAATACAAACTGCGGGCAATAGAAACAGAATTTCTGTAAAAGAGCAACGAGTAGACGGTAGTTGCTTTGGATTAACTCCAAAGTTAAGGTGTACTCTAATGGACTATGAAAACAGTTATCTAGTCAACAACCTTTCTAAACGATTAAATAATAAACAATTTTCTACTTTAACTTTAACTCCAAATTATAAATTAAATCCCTGATTTGTCTCAGGTTTGATTGATGCTGAAGGAACATTTTATATTAGCATAAGGAAGGACAATGAATATAAATTAGGTTGACAAATTGGTGCTGAATTTCAAATACAACTTCATAAACGAGATTTAAATTTATTATTACAATTGCAAGACTTTTTTGGAACTGGTTCAATAAGTATTAGTAAGACTCGACAGTCAGTATCTTATTCTGTGAAATCTATTAAAAATATAACAACTATAATAATCCCACATTTTTTTAAATATAAACTCTTAACTCCAAAAGCAGCAGATTTGAATTTATTTCACAAAATAGTAAGATTAATAAATACAAAAGCTCATCTTACTAAAGAAGGTCTTCATCAAATTATTAATATTAAAGCTTCATTAAATTTAGGTATATCTGAAAATTTAAAATCTTATTCTTATTTTACTAAAATTACTCCTGTTGAAAGACCTCTAATAAAAACTACGAACATACCGGATCCCTACTGATTAGCAGGATTTGTTAGTGGTGAAGGATGTTTTGATATTAATCTTAAAAAATAAAAAACACATAAAATGGGTCACCAAGTAATATTAAGAATTAGTATTAAACAGCATGAGAGAGATAAAAATTTAATGGAATTGATCACTAAATATTTAAATAGTGGAAAGATATACAGGTTAGATAAAAGACCTATGGTTTCTTTAACAATAGTAAAATATTCAGATATTACTAATTTAATCATACCTTTTTTTAAAAAATATCCGGTGTTGCGTAGCAAGTATAAAACAAAATGATTTTTCAGATTGGTGTAAAATAGCCAAACTAATGAATGATGGTTCACATCTTACAGTTGAAGGTTTAAAATTAATCCGAACAATTAAAGACGGAATGAATAAAGGTAGAAAATAACTAAATTTTAATCGCATGATAAATTTGATTGCCATGCCAGGGGAAGAAGCTTGGAAGGGTTCGGCTGTTCGCCGATTAATAGGGTACGTGAGTTGGGTTCTCACTCACATAGAAAAAGGATAATAAAAAGGATAATAAAAGTATGAATAACAAAAAAAAAATAAAATTAAATCCCACAGGTAGGGTTAATACCTTGAGTTCTAGTTCTTTTCCACTAAATCTACAGTCTGTTTTTATTGGTATTATGTTAGGAGATGGGAGCTTATACAGATCTTCACCTACATCTAATGTTAGATTTGAAATGAGCTTTGGTCAAAAATACGAAGCATTTGCATTACACTTAGGGGAACTATTTAAAGATTACATGCTCAATCCTGTTAAGAGTTTAGAAGTTAAAGGGTTAAATAAGAACTATACTAACTATAGACTTAAAACTAGAAGTTTACCAATATTTGTACCTTATTTTAATATGTTTTATATTTTCAATCAGGATTTAAACAAACACGTAAAAATTATACCTCAAAATATAATAGAATTGTTGGATCCTGTTGTTTTAGCTTATTTAATACAGACAGATGGTAATTTCGATAAAGGGAGAAACAGAGTCAGAATTTATACTAATAGTTATCAAAAGGAAGATGTTCAGAATTTAGCAATTGCTATCAATAACAAATTGGGCATTTATACAGGGGTTTTACATGATAGAAATAATCAATGGATCCTAACAATAGGAGCTAAACAGTTAAATCTATTAAGGGAAACTGTTTCTACACATTTTTATAGTTCAATGCTTTATAGAATAGGTTTATAGCGCAGTTATTTATATTTTTATTTTTATTTTTAAACCCCTTTTTTTAAGAGCCCCTACTTTCAAAATAAAATTTTGTTCATTATATAAAAAATTTGAAGAAAAATAAGTAGAAAACCGGAGAAATTGCAAGGATCACTTTATTTTAAATTAAGAAAATTTGCAGCCGAGCTTGACTAAGTGAAATTTTAACTAAATAGTAAAAAAATCAGTCAGGAAGGTTCAACGACTAATAGGTGAGTATAACTAACAATAAGCCTAACACGAATTTCCGGCAATCGTTAATTTTAGTTTTTATTATGATTTGAAGACCTCTTGGGTTGTAGTTCTAACGAACACTACCAGAGGCACAGGCTAAAAATAAGAACGATTGATGACATAGTCTGAACCATTTTGTGAAAAATGGAAACTTAGGATAAAGAGCCTAAGTGATAACAGTATTGTTAATACGACGTAGATTAAGTTTAAAATACTCCAACAAAAATTTTTAATCTTGCACCTGCACCAATATATGTATTATATGCTGCTACATTTTTGTAATAAAAATTAACAATGAAAATAAACGATAAATATGAAAATAAATGATAAATATGAAAATAAATGATATGATAAATCAGTAGTTTTAATAAACAAAAGAACTAATTTAAATTTCTCAAACTTTACAATGCCATTTGCGATATTTACTAAGTATCCTCTTTTTTTAAAAGCTTTATTTAATCGAATAGATCTAATTAGAACTCAATACTCTATTGAATTTAAGGTTCGAGTTTTGAAATTAAATAAGGATAAAGCTAATGCTCAGAAAGAGCTTCAAAATAAAGGAGGTGTATATATATTATGGTGTCAAAAAAATGGTTTGTTTTATGTAGGTTCTGCTCTTCGATTTTTTACTAATAAAGGTCGATTAAACGATTATTTTATGAAAGGTAGAGTTAAATCTTCTCTTGAAGGTAATAGTACAAAAGTAAGTAAGAAATTAGCTGAAAGTATTGAAAATTACTCAATTAATAGTTTTACATTAATAATAGTGGAAGAATACAAATCTAAAGAACTGACAAAAAAATTTATTCAACTTAGAGAACAACTTTGAATGTTATTATATCCTACACTTAATAGAAGTTTATTAGTTTCATCTAATGAAGGTAGACCTATGAGTGAAGAAAAAAGATTAAAATTAAGTACAATCAATAAGTTTTATTTATATGAAATCAAGGATGGTGTCATTTTAAGTGGGTCTGAAAAGTTAATATTTGGTATGAAAGAACTATCTCGAACAGGTATATTAAGTTCAGATCAGAAAATATATCCTATTGATTATAATTCTATTAAAGGCCATTTAGCTTCAGCCTATGCCCCTGGCGTAGCCCTAGAGGGCCAAGGGGAGTTGTTATGGAAAAATAAATTTTTACTTTCATTTAATAAGCTACAAGAAGGTTATAAAATAACCGATACTAAAATTAACAATTGTAAGTCTCGATCATTAGGTGTTTGGGTTTATGATTATAAAACTCATAAATTTATTTCTTATGAACCTAGTGTAAAAAGTTGCATTGTTAAGTATAGTGTTAGCCCTACACATTTTATACGAATTAGAAAGTTTGGATTAGAGTTTAAAGGTAAATTGTTTAGTAACCATAAACTAATTTAAATTTATTCGATTGAGTTAAATTTCTAGAAAACCCATTTAACTAATATTAGATTTTAAAATTCATATTAATAGTTGTTGCCTGACTTGGGATTATCGAAATAATTAATGCTGCTTTAGCACTGTTGCATTTGGCGCTAGCGAGAAATGAACGGTTGTTCTTTTTTTTATAAGAATACAACCCGCACCGCTAGTTAAGCTGAAGCAACTGGCAATTGTTGACCTTATAACTCCTAAGGGTGTTGCATCATAAAGACTATTAAAAATTAAACTGGTTAACAAATACTTGTAGCTATAATAACCTTACAGTATTATAGGTTATTTCAACTGCTGTTTTTGGTAGGATTGTTTTGTTTGATCTTTAAGTTAAATATAAGTCGTTTATGTACATACAATGGCCTTATAAATTATAATTAATAAGTAGCAAAATAAAAAAAATATGTATAAATATATTGACTTGCGTCGGAAAAGGAAACTATTTGCTGGAAGATCCTAAAGCTTTAAGTATTAATAAAGTTAATTAATAATAAATATAAAGTAAATTTCTTAAAGATAATACAACTTTTGCATAGCAAACCTTACTTAGATACGCGGAGCTCGCGTTGGTTATTATTCTGACTTTTTAGTCCGTTTAATTACCTTTGGTTTGTAAAAAGTAAAAAGCAACGATGGATAATCAGCAGGAAACCAAATAATAATTAATTTAATATTAGAGTAGGTTCCTCAGAGACTACACGTTTCCGTCTTAATTTCTTTGTTAAGATATGATATAGTCCTAACTAGTTAGAAATTTCTAGGAGCAGTATTTAAGGAACTGCTGGAACAAGGAGTCAGTATGGTGCTTTGTGAAGTAGGATATCACTATTGTGCCTAAAATTATCAAACTCCGGGGACACCCTAAAGCTTTTGATACTAAACTATTTGTTAATACTAGTATGTGGCTGAACTAATTACTCAGGTAAAGTAATAAGTCAAAAGATGAATGAAAATGAAATGGGTTATCGCGGATCTAAATCAGCATTATGTGGAAGTTTTGCTGTAAAAGAGCAACGAGCAGATGGTAATTGGTATCCATCAAAAAGATATCTAAGGTGTGCTCTAATGGGTGGCGCAAGCTATTATCAAGTCAGATTCCTTTCTAACCAATTAATATTAACAAAATTTTTCTTTTCTACTGTTAGTGCAAAAACCCCTCAACTAAATCCTTATTTTGTCACAGGGTTTTGCGATGGTGAATCAAGTTTTCAAGTTTCAATTTTTATGAATAAAAACTTAAAATTAGGCTGAGGCGTACGAGCCCAATTTACAATTGGTCTTCATTCGCGTGACTTAGCGTTATTATTACAAATAAAAGAATTTTTTGGCTGTGGAATCATCGTGAAAAACGACCCTCAAAGTGAGATTAGCTTTAGAGTAAATTCGCTTCAAGATTTAACAAATATAATCATTCCTCATTTTTTAAAATATCCACTGTTGGCCCAAAAAGCTGCCGATTTTGATTTATTTAAACAAGTTACTGAATTAATGAAAAATAAAGCTCATCTTAAAACGGAAGGTATAAAGGAAATAATAAATATTAAAGCTTCTATGAATTTAGGTCTTTCAGATGAATTAAAATCTAATTTTATTAATACGGTTCCGGTACTAAGACCAACAATTAAAACAACTAATATTCCAGATTCTAATTGAATTTCTGGTTTCGTATGTGGTGAAGGAAATTTTTTTGTCGATATTTTTAAATCTAATTCAAATAAAATTGGATTTCAAGTAAAATTAAGATTAAGTATAACCCAACACAGCAGAGACAAAGAGCTATTAGAATTAATCGTTAAAAATTTGGCTGCTGGTATTGTAAACATTCATAGTGAAAATGCTTTCGTTTTCAAAGTAAGTAAACTTGTAGATCTAATTCAAAAAATTATTCCATTGTTTGAACAAAACCCAATCCGTGGTGTAAAACAGTTAGATTTTTTAGATTTTTGTGAAGTAGCTAAATTAATGAATGAAGGAAAACACCTTACAAGTGAAGGTTTAGACTTAATTCGTACAATTAAAAATAAAATGAACTCTTGCCTTGCTTCGAGCAACGGTACGAAAAGAAAATATAATAATAATTAATTGTAGGATAAATTCTTATCGCCATGCCCTATCTTCTGGTGGGATAATTAGTAAAAAACAGGGGCAGACCTTCTAGTACGAAAGGACCAATAGGCTGTGTTTCCATAGTGTACCAATTGTTTGTAATATTTGAACAGGAAATCTTAGTATCTCGAAGACAAAAGTACAGAAAAAAGATGAGAATCCCTTTTAACCTTTTTTTCCATTAAAAAAAGTTCTCCCTACCTTGACTTTTACAAAATAAAAGTTTAAAGTTTAACCTAAAAAGGCTTAAATAAAGTAGGACTCTTAAACAAATTATGTTTTAGGAGCTAAAGGGTAACAATTTATGAATGCATAGTTGGGTAGCCACAAACATAATAGATAAGTGCTGAATGTCTATAAAGCAAGAATCTAACCCCTAGATACTAAAACGGTTTAAATAAAATAATTTATTCCTGTAATTAAGAAATAGAACATTTCTAGATAGGCTACAAATGGAAGTATTGTAAAATATTTAGTTTAGTAGTACTAATTTATAAAAAAACTAAGTGTTAATGGTTGTTATTCTTTATTAAGAAATTGATTTTTTAGGTTTTTCCATTGTTATTTATAATCATAACGATCCTATAGGATAGTATTTATAATTAATATAAGAACACAAGGTAAAAAAGCAAGCGAGTATTCTTATTGACCTTTGGGGTCATATGCTCTTGTGTACAAAAGAAGCATCTGTTGCCCTTTGTTATGTTTTTTTTATAAGAATAAAACAGTTGCAACTTGTGTTGTGAGAATTCTATGAGGAGAATAACCCGCACTGTGTATTATGAGGGACCTCTTGTTGGTCAAAGACCTACCAGCAGAGGCATAGGCTAAAATTAAGAACAAGAGAGGCTTTTGCCATCCCCTACCCTTGCTTGTGCATCAGGGTTATTCACCTCATATAAGACTAAAAATAAGAATTATGAGTTTTGCCTGTGCCTCTGGTAGTTATGCTTAGCATTACAACCCAAGAGGTCGTAAGAATGTTTATAACAAAAGCAAAAGTAAAAATGCAAAAGTCAAAATAAAAGAAAGAAAGAAAATAAATAAATAAATTAAATAAATAAATAAATTAAATAAATAAATTAAATAAATTAAATAAATTAAATAAATTAAATTAAATAACCAAACCAAATAAAGGTCTTTTCGTATAAAGGCTAGTACAATTTCTTTTCATGGAATGAATATCAGTTCGATTCTGATAAGGACCAGTTTTAATTTTAAATTTAAATTACGGTTATTACTATCCTATAGGATCGTTAACATAAGAACAAAAGTAGCGTCGCGGGTTTGTATTCTGATAAAAATAAGAACAAGAATTCTGAGTTTTGCTTTAGCTTTTAGCTTTACCCAAGAGGTCTAATAATTATTACTTTTGCTAATAATTCTGAGTTTTGCTTTAGCTTTTAGCTTTACCCAAGAGGTCGTAAGAATACTGATAATTATATTTCTCCTTTTGAGATTGATTATAACAAAAGCAACAGGGTGCTTGTGTAAACAAAAGCGAGCAAATGGTCAATAAGAATACAAACTAAGGGCGAATTTGCGCGGCAGGCTTGCTGTGGCTAGGCTTAGGCCTAGTATATCCTAAGGCAAAAGGCAACAGGTCATTTAGTTTTAACATTAAATTTGAATTATAAAAAATCAAAAAACAACTAATGAAAAAGTAACTCTAAGTCTAAGTCTAACTCTAAGTCTAAGTCTAAGTCTAACTCTAAGAACAATAAACTAAAATAAAAATAAAATTAAAAGGGAAAAAAAGGGCAAATAAATTTAAAAGGGAGCGTTACCTGGCGATGTGCCTTTCCTTAACAAGTGCTATTGCAATTAATAGGATAGGGCTAGTGAGATACAGGTAATATATTTGTAATAATTGTATAGTGTACTACTTCTACAAATTAATATACCACCACTCAAATCCCCCTCTGTACCTTTACAATGTTTAATTATTTTTGTTTGCCCATAAGGGTGTAGGTTTTAGTTTAGGTCACAAATAAAAATGGTAAAGAAGATGCAAAATTAAGATGGTAATGATAAAGACCATGGGGTTTAAAGGCAGAAAAAACACACAAAACTAAAGCTAAAGTAGTAGGTCAGAGACCAACAACTAAAGCAAAGAAACAGAAACAGAAAGCTAAAGCACAGAAACAAAACAAAAGCTAAAGCACAACAGCTAAAGCACAACAACAACAAAATGCTAAGCACAAAAACAAACAAAGTCATTAAGGGAATTAAATTTAAAAAGAAGGGAAAGTAATTTTTAGAATTGATTTTAAAGAAATAGTAACCACGGGTATTTTAATTTAGGGCCCTTAACTTAATTTGGTAGAGTGTCTAATTGTCGATTAGAGTTGTCCCAGTTCGAATCTGGAAGGGCTCGTTTAAATTTTATTATTTTTTTTATTTGAATTGAAATCTTCTTGTATAGTCCCATAGACTATCCCTTTTTATTTTTCATTTTTTTTTGCCAATTGCCAACCTTTGTTATTATTTTGACTGTTGCTGCTTTAGCTACTCTGGCCTTTGGCTGCCTCTGGCCTCCCATTGGCCAGCGCCAAGGCTTTGTATAATTATTGAACTAAAATTCAGAACAAAGGGTGCGAAGCTGCGAGCAGAGGGAGAAAAGGTTGTGCTTAGCATCTCTTGACTCTCTTTTTCTTATTTTTAGCTAGGTCTTTGACCAACCCAAGAGGTCTTCAACAAAGTCATAATACAAACAATAATCAAAAGCAAAGGAATTAAGATAAAAACTAAGTCAAAGCAAAGGTGCACATTCCTTAATTTAAAAAGGGTTGTGTATTTGTCCAATTTATTAATCTTGTTTTAGTTTATATTAAAATTATCCCCAAACACTACAAAACACTAAAGAAATGTTATTTTAGGCTTTTGCTTCAATCTATGGTAGAGGGTTGAGTATCTATAAAGATATTTTTATCATTATAGAGCAAGCTACGTTTATTCTAATTTGCCTGTAAGGTATATAAATTTTCCCTTATTTCGATGCTCTCTGTTCCAATTTATTTCATTCATTTATTGTGGTGCTAGGCTTTAGATTGATTATTATATAATAAACATTTAATTCATCATATGATAATAATCAATTATAACCTTTTATTTTTCTTGCTTATTTCACGCATCAATGTACCTTCTAAGTATTTCCCAGTATAAACTTTGGGTGATAAGAAGATAATATAATTTAATTAAAATACATTTCTAACTTTAATTGACCTAGTTCACTTCCTAATAAATGTGAAGGTGTTTGTGTCCAATTACTATCAGTGTCTTTATACAAATGCTAAAGCACAACAACAAAAATAACAACAGCCAATAACAAATAACCAATAACAAATAACCCTTAACCAGTAACAAATAACAACAATAATATATTAATAATATATTAATAATATAATATAAAAAAGTAGACATATAAATATAAATTATAGTTATAGCATAGCTTGTTATGGCAGAGGCTATTCCTCTGTTAATATTAATATTCTCAACAGTATCCTCTACATCTTCATAAGGATTTTAATACAGTATTGAGATTAAATACTTATTATTATTTAAATCGATTAAAATTTTAACTATAGTATAATCATTACTCATATGTTTTTATATCTCAGCATTATTTATTATAATATGTGTTAACATATTTGGGTCTATTCCAAATCCAAATTTTCCATATAAAGAATTCATAAGTATTTTAGATATTAAATACATAGGATAAGTGGACTTATATGATTGTTTTTATTTCATATTAATCTGATCTGATATATATATTCTTTAAATATATTTCCTCTTCCGAAGATATAGCCTTTCTTTAAGGATATTAAATTTATATCCATATTTTATATATTCCTTAAGTTCTTCTGAAACTGAAAATAAGGTTTGTGTTAATTTACCTAAAGGTGCTATAGTTCTAAACACTTTGCTTTTTTAACTTTGTTTTTAAGAAATGGTCTATACAAATTGTAGGAGTAGTTACTTAACATTCAAATAAACCTCTGGCATCAGGAAAGTATTTTTAATATATCCTTTCAAAGTATTTAGCTTGACCAATAGGCATATCAAACATTCATATCATACATTTTCATTTCATATGGATAAAGTGAATTAACATCGTATAGGTAAATATTTTTACAATTAGGTTATATAAATCAGTATGTCCCCTGTATAGGATTTAGTTTTAGATTATAATACCTAGTACCTTTACAATAGGAACCTTCGAGTTTTGTTTGTTTGTTTAAGGTGTTAACCAAATGTTTAAGTTTTTTAAACGATAAACTAGGTAAAGTTCGAAATCTATGTATATTTAATTAGTATTTTATAAAATTCAGTAAATTAATTTTATTAATTATTAATCAAAGACTCCTACAATCCTGTTCACAATATTTTATTAACTCTGTTTTAAGTTTTCATTTATTATTAGGTTACTAGCCATTTTATTATAACTTAGAATCATCTAGTGATATGATATAATTCATAATTTGGAATTACACCTTCAGAGGTCAAACTAGTATCAATTTTTTATAACAGAGAAAGGAAGAGAAAAATAGAAAGGAAAATATACTTTAAATTAAAAATCCAAAGATTTAGCTAAGTTTTAGCTAATTTTCTTCAAGAAATAGTAAGTAATAACAGTGAATCTCTAAAATCTATAGAATATCTTTTGTTTTTTAGCTTTAGCTGCTTTAGCTGCTTTAGCTGCTTTAGCTGCTTTAACTGCTTTAGCTGCTTTAACTGCTTTAGCTTTTGTTTACATTCTACATTCTCATTTATTTTAAGTCCAAGATCAAGATCAAGATCAAGATCAAGATAAATTTAATTTTATCATTTTACCTTCTTTACTCTGTTACTCCAAGGGTTAATTGAGTATTTATATATCACTGATAATTCTTAATAAAACACTCCATAAAAATTAGATAGGTTATGAACAGATGTTTTAGCATTATTAGTTGATTTTAATAAACTTCTTATTGCAAATAATATCATTCTATCATAATTTTCATTTTCAGAATCAGATATATATATATAAAAAGGAATTGGATTTTATCCCGTTATAATTTGATCTGCAAATTGGAGTAATTATGTTATTAATACTTCTTGTTTCAATATCTAAAGGGCGGATTTTAATAAAATTAAACTCTCTGTAGATAGGATAAAATAGGATAGGATAAGATAGAAAAATAAAAACAAATGCTAAAGCAACCTTTGTTACTATCCCATAGGATCGCTATAATAATTCTGAGAATTATATGACTAGCACAGCTTGCTCTGCAAAAAAATTAGACTCTCACCCTTTGCTTTTGTTATAGTAATAATAATAATAATAATAATAATCATAATGATAATAATTCTTAGACCTCTTGGGTAAAGCTAAAAGCTAAAGCAAAACTCAGAATTCTGATTTTTAGCCTTTGCCTCTGGTTGTTGTAGTTCTAACGAACACTACTAGCCAAGAGGTAAAATAATAATACAAAGCCTTGGCGCCATTTGCTTTGTCATTTCGTTATTACTATCCTATAGGATCGTTAACATAAGAATTATTACTTTTTAAACTAAGAATTATGACTGTGGTCTAAGAACAAAAGAAAAATGCTAAAGACAAAATTGCACAAGGGGTTTTTATTCTTAATGGATTAAATCAGAACAAGAGAGGCAAGAGAGGCAAGAGATGCTAAAGAAAAAGCTAAAGGCTAAAGCAAAACAAAAATACAATTTAAGCAATCAATATAATTATTTATATAATTAATAAAATTACCTCTGTTCCCACAGTAACATAGTACTGGGACTTAGCGATAAAGATATTTATAAATTTAGTACCTAATAAGTCTCTAAATTTAAATTTTATATTTTGATATTACAAAAAAAAAATACAACAAAAAAAATGAATACAATCTGAATTTTAGTAGCAACTGGGACAGCAGCAGCTGTTAGTTATACTTGTAATTTTAATCTTAGTGATTATATTAACTTGCAATACCTAGCGACTGATTTTATGTGGAATGGATTCTTTATTAACTTTAGGTTAGGTGTTAATAATTTAGGTTGGTTAACTGGTTTTAATCGCGGTGTAATCGAATGTATAATTGGTTTTGAACCTGTAGCACGTGAATGAGTGTTCCAGTATTTTAGGGATATCGTTATTGGCAGTATTTTTATTACTATGCCTTACAGAGATAACAAGAACAAAATGATCTATAAAAATAAGTTTCAACTTTTTCCTTATCATTTGGTAGATCCTTCTCCCTGGCCTATTTTACTTAGTTTTTCCTTATTAAATTTAACTGTTGGAGCTGTTGCGTATATGCACGGTTTTTCTTATGGAGGTAATATTTTAACTTTAGGATTTATTTTAACTACTTATGGTATGATATTATGGTTTAGGGGGGCGACCGTTCGATTTTTCGTTGAATTGCATTATCCAAAAACAAAAAACAGCTAAAGCTAAAACAGCTAAAGCTAAAAATAATGACTCTCTATAGTTAGCGGAGAGAATTTCCTCTGACTTACTTTGATAGAAGCACTCTACCGAAGAACAATAGCCTGTCAGAAAAGGGCGAGACTGGTACTGAACACGCCTTGGACCTCACTCTAGAAAAAGTTGTCAAGCCAAGTGAAATGGGTTATTCGTGAAGCCGAGATCTGCATGGGTTGCCACAACCGGTGGTCTATGTTCAATCTGCACTATGCAGAATACTACCACGCAAGTATGGGAACGTTAGTCTCTGAGATGTATCCCTAGAAACTAAGCTTGCTGCGCTTTCAGTAAGAAAGAATAGATCGGAAAGCTCACTCGACTTGACTAAGCCTACAAAGGCTAAACAGCAACGAACGATACCGGTGAACCAAAATGAAGCAAGATTTATTTCTTGTGCTCATAAATTGAGACAGACTATTAATACTAGCTGTTATTTTTGGGGCGGAGGCCCCGTAGTACTATCTAAACCTAACGAATAGGAAGGGGGCTAAATGCCGAGTTTCTGTATAAATACTCGGCCATATTCTACTAAGATTCTACCTACAGCGCAGCTGTGGAACAGCTCTAAGGTAGCTCTAGGTTAGAAACACTCTGAATAGGTAACGGAAAACCCTGAATTCCAAAACGAAAGATTGTTTAAACTCTTAAACTCTTAAATGAGATCGATTTATGAAAAGCTGCATACATCCAATTAACTCAGTCCAAAGGATCTTCTAGCCTTTTTTCGTCGATATTACCCTCGACGGAACCACTTTAACCAAGCTAATATGGATCAAAGAACAAGTTACCTCGGGACAATAAAAATGGGTATAACCACAAAAGTCTATATCCCAAAGGCCCACGGAAAAATTATACCTCTAGGGATACCTGCGTTCTATGATAGTTTTGTACTAGAAGCTGTTCGTACCATCCTTCAAATTATATATGAACCTATTTTTTCTAACCATTCTCACGGTTTTCGACCTCGTCGGGATTGCCTCTCAGCTCTTAGACCCAACCGAAAAGGAAGCAAAGGATTTTCTAGGGCTATAGAAGGAGACATAAAATGTTTTTTTACAACATAGATCACTCCGTTTTACTCAATATCCTGAATTAAAAACAAAAATTAAGGACCCCAGGTTCATTAGTCTAATTAAGCCTTACTCAAGATCATAGTACCATAAGCATAAGAGGCCAAGGCAAAAGATAAGGATCTATAATAACCCCCTGTTATATAATATATTTCTACAGGAGTTTGACCTGTTTATGGAAGACTATATCAATTAATTCAACAAAGGTAAGACTAGAAAAAACCAACACTGAATGTAGCAATAGTTGTGTACACAAGAGCATATAGAAAATACGGAGCGAAAGCAACTAGTAAACTAGGATACTCTTACTTTAGGTAAAAAATGACCGAAGGATGAACTATGTTCGCTTTGCTGTTGAAATTATAATCACTATTATAGGTACGAAAACATAAGCTCTCGCCATAAAACAGTAATGTACAACTTTCCTCAATCAACTCAATCTTACCCTTAGTGACGAAAAGACTTTGTTGACCATCCCTAAGGACAGACCAGTTTCATTCCTTGGATATGTTATAAAAATTGCCCCTCGAAGGTTTACGTTTATCAGAAAAAATACAATGGAGTGATGAGGCGCGTTCTTGGTAATTTTCCTGGCGTTTCCTGGCGTAATTTATCTTAAAGTTGACTCAAGCAAAGTTATACAACGACTATACGAAAAAGAGTTTTGTAAAAAAAGCGGTCATCCTATAGCTAACTTCAAGTAGCTAAATAATACTCAACATGCCACAATACTACAAATGGTATATATACTACGAGGATTAGCAAACTTCTATAAATTAGCAATTAACACTAGGCAAAGGATTAGTCACTTAAATTATATCAGACGGTTTTCATTCGCCAAGATGTTCGGTGCTAAATATAGACTCGGTACTATTGCTAAAGTGTTTGCCTTAGCTGGAAAGGGCCTAAGTAGAACTATAACAAACAAATGCTAAAGTAGTAGGTCAGAGACCAACAACTAAAGCAAAACAACAAAAGACTCCTTGAAAATGAAGAAGGAAATAATTGGTCAGACTGAAGAAAAGATTCTCGAGTATATAAAATCCAAGGGTATTTCCAGCAGAGCACCTCTAAAGAATAAAACTCTTCAACTAGGTATTCCTTATACTGCTTATCGGACCACCCCCTAAACAGGATCTTGCCCCTTTAGCTAAAACTTCAAAACAACCTTATTAAAAGTTTTGACTGACTCTCTGCTTTAGCTGCTTTAGCTGCTTTAGCTGCTTTAGCTGCTTTAGCTGCTTTAGCTGCTTTAGCACTGTTGCATTTGTTATTTTTAAAAATAAGAACAAGAGAGGCAAAAGGGTGCTTGTGTAAACAAAAGCGAGCAAATGTTCAAATCAAATAAGAATACAAACATGATGCTCCAATGCAAAGGACCCTTGCTTATGCGAATCTGGCTTAAGGGCAATAGAGGCACAAGGAGCTGTTGTTATTCTATTAAGAGAAATATAAGAATTCTTAGCTTTAGCATTTTTATTTAAATTAACAGAAGAATACAAACCCGTAGCCAACTGCTTTAAAGTGGCTATTAAGCATAACCGCTAGAATCTATTAAGCAAATTGTATAATCTGTAATACCAGTCTAAATGTTGAAATACACCATATTATTATTATAAAGGTCAAGTACTTAAAGGGAACGATTGTACACTCTGTAAGGATGTAATGATGAAAAGTTTAAATCGATCACAAGTACCACTTTGCAGTGCACACCATCAAATGGCACATAAAATTGGACTTATGAAACTCATAAAAGATAACAAAAGATAACAATCCTTAAATGGAGATTGTTGAGATTGACAATAATCCATATACCTAGTTTAGAGTTGTGGAATTGGAGAGCCGTATGATGGGTGACTATCGCGTACGGTTCGGAGAAGACTTTAGTAGGTTAATCTAACCGAACTCTTTATTCTACATGTTGTAATAGAAGCATCCTATTTAGGTCACCATACCACACAAGTTAAACATGGTTTAATGTTAGGAGTTTTACTTTTTATTGTAAGTGAAGTTTTCGCTTTTTTATCTGTTTTTTGGGCTTTCTTTCATTCTAGTTTATCTCCTTCTATTGAAATAGGTGGTAGTTGGCCTCCTTTAGGTATCACTCCATTAGATCCTTTTGCTATACCTTTACTTAATACTTTTTTATTGTTATCTAGTGGTGTTAGCCACAAATGTGAAATATTTGATTCGGTTGTTTTATTTAGTTGTAGTTCTTTACCTTTTAGCTCACCTAGAGTTAATCCTATTAAAAGAATTGGACCTCATAATTCTGAGATCTTAAGTATTTTTATTGGTTCTTTACTTGGTGATGGTTCAATGGAAAAATCTCTAAATGGAAGTAGATTTGTCTATTCTCATGCAAAATTAAATGGAGAATATTTGTTATGATTACATCAAGTAATAAGTAAATTAGGTTATACTGATAAAATTATACCTAAATTTTACATTAGTAATGATTCAGAATTAGTAAATAAGTTAAATGTAATTAGATCTTATGATAGTTACTTTTGCATTTGCAATTGAAATGAAATAAGAGGCATGGAACCTGTGCTGCCACTTCCTGTTTCGCTCCGCCCCGTTTACCCTGGCGTTGATACTGCAAAAAGCAAAGGTAGCTGTAGCGCATCGGGTTTGGATTCGGATAAAATTAAGAATTCTGACTTTTGTAGTAAGAACAAAAGCAAAAGGGCAACTGGGCTTAAGAGCAATTGTAGTTATAGTTATAGTTATAGACTTAGAAGTTTTACTTTTTATTCTTTAAACTGGATGTTTGATGCTTTTTATCCTAATAAAACTAGAAAAGTAATACCTGATTTTATTAATATTTATTTAACTCCGTTAGCTTTAGCTGTTTGAATGATGGATGATGGAACATATTTAAAAAATAAAGGCTTTAAATTTAGTACCAATACTTTTACTCTTAAAGAAGTTCAAAACTTAGCTTCGATATTAAAAACTATATATAATATAGATACTACTATTCATAAATCCGGTTTAAATAATCAATACAATATTTATGTTACTAAGACTAGTTTTATTATTTTAAGAGAAATAGTTAAACCTTATTTTCATCCGACTATGCTATATAAATTAAATAATTTTTAATTTTTAAATTTACATTTGCTAGCTTTTGTTTACACAAGCACACGGTTGACTAAAATACATACTAGACCAAAGGCAAAAGGCGACAGGCTACAGTCCAATGAAAAAGAATTTAAAAAACTAAGTTGTAAGTTGTAAGTTGTAAGTTGTAAGTTGTAAGTTGTAAGTTGTAAGTTGTTAGTTGCTGCTTGCTACTGCTAACTAACTAAATAACTAACTAATTAACCAACTAACTTAATAATTAATAATTTATTATTTTTAAGCAATGTAGTTTGTTAAAAAATCATTCATCTTTTAATTTACCTTTAATTTTACAAGGCTAAAAACAGTTGTGAGAATGTTTCTAAGTAATTAAGATATTAATTTTAGAGTTTGATTATTTGCTATTTCAAAATGCCATTTAAATGAACAGCAATTGTAGACTTATTTTTTAATTTTACATTTTTAAAACGAATAACGAAGAGAATATTTTGCATAGTCAAAGTTATTTCCTTAGAAAAATAAAGGAAAAACAACTTTCTTTAACCTTTGCTTGTTGCTTTTAGCTAAGCTTTAGCTAAGATTTAGCTATTGTGTGCCTCATTTAGGTAGCAAAAGCAATTGAAAGGCAAAAGTGAGAAGATATAGTTCCTATAAAATAAAATAAGAACATATTTTGGCGACACTGATGTAAACGGTCAACGTAAAGCATTTGAATTATAAGACCGTCGGCTTATTAAATTTATTATTAGAATCTTGCTATTATAGGAAGTAGGGAGATTTGCTTATCTTCTACCCTGTGTTTTAGCTAAGAAAAGGCAAAAGGCAAAAGGCTTATAGATAGCTGTGTTGTACTTCTAACAACTATTAATATTAATATTTTTTATGTCGCTACAGACTGGTTCATCAGTGGGTACTGTTATATATTTAGTAGGACAGTGCTTAATGTACAGTCGGATTCTCGAAAATAAATAAAATATTTTTCAAAGGCTTTATATTAAATTACAAAATTAATTTAAATTATTTTTACTTAAATTTTTAAATCAGCCTTTCTTTACCTCTGCTTAAGCAAGTTAGAATTATTGTAACAAAGTACAAAGGTACAAAGGTACAAAGGTACAAAGGTACCCATGGGACAATGGTTTTGTTTGGCAAGGAGGTAAAATTTGTAACTAATATATTAATATAAAGTACAAGGACTATATATACAAATGTATAATTTATTTATAGATTTTATTTTTATTTTTTGTGTATTAGTTTTTATTTTTAGAACATTTGCTCTGGTGCCCTCGCTTGAGCAGCGTACCTGCTAGGGTCCCCTGTGGACTCCCATGTTGACTACTTTTGTGTCTCCCCCCCCGATTGCCATTATGTTCTTATTTTTAATCCGTTTACTTTTGTGCTTTAGCATTTGTTATTTTCTTATTTTAAGACAAAACTCCGAATTCTTACTTATTTTTATTCAAATTAAAATTAAAATACAAATAAACCCGTACTGTGTTTTCTTTTTGACCTACAGGGCTATGTCA
>Ga0137418_10001537_pt1 | contig 21285 bp, 19 predicted proteins | sample CZODoug3_1_2_16f_FD_122242 | JGI IMG/M metagenome (GOLD analysis project Ga0137418, IMG submission 122242) | Vadose zone soil fungal communities from Angelo Coast Range Reserve, California, USA - CZODoug3_1_2_16fungal (Hybrid Assembly) | ecosystem: Environmental > Terrestrial > Soil > Vadose...
CATTCGTCCAGGTTGGGTCCGTAGCGACGGCTCAATTCATTCACAGCATCTATGAGCGCCGGTTTTTCCGGAATCGATGAAATACCGGCGGTCATAGACCGCCGCTACAGTACTTGTATGCGGCGGCTATTCTTTCCGCTTTGCAGCATCGATCAACCGCTTGTTGTACTCTTCCGATTCGGAAGGTACGCAGAAATATTCCCAGAGCTCAGCGTTCGGGAGCAGTTGGACCGTGCCTTTGGTCGTCCACGGCTTTGTGAAAACCTTGGGATCGGTGATCGTCAACTCGGCCTCGAGCGTTCCATAGCTGGTGCGTCTGTAACGCTCGAGGATCCGCATCTCATCGGTATGTGGAAAGCCACGGATGCGATTCCGCCGGTCTTCTGAAATCCAGGACCTGTCGTCATAGCCGCTTCCTTCGACAACGAACGTATCACCCTCCCAGCGGCCGACGGCGTATCCCAGCCAACGTTGCTGTGGAGGATCCGCAGGAAGCGCCCGCCCGTCAGTCCAGATGTCGCGCCAGGTATGGCCGAATTCAAAGAACTGGAGGACGCGGTCGGGCAGCACGACAAACTGGAATCCGTAGTTGTATGCGAACCAGCGTGGATAACCCAGCGGATCGCATATCAACATGCCATCCTTTGAATTCGTGGTTGGAATTTCCGACCGGGTCTCTTCGAACATCCGCTCTCCCATCGGCGTGAATGCGGGGACATTCTTTACATCCAGTTCCAGGCCGTTATTGCCCCAGACTCCAGAGATGTCATGAGGATCAAACGAGTGGCCTTCCACTTTGTAGGTCTCGTAGGCGGCCTTGAATTGCTTGTCATTCGTGCATCGCGGGCAGGTCTTCCAGCCCGGCCCCGGAGTTAGTTCCTGGGCCGGCCGTGTCTCCGATGCACCCCGTCCAAACGGTCTTTCCTGCGCCAGGCCAACCGGCGAAAAAGTGAGGCCCACTGAAGCGACGATCATGACAATGATTCGGTTTCGCATTCGTTTATCCCCAAAAAGTAAGAACTAAGGTTGCCGGAGATTTGGTACCCGCGAATTGTCCACGACAACGGTGCCATCCGCTTTCGTTATCTTTTTGATCAGAGCTTCGGTCGAGCCTGCGACCTTCGATGGGAAGGAGAGAACAGTAATTTCGTCGCCGGGCTTAAGGGAATCCTTGGTCATTCCATCCGCGATCATCGAGGTTACAGAAGCCATTTCACCCACCCATTGTATGGTTTTCCCAGTTTGGTCCTTCACGTCCCAGACAACGAAGACATGGGGGTTTCTCCACTTGTATTCCGCAACGATTCCCTTCGACGCCATCTCTTCCTGCCCGTAATGCGCCCTGCTGTGGTGCGCTAAAACGGCATTGCCGGACATGAAGAAAACGGACAGAAGCATACACGCTTGAATCGCAAATACTAGCCTGGTGTTCATGGCACCTCCCTGATCGCGAATCGATGAGTCAGAACAAAAACCGCGCGCCGAGCTGGAGCTGGCGCACCGCTAATGTGATTTGTTGGGTGACAATCTCACCAGTAATTCACGATGTCAAGAAAAGGGTGTACGCCTCGGGCGGTTATAGTAAGGATTCGCCGGGTATGTGACGTACGAGCTCGCTCCACGACTCAACCTGGAACCCGACCGCTTGTTCGTGAAAGGCGATAGAACCACGGTCGATGAGGAGGCACGACAGTGGATACGAGATCCTCGAGGGGCCAGGGTGCTGCCATTCGCGGGCTCCTCCGGCGTGCCGGACGGTTTTTTGGCCGATCGCGCAAACGTGGCGGCTCCCTTCTATGTCCTCGGTCAATCCTTTATCAAATATCTGATCCAGCACGCCGGACTGGCCGCGATTACTCAACTGTACGAGGAGCACTTCGACGGAACTCGGCCGATCTCAGACGACGTCCAGCGCATTACGGGAAAAGGTCTGGTCCGCTGGCGTACAGAGTGGCTCGAAGCGATCGGTGTATCTCGCTGATTATTGCCAGGCGCGATTGTCGACGGTGTTCTCGTAGGTCGCCCCCGGCACTGTCATGTTCCACTTCACCGTCCAGTTGTAGGTATCGTCGAAGCGCTCGCGCGTGTAGGGCTGCGGCGCGGCGTGCAGCAGCCGCCAGGTCTGCAGCTCCTCGGGCTGGAGCAGGCCGCCGGTCTCGCGCGAGAGGTAGTGGGCGAAAGGCGTCGGGTCCTTTTCGATCAGCTCCACCGCGCGCGCCTGGGCGCGGAACATCTTCTTGAGCGTGGCGCCGTCGAGGTCGTCGCCGGCCGCCTCGGCGCGTGTCGAATGCGACTCGATGAGGATGCGCATGCCCCACTTCTGCGCGACGCTGATCCAGGGCTCCATCAGGCTCGCCGCCGCGACTTTTCCGTCGCGCACTGCCTCGAGGCGCTTGAGCATCGAGCCGATGTTGGTGCGCTGGACATGGCTGGGCTCGAGGAAGCCTTCGATCATCTTGAGCGTGGTGAACTCTGAGCCGTTGTTCGGCGTCACGGCGATCGGCTTGTCCTTCAGCATTTCGGGCTCGTAGATCTTCGAGTCGCGCGCCACCACGATGGCGAATTTCGACATCGAGGCGCCGAGCGCGACGATCCTGCGCCCGCGCAGGCCCTGCGCGTCGGCCTCGACCGCGCGCTTCATGATGCCCCACTCGCACATGCGGTACTGGTCGATGCCGCCTTCGTTGTAGACCGAGTCGAGCGGCCGGTCGAACACGGAGTCGAATTTCACCGAGTGCGAAGTGGTGACCTGCGCCATGCCCGGCGTAGTGACGAACTCGAGGTCGAGCCCCTCGTCCTTGAAGTAGCCTTTGTCGCGCGCCACCAGCACCGGCAGGTCGTGCACCGCGTTCATGACCGCCACCTGGGGCTTTGTCTTTAGGTTCGCTGTCATCGCTTTCCTCCTGTGGGGTCTATTTCAACTGAAACACGGCTCTAAATGCAACCCTGACGGGGTCAGATCAAGACTATGCTTAAAGGAGAGCACGAAACGTACGTGAGTGCATCAACATGATCCCGTTCTCCATCCTGGACCTGTGTCCCGTCCCGCAAGGCGCGACTGCAGCCGACGCGTTCCGCAATTCCCTCGATCTTGCCCAGCATGCCGAACAGTGGGGCTATCGACGGTACTGGCTGGCGGAGCATCACAACATGCCCGGCATCGCCAGTGCGGCAACATCCGTCGTGATAGGCCATGTCGCCGGCGGCACAAAGACCATACGTGTCGGTTCCGGGGGAGTGATGCTGCCCAATCACACACCGCTTGTCATTGCGGAACAATTCGGCACGCTCGCGTCGCTCTACCCGGACCGCATCGATCTCGGGCTGGGACGCGCACCTGGAACCGACATGCTCACGACAAAGGCGTTGCGCCGGGACATGGTCACGAGCGTCGACCAGTTCCCACGCGACGTGCAGGAGCTGCAGTACTATTTCAGTCCGGCGAATCCCGGGCAGAAAATCCGGGCAGTGCCTGGGGCGGGTTTGAACGTGCCGATCTGGCTGCTCGGCTCGAGCCTCTTCAGCGCGCAGCTCGCGGCGGGGCTCGGACTTCCGTTCGCATTTGCGGCGCACTTCGCTCCCGCGGAAATGATGCAGGCGCTCCTGCTTTATCGCAGCGAATTCCAGCCTTCGCGTCAGCTCGACCGGCCTTACGCCATGCTGGGCATAAATGTGATCGCCGCGGATACCGATGCTCAAGCCCGCCGCAACTTCACATCGGTGCAACAGTCCTTCATCAATCTTCGCCGAGGCATGCCCGGGCAGATTCCACCGCCGATCGACGACATCGATGTTTTTTGTCCTCCCGCGGATAGGGCTGGCGTCGACTATGCTCTCTCGTGTTCGGTCGTCGGCTCGGCGGAGACGGTTGAGCGTGGCCTTCGCTCCTTCATGGAAGCGACTCAGCCGGATGAATTGATGATCACCGCAAATCTCTACGAGCATACTGCACGTCTGCGCTCGTTCGAAATCGTCGCACAGGTCCGGGACAGGATTTTGTAGAATGCCGGGGTGAGAAATGGAACCACGTTTGTTCTTCTCGCTGTCATTGCGTGGTCTGGGAGTACCGCGGCATCTCAATCCAATAACGACGTTCACTCCATTCTGCTGGTCAGGACCGGTTTCCGCGGTGGCAAGCCGTTTACTTATCGTTATGTCGAGGGCTTCCAGGAGCGCGGGCGGTGGATCTATCCGGATATCGGCTACATCGATTTCGGCGAAACGAAACAATATCGCGAGTTTTTCATTGGAGCGGGTTGGACAGTCTTTTCGTCAAAACATTTCAGGTTTATCGAAGAGGGTATGATCGATCAAACCCTGGGTCTCGCATCGGAACACGCGACATATTTTGTTCCATGGAGTTTCGCGCCTTTTAACATCACGACGCGGCTTGGCGGCGAAATCGTGTACTTCCCGTACCTGCCGCTGAATAAACAAGGACGAATCCAACACGTCCTCGAACGAGCAAAGGTGGAATACGACTTCACACACTTCAAAGCCGGAGCCGGCTACAGCGCTTATCAGTTCGGCGATGGTCCCTGGCAAGACAAGCCATTCATGACTGCGACATTGAAAGCCGGTAAGCTCGGCAATTTCGAATTCTGGCTGCAGCGGCTGCCCGGCGATCATGCCCATCTTCAGGTCCGTTACGCCAAAGTGTTTAATTAAGGTCGAGAATGCATGGTCTTCACTATTTCGTATACCATAAGGCATGACATGCCCGAGTTGCGGATTTGGTGGTATTGGCAAAGCGAGCCTCGATTGGGCAGACCTGCCTTGGATGTTGCTTCTTCATGCCCCGTTCCGCTGCCACCGGTGCCGTCTGAAATTTCGAGACTGGTGCTGGAAAGCATGACGTGTGATTTTCCTTGTGTACTATTGGCACGTGACAGCAGCGTTGTGGCATTCTACTTCTTCAAGCTGATCGTGAGTTGCTTCTCAATCATCGGTCTAGATCTCGATTGGCCTCGCGAACCGAGGGTTCTCAATCGTGATCTCCCTGGGCGGTCCCTTTGCAAATGAGGGAAAAGATGCAAAGCTGATAAGCAAGACTTCGAAAACAAGATACGCGGCTGTGCTCTTATAAACTGAGAGCCAAGGTTTTCTGACACTGTTTGCAATCCTCACTTTCACAGATCTCCCCCCTTCTAACCCTTAGACGAGCGACCATCCTGCTTTCTTTCATTTTCTTCTCCAAGCAATGAAACACAACATCTGCGTAGACGCTCTATATGGCTACGAGGAGCCTCCACTTCGCCTGGGTGGTCATTTTTGGAGATCAGACCGTGGGTCAGTTCTAGCAAGCGTCGAAGGGCGAAGTCGGCACCTCGCGACCTGGCGATTGATATTTCGTTTTGCTGGGGTTCACAAATACGTGGGAGACGGAATGGCATTTCGGACTTCCCTGCGGGAACCGTTGAAAAATACAAGCACTGGATACCGAGCGCCAATCGCGACGCGGTCAATCGCCTTCCAACCCTCAAGAATATTTCACCCGCGCCGAAGGTTAAAAAAGGCCCGCGGTTCACCATGCGCCGGACACGGTCACTTCTCCGAGATAGCGGAATTGCGGACAAGTAACTCGGTTTGAAGTTTCCCAGATGTGGACTTCTGGGGCGTTGTGATTCACCAGGCTGCCGTCGGTGCGTCTGTGGTCGTGTTCGCATTTCGTTGCGCGTACATCGCGACCCTTTCTTCAAACCGGCAGGTAACTTGATAGAACATCGGAATCGCGGTATCTTGCGTGCATCGCCGACGCCTACATGACCGACATCTCACTTTACGGGGGATGCGGAGGAACCAAGTGAATCGACGATTTGCCGGGTACTTTGGGATTGCATGGCTCTTGCTTCCGATAACGTTGCTCGCGCAGGGCGCGGCTGGCAGCATCCAGGGAATCGTTTGCGAAATTAAAACGTGCACGCCCATAGACGGAGCACAGGTATCGCTCCTGCAACCGGGTAACAATGTACCAGTCAAGACACTGCGCTCGGATGTATCCGGAGAGTTTGGGTTTTTCGACCTGCAGCCTGGTACCTACATCGTCAGAGCCCAAGCGGATAATTTCATCATGCGCACTGCTGCTCCGTCGGCGGTCATCACGAACGGCGAACGGATCGAGAACATCAAGGTAGAACTCCTGGCGTTGGGAACGATCTCCGGTGCCGCCTTCTATGAGAATGGCGAGCCTGTCACAGGCGTGCGCGTGGAGGCACTTGCGGAGCGTCTGAATTCCCCATTTTTGGTTCTGGACCGAATGGTGGCGATCCCACAGGCCAGTGTCACCACGGACAACCAAGGCGCCTTTCGGATCTCCGGTCTCGACGCGTATGAGTATTACGTCCGCGTCATTCCCCCAGACAATCGAGCGGATGGGAAGAGCTATCCCACTACGTATTACCCGGCTACAACGAATCCGGAGAATGCGATGAAGGTTTTCGCGGCTCCGGGAACTAAATCCGAAGGCATCAACATCAGACTGATTCCGGGCGGCGTCACGTTGCGGGGCAGGTTTGTTAGCCGGTCAGATGCGCCGGCCCGTGCCGTTCCCGTGTTGATAGCGCGTTCGCCGGCCGTTCTTGTCGCGCCCTCGCTGCAGGCGCGGAATTTGGATTCGTTGAATTCCACGGAAACAGAAACGCCTTTCGAGATCCGAAGCGTGCCACCAGGGTCGTACTACCTTTATGGTATGACCTCGGACGGCATAAGCGGCGCGCAATGGGTGCGTACGGCGATCGAGGTAGGCTCCGAAGACGTGAATGACATCACAATCGTGTTGTCGACTCCGGGCACAATCAAGGGGCGCGTGCGCACAGCATCCGATGCCACTGATGCCGATAAGCTCGACTTCTCCAGACTTACGTTCGGCGTAGCTTTCGCTGAGCTTACAATGGCCTTGGTTAGCGGCGCCCCAACTGCGCGCCTGAATAAAGCTGGAGAGTTTCAGTTCGAGCGTCTCCCAGAAGCGAACGTCTTTCTGCGGCCCTCGTACCTGGATGACGGATGGTTCATATCCGAAATGCAACTCGATGGTCAGGACGTGATGGGATCGGGATTTTCATCAAGGCCGGCCCGGGAAAGTGTTCTCGAAGTGACGATCAGCAATGCCGGCGGAGTGATTACGGGAATCATCAAGGACCGCCAGGATAAACCTTTGGGGACTGGGCGATTCGTCCTGCTACCGGAACTCCGACTGCGCGCCAATCCTTTTCTGCTGAAGACTGGCGTGGCGAATGTGAACGGAGAATTCACGATCGATGCCATTTGTCCCGGCAACTATACGTTGCTCGGGTTCCCAGACGAGGACGAGTTCACACCCTCTTTTCTCCGAGACCGCGACCTGCTGGAGAAGTTCGAAGCGTTCGGTCATCCCATATCGATTGGAGCCGGACAGACGATTCGGGCGGATGTGACTGTTGTGCCGCAAGCGCCTCGGTAAGGGGAAATGTAGCGAGATCTGCGCGTCACTTCCGCTAACGACTTCTGGAGAGTTGAGACCGGTTTCATAGAACACTGCGGCGTTACCGAGGACTAATCGCTGCAAGGGCATTATGCGGCTGCGTTTCCTGCCTCTATCCCGATCGCCTTTGGGGCTCGCCCGACGGATCGATGGCATCGGGGCGGCCTTTCTTCGGGGCCGTGGTCACCTTCGATTGCTCACGCGCCCGATTGAGCGCTCGCATGGTCGCTGTCGGTTCGACGATCATGCACAACTTATCGCCAACGCTGACGCCGGCCGCCTCTCGGAGTTCCAAGTCAATGATGATAAAAAAGCGTCCCCAACGATAACCAATGTAGCCGTCGAACCGAACTCCGTTGGCGGTTCCGGTAACCAGCCAGCCGTCACGTCGAGGATCCAGCCGTACTGGCTTGCGTGACCACGCATCCTCCGGGTCGAATGGAACGATCACCACGGTGACGCCCTTGTGCCCCTCGATCAATTCGGCTTCGAATTCCACCTTGCGCATTCGCAGACCCCCGGTCGTTAGTGTGTTATGCGAATCATAATACTATTGCGGTGACCAACAGCTGTGGCAGTTGTGGGCAACCCACGACGGGAGTCGCGAAGTGTTTATCGATCCAGAAGAGCACATATTCGTCGTCGGTCGCCTCTGGATGTGATCGAACAAGCAACGGGATCATTCTCGAACTTTGACGGTTTCATGTCGGGTGGGAGGCGGAATCTTCCACTCCTTTAACCCTCCATTAAGGGTGTGTTAATGGAGGAGTGGAGGTAAGTTGCTGAAACTCCGTGATCTGTACTCGCCGCCGTAGACGCAATGTTCTTTATTGTCAATCGACGTGGAATTTCCCAAGCTGGACGTCGCGGGTTCGATCCCCGTCTCCCGCTCTTTGAAGTCAGCAACTTGGAAAGTTCTCTTCACGGTCCTACATCAAAACTACATCATTAAGGAAAACTCAATTCACAAAGGCGGATTCAAGCTGTTCGACAGCCCTCAACCCGTTTTTCGAGCGATGTTTCGGTAGTCATTTCCGAAACAGGGTTCAGGGAATGCGGATCCAAGAGGTGCTGACAGCCGCAATCCATTCGCAGAACGGCTCATTGGAAGCATCCGTCGAGAATGCCTCAATCATCTGATCGTGCTCGGCCAGCGACATCTGAGATGGACATTGAAAAGATACTTCGCCAACTCTCCTTGATGCTTTCTGATCGTTCCAGGTCCAGGCTCTCTTCTGCTTGGCCGCGCGCAATCAAAGGCCAAATGTTCCCCAGTTTCTTCACGCAGAAATAAATGACTTCAACGGCAAACACCGCTGTGACGAGAATGGTGTAAGCGACTTCAATCGCTTCGTAGATGTTCACGGTTCTTTCCCTTTTTGATGCGTGCGTCCTGCGCACGTCCCGTTACGCCAGTCGCTCAGATGTGCAGCGACGTCCGATAATTGTGTGTCATGAGTTCTTTTGGGCAGAGGTGTACCGAATGCGCATTTCCCCAGAACGTACTGATCGGCACGATGAGCGTGCGACTTTAGCGGATACTCTACTGGCCGTTGGTGCATCTTTTCCATGAGGTTTCTGCAGATCGAAGAACTCGAAGCCAAGAATCGCTCCTTTGGCAGCAGGCGTAAGTTGCTCCTACGCGATTAGGGCGTAAGAGCATTACACTAAGCCTCGAGGGTATTGATCGATGAATTGGGTCCAACTCGCTTTCGGGATAATTAAAGAAGCGGTAACTACTGACCAGGGGCGCGAAGTCATAAACAATGTTCGATCTTCGGTGCGCCGCGATGCCCCCGAGCCTGCTGCTCCTGTAGTGGACGTGCGTGCGCTGCTGGCGGAACAACGGACGGAAATCGACAAGAACCTCGAAACAATCGTTCAGATGCTTAATGCTCAGAACGAACAATTCCTCCGCGCAATCCGTCGTCTACAGATCTGGAATGCCGCTCTAACAACCGGCCTGCTAATCGCCCTTCTTCTCAAGTTGTCAGGCTATTTCTGAGGATCAAACCGGGGTCTCGACGCGGATTCCATCCTGTACCTCAACCAGCGTTTACCAGTTGGGCGACCCGTCCAGCCCTGCCCTGTTCGTGCAGTTCGAAGGATAAGTTGGCTTGAGAGCGGCCCGCGGTTCTTTTCAATATTCATGATGTAAAGGTCCATCCAGCGAACCCGCAAGTGTTGGCGCGGAATGGAAAGGGGAGTATATTCGTCGTTATACGTCGAGGTAGCGAGTTCATCAGTGCCCGGAATCATTCGTACGTGCATTAATTTGGTGGACACCGGTTTGATTCGGACCCGTAGAGATTTAGGAATTCGCCGCCCACACGTCCCAGGGCATCAGACTCCGATCGAACGCCAGAATCTAAAGGTGTGAATCTCCATGTTTCGCCGTGCCGTCATCTCGCTGCTCGCCTTCTTCTCAATCGTATCGAACGCATCAGCGCAAACCTGCGTTGGTAGTCCGGTCGCTGTGCAGATTCTCGGCTCCGGCGGCCCGGCCATCAATCCCGAACGGGCCTCGGCAGCCTATCTGCTGTGGGTGGGTGCACAGGCCAAGCTTCTGTTCGACATCGGTGGCGGCAGCTACATCCGCTTCGGGCAAAGCCGGGCGAAGCTCGCCGATCTCGCAATGGTCGGCATCAGCCATTTGCATCCCGATCACACCTCCGACCTCGCTGCCCTGATGTGGGGAAGCAATCGCATTCGCAGCGAGCCGTTGCCTATCGTCGGCCCATCCGGTAACGATGTCGCGCCCGATTTCGCGACATTCCTCGGTCGCATGTTCGATGCCAAGACCGGAGCATACCAGGTGCTTGGCTCGACTCTCGGCGTCGAGCAGCCGGGCACTGAGCGCCCACGCTTCGATGTCAGTGTCGTTGACGTGACCAAGACCGAACCAACGAAGGTGTTCGACCGCGACGGAATCAGCGTGACCGCATTCCGCATTCCACATGCCAACCTGCCGACGCTTGCCTACCGCGTGCAGACGCGGGGCGTCTCGGTTGTGTTCAGTTCGGATCAGAACGGCACCGACCCGAAATTCGTCGATTTCGCAAAAGACGCTAATGTTCTGATTATGCATCTCGCCATCGCCGCCAACGCTCCATCGAGCCCGCTCCATGCTTCGCCTGCTCTAGTTGGCCGTCTGGGCCAGGAGGCCAGTGCGAAGCGGCTGATCCTGGGCCATATCGGTCAGTTCGATCTCGATGCGGCAATCGCCGATGTGAAGAAGTCCTACACTGGCGCGTTAACGGTCGGCAGCGATCTGCAATGCACGCCAGTTCAGTAGACTATTAGAGTTGCGTTGTTCGTGGGCCTCCTGCCGCCAGCAACGATATCGCGATCCGAGAGCGGCGCATTGCTCGGGACAAAGTTGCTGCAAATAGCCGCGAGACAATCCTGTACGCACGTATCCCTCGTTGGCATATCCGAGACTGGCGGCGATCTGATGAGCCGAAGCCGGCTGATCCTGAGCCAACGATTGCTCCAGAAAATCTCTCGTTCCAAACGGTGGAGCTCTTCCGTGCAGATCGGATGCGTTGATCGGTTACTCTAACGATTACCGAGACCATGACCGCCGGTCAAGGATATGGCAACTGACGAGAGAGAACATCATGCATGATAAGCAAACTGCGGCGCCAGACAGTACAGCGGTGCGGGTCGCCTTGTGGCGGGCTATGCATGTCCAGATCGATCCGCCGCCACATGTGTTTGAAGACGAGATCGGCCTGCGGTTGGTCGCGCCGGAAGATGGTTGGCGCCGTCGGCCAGACATGGACTCGCACTTCACCAAGCCCTTTCGAGCATCCATCGTGGCCCGTGCTCGCTTCATCGAGGACCTCGTCACTGAAGCAGCCGGCCGCGGCGTCGCCCAGTACGTCATCCTCGGCGCCGGCTTGGACACGTTCGCCCAGCGCAAGCCGGAGATCGCCTCTCGCCTGCGGATATTCGAGGTCGACCGGCCTGGTCCTCAGGCTTGGAAACGACAGCGCCTGATCGAGCTCGGTTTCGGCATCCCGGAGTGGCTGCGGCTCGTTCCGGTCGACTTCGAGGCGGGCGACGACTGGTGGCAGCGGCTGGCGGCCGCCGGCTTCGATATCGGTCAGCCGGCGGTCGTCGCCTCCACCGGTGTCAGTATGTATCTCACCAAAGACGCGATCGCGGCCACGCTGCGCCAGGTCGCTGCGTTCGCCCCGGGATCCAATCTCGCCATGACCTTCCTCTTGCCGCTGGAACTCGCGGACCCCGAGGTGCGTCCCGGGCTTGAGCTAGCGGAGAAGGGAGCGCGCGCAAGCGGGACGCCTTTCATCAGCTTCTTCACGCCGGCGGAGATGCTGGCACTGGCCCGCGAAGCCGGCTTTAGAGAAGTCCAGCACGTGTCGGCGGCCACGCTTGGCCAACGCTACTTCGCAGGCAGGACAGATGGCCTTCGTCCGCCAAATAATTCAGAGGAACTACTGGTAGCGGTTACCTGGATAGAGGCCAGTGACTAATCTCGAATCTCTGCTTCGACGAGTTTCGCCAGCAACGTGAGCGATTCTTGCCAGCCAAGATAGCAGGCCTCAGCAGGAATAACACTGGGCACTCCTTCTTGAACTATGTTCAGCTCGGTTCCAACGGAGACTTTCTTGAACGTCACTGTAATCTGCATTTCACCAGGCAGGTTCGGGTCGTCAAATCTGTCCGTGTAGCGGATGCGTTCATGTGGCACGAGTTCAAGGTACTCTCCTCCAAAGGAATGACTCTTGCCCGTGGTGAAGTTCGTAAACGACATCTTATGTGTTCCGCCAATCCTGGCATCCATGTGGTGAACTTTTCCAGTGAATCCGTTCGGCGGAAGCCATTTGCTCATGGCGTCTGGATCCAGGAATGCTCGATATACCCGCTCGGGTGTCGCACGCAGTACGCGGTGAAGCCGGATAGTAGATGTAGACATGTTGTTTTCTTCGTCTCTATGATAACTACCCACAACACAAAGGAACCGCCGAGGAACCCGCGGTACAGAGCGAAGCAAGCTACGGCCAACGCATGCGCGCGGCGGCGAACGGTTTTTCGTCGCCGGTTTTCTTCCGCAACTGTCCGTACATCAGCTCCTCTACGAACTCGACGCACTTGAACTCCATCAACTGCGCGTTCTGGTCCTGCCTGCGGTAGAGAGGCATTCGAATCTTCCAGGGGCGTGTGAACACCTTCGGATCCTCGATCGTTACCTCGTAGTCGAGGAGGTGCGGGCTCTTGCGTGTGAATCGCTCGGTCACGTGGAGAGCCTCGCTGTGGAAATTACCTGCTCGGTCGAACCAGGTTTGATCGTTGAAACCAATGGTGTCCACGACCAGCGTATCCCCGTCCCAACGGCCGGTCGATTGTCCCATCCACGTATCCACGGGGGGTGGCTCCGTCTTACCCATTTTGATGATGCGGCTCGCACTCGCATACTCATACGCCATAAGGATGTCGTTGTTGTGCGTTTGCAGGATCTGAAATGGATACGGCACGTAGGTAGCGCGGGGTATCCCTGGGAGGTAGCATTTGACTTCCGGGTCTCTGCTCAGCCAATTCTCGTAGTTTTCTTTCTTCCTTGCTGCCGCCCAAGGCTGGTACGGGATTTCGTTGCCCTCCACCACGCTCAACCCGGCTGGAACGGCAGCGGTGGCGCCAAGCTCGAGCACGGGACCGCTCCGTGCATGATGGTCCTGCAGGTCCCAATGCGCCGTCCCCATCGCCTGCCAAATGCCGTTGAGGTCCGGCTTGCCGTCCGCCGTGCGCGATATCCTCACGTCCGGCACCTGACCTTCGACGGGCTGCCTCACCATTTGTGAAATTCCGAGCGCGAGACCAGCGGAGACAACCGCAATTGACGCGCCTTTCAGCCAGTTCATGAAATCACCTCTTGCAGCCTACTGCGTCCCGGCTCTCGCTGGGGCCCTGTCTTTAGCGCGCCCCGCGCTGAGGGTATTAGGGACGGCGTGATTCCCCTCGTGACAGGCGTACTCGAACAGCTCGTACTGGGGTTCCCGGTTCAGGCTCATCGCCACTTTCCAGGGTGCCGTATATACCTTGGGATCTTCGACGACGACCTCGTAGTTGATTGTCTTTTCGTCGACGCGCGTAAAGCGCTCGACGACGTGCAAGTCCTCGCTCTGCGGAATCGATCGCACACGCTGGCTCGCGGCGTTGGTCGCCAGGTTGCCCTTGTCGTTGTAGTTGGTGATGTCCACGACCAGGGTATTACCTTCCCAGCGTCCGCGCGAATCGCCGTTCCACAAGCGAATGCCTGAACCGACATGTGGGCGCCCGTCGAGCGGGATAATGCGGGCTTCGTGGATCATCTCGTAGACAATCGATACGTAGCCCGGGCCCTGCAGAATTTGATATCCGGAGCCGTAACCCGTCGGGAAAATCCCGCCTGGGACGCCGCGCGTGATGCAGCGCTCCCAGGGAGTGAAGTTCACCCAGTCGTCCTGGATATGCCCCAGCCGGTAGTTTCGTTTCTCCTCGGCCCACGGCATGATCGGCACTCGCCCGTTGGGCGGATCGACAACCAGCGACCTCCCTTTGGTCAGCTTCCTTTCAAACGAGTCGTTGATGAAGCCAGGGCCAGTGCCACGGCCCGCTCCGTCAGGATCTCCCGAATACAATGCAGGGTTGTCCTTTTCGTCGAACACTTCAAAGGGTGTGTTCGTGTAGTTCGTCCAGATTCCCTGGATGTCGGGCTGGCCATCAGGCGTTCGAGGCGCAGTCCACTTCGTCGCCGGTTCGGCGCCGTTCGTCTCGGTCGGCTGGTCCTGGCCTGCGACGCGAACGCACGCCGATATCAGTATCGTTGCAATCGCGAGCGATAAGAGACCTCTAATGCGCATCTGTCACCTCGCAGTCGGCTGGATATTTACCCGCGTTTCTACTTCTTTTCAGAGGGATCGCGCCCATCGGTCGGCGCACCAGTTCCCGACGAACCCAGGAACAGCTTCTGTCCGTTGGCGAGCGTAGCTTCCCTGCCGTTGGCTCTGTTGGATCCATCCTTGGCCCGGAACCCCAGGACGGTAAGCTGGGTTCCCGGCGGGATCGAATTCTTGTTCCAGCCGCGCCGGAGCAGCGCGTTCGGTGCGCCACCCTCGATCGACCATGCGACGACCTTGCCATCCGGGCCTTTCACTTCCATGTGGAGCCACGCGTGGGGATTGATCCATTCCATCTTGGTGACGGTTCCTTTCAGCGTGACCGGCTTCGACCCGTCGAATTCCGACGCGAATGCATGATGCGCGACCACTGGTGCTGCAGCCGCCAGTATGAGAATGCCGGTGGCCGCAAGAAAAAGACGCGTTTGCATTGACATACCTCCTGGACGAAAACGAACGTTCTGCGGAAACCGCGACGGTCTCACATACTTGCGCGAATCGTGCGATGGTATCACCAGACTATCCCCACTGAAAATATTATCGACGCGTTCCAGATTGGTTGTGTGGCCCGGTGGGTTTCGGTCCAGCAAACATCCAATATGCCCGTCAGATCAGGCCGCGCTGCGCAAGATTGACCATTAGCGCGGTTAGTCCTGTGTCAGTTGCGCTGGACGAGCTCGATCCGGACGCCGTCAATCCCCTCGATGAACGCGAGCCGCATCGATACACCGCTTGGAAGCGTGAGCGGCCGCGGCTCGGTCGTCACCTTGACGTTCTTCGTCTTGAGCGTCGCGACGGCGTTGTCGACGTTCAGTGGACGGAATCCGATGTGGTCGATCGCGTGGCCGGCGCTCGGTGTGGCTTCGCCCTTCGTCGCGAGCAACCAGACGCCACCGTAGTTGATCCCGTCAAGGCGATCCTTCATTTTGCCGATGGTACCGCCGAATTTATCGACGTACCACGCCAGCGACGCATTCGGATCCGCTCCACGCAGGTGAACGTGGTGCAGTCCGAGCTTCGCGGGGTCCTGCACGATTTCGAGGCGAGTACCGAATGGGTCGACCACGAACCCGAGCTTGAACAGTCCGGCCACTTCGCGAGCAGGCCCCTCGATTTTCGCGCCGTCAGCTTCCATCGCCTTCATCGCCGCATCGACATCCCTGACCGAGAAGCCGATGTGGTCGACCACGCTGCCCGCACTGGGCGTTGCCTTCTCGTTCCGTTGAAAAATGACGCGCGTCTCGCCGAACATCAGCCGGTCGGTCCCTTCCGTCGTTGGCTGACCGCCGAGATTCTTCCGGTACCATTCCGCGGCCTTAATCGGATCCGGAGCCGCGAGATGCAGATGGTCGAACATGTTTGCAAAACCGGTCTGTGCGGAGACCTGAGTCGCATAAGCCATGACCATGAGTGCCGAAGCGGCCATCACCCGCAGAACTAATCGCATACATCCTCCTGAACCGGTTCCCGAACAACCCGGCAACCGGAAATAAAGTGGGAAACATGGGCTACGGCACCGTGCAGGGGCCGGGGTTGATCCAGCTGAATATGATAAGTGCCCAAATCAGGAATCGCAAACGCTGCCCGTTCAAAAAGCTGATGCACTCGGGGCCTGTTGGAACGCAGGCCTTTCCCTTATTGGGAGCATTCACGTCTGCCAGCGCTGTTGGACACTGCGCGAGCGTCGGCTTGGGCATTGCTAAGATATTGCTTGACAGGCAAACTTGCCCCTGACAACATTCGTTTCGCTCAATGATCAATCATCGATGATTCCGAGATCTATTTTACACTCAAGGCACTGTCCGGCCTTCGGCGTGAGCTATGCGCCACAGTTGAACGTAAAGCTGAAAGGGGAGGGGAGGAATCTGAAATGTACACAAGCATCCGGCTGGCGATACTGGTCACACTCTTTAACGTAGGGGCATATGCGCAATCTGGTCTGGGCTCGATCACCGGAACGGTGACGGACTCCACTGAAGCCCGGTTGCCGGGTGCCAGCGTGCGCGTTGTCCAGCTTTCCACGAACACGGAACGCGTCACCTTAACAAACGAAGCAGGCCTTTTCAACATCCCGTCATTGGTGGCCAGCGACTATTCATTGACCATCGAGCTCCCGGGGTTTAAGCAGAAAAAGCTTGCAAGCCTGACACTAAACGCGTTTCAGAACCTCGCGCTGGGCATGATTACCCTGGAGGTCGAAGGTGCACCCGCCACGACTATAGACGTCACCGCGGAAGCTCCATTGATTCAGACTGAAAATGGTATCCGTGCGACTGCCATTCAATCCGCTCAAGTGACAGAAATGCCCGCGCAGGGACGCAACTGGTCGACGCTGTTGAAAATTATCCCCGGCGCAGCCCCTGTTAATAATCAAGGCATCGTTGGCCGCGAGCTCGATTCCACCGGCTATAACGATTTTCGAGTGAATGGCAAGGACGGCAGACAGACCCAGATGAATCTGGACGGCGGCAGCAACGTCGATCATGGCAACGATGGAAAGACGACCGTGACGCCCAGCCTGGAATCGATCCAGGAAGTCTCGGTTCTCACCAACAATTTCCAGGCCGAATACGGCATCCGCGCAGGCGTCGTGGTGAACGTTGTCACGAAGTCGGGCAGCAACAAATGGCATGGCACGGCTTGGGATTACCTCCGGAATGAAGTCCTCAACGCCAATTCCGCCGACAACAACTTCCTCGGAGTGCCGCGCCCCAAGTATCGTTACAACTACTTCGGCGGCAACCTGGGCGGCCCCATCAAGCGCGACAAGCTGTTCTTCTTTTTTAATCAGGAGAACACCAAGGTCTTTAATCCGTCGGTCGCAGAGCAGACTCGCGTTCCGACCGCGCTCGAGAGAATCGGCGATTTCTCACAGACATTCAATCCGGACGGCACGCGGCCCACGATTTATATGCCGGGCACGCAGGCCGCTGGGTCACCGACGCCGGTTCCGGGCATGAAGATCCCGGCCAGCCTGCTGAGTCCTCTTGGTCTGGCGATCGCCAAAACGTTTCCCGAGCCCAACTACGCCGGCACCAATGGCATCAACTATCTCAACATCCTTCCGAACAAGGACCGCCGCTGGCTGAATGTCGGAAGAGTGGACTGGAACGTTGACGACAAGACCCGTGCCTATGTCCGCTACAGTCATGACATTCAACGGCTGCGCAACCGCGGGCCAGGTTCCGTTGGATTCATGCCTTTCAACTTAACCGGCTGGAACCGTACAGACGTTGCTCTCACGGCCAATGTCACGCATATTTTCACTCCGGCGCTGGTGAACGAGACGATGTTGAATTACCAGAAGGATGACGTCAACAGCGCACTCGAGATCGCAGCGTATCCCGACAAGGTGGACCGTACAAAGGTAGGACTTGGAGATCTTCCGCTCCCGTTTCAGACTCCCCTGAATATTCTGCCTCAGTTCACCAACACCGGGTGGTCCGATTATGGCTTCCCGCGGTTTCCCTGGCGCGCCATTGCCCCGGAATGGCAGTTCTCGAGCAACTGGACCTGGACCCACGGAACGCACGTCATCAAGACCGGCATTCAGTTCATCCAGAACAAGAAGAACGAGAAAGACACCTCCAACCAATTTGGTCTTTTTAACTTCGCTGTGGACTCCGCGAGCAATGTGGATATGGGATATGCTCCGGCCAACCTGCTGACCGGCGCCGTGTCGCAGTTCCAGCAGGTCAACAACGAAGCGCACAAGTATTCGATCTATCGGGACGTCCACTTCTTTATTCAGGACACCTGGAAGGCGACATCAAAGTTGACTCTTGATTACGGTGTGCGCCTCTACCATATCCCGTCTGAATACAACACGAATCCGTCCAGGACCCTGGACGCGGTCTTCGTACCGAGCCTGTACGATCCCAGGAAGGCGCCCCGTTACTACATCGTGAATCCGGCCAACACGAGGACGCTGATCGATCCAGCCTTCCCGAACAATCCGCTTCCTCCGACTGTCTTTAGTGCATTGCTGTATTCGCTGGTTCCCGGATCCGGTGATCCTTTGGACGGCGTCGTGCCGCTGGGCTCGGCCGCCGCCGGCAGAGCGGGAATCCGCGATCCGAGGGCCGTGTTGTTCGCTCCGCGTGGAGGTTTCGCATGGCAGGCGCTTCCGAAGACGGTGTTCCGGGGGGGATTTGGCTGGTCCTACAATCGGCCGACGATCACCCAGGCCATTAACAATTTCGAAAACGGCCTGGCCGACCAGATCGACTATCGCCAGACAAGTCTGGCCACGCTTTCCAACCCCGGTGTGAAGCGTCTTTCGCCGCGCAGTTTCGGCGTGCTGGATGAATCCAGCAACAAAGTGCCCACGATCTACGATTACAGCTTGTCGGTGCAGCGCGAACTACCCGGCGGGTTCGTCCTGGACGTCGCCTACATCGGCAACGTTCAGCAACATCAGATCATTTCTTTCAACGTTAACGCTGTTCCAGCAGGAGCCGGCTTCGATCCCAAATACATCGATCCACGTTTGGCCGGCAACAACTTCGCGGGGCCGGTCACTGCCTCAAATCCGGGACCTCTTCCCGGCACGCGGCTTGTCGACAGCAATCTGATGCGGCCTTACCAGGGGTTCAACACCCTCACGCAGATCAGTAACGTCGGGAATAACCGCTATAACTCGCTGCAGACGAACATCACCAAGCGCATGAGCAACGGACTCTCCCTGCAGGTGGTGCATACCTATGGCAAGCTGATCAGCGGCATTGAAAACCCTGGGCTTTGGTCCTACCGTTGGAAGGACTACACCGGCTATCAGGCGAATAACGATCGTGCTCACAACGTGACCATTAACTATGTGTACGACGTGCCCAGTTTGCCCAAACGGCTGGGATGGAATAACGGATTTGCCCGCCAGGCATTGGACGGCTGGAGTGTGGCCCACATCATCAGCTTCCTCAGCGGAATGCCGACTACGCCCATGGTCTCCTCAACCAATCCGGCGGGTTTTTCTCTGACCTACGCCAACAGCACGCAGCCCGTTGCCAACCTCAACACCATTTTCACCGGAAGTCCAGACCTCGCGCCTCGCCTTCAGCCCACTTCCAATCCCAATAAGCGTGGAAGCGATCCGTATCACATGTTCGACATCAATGCGTTTGCTCTTCCGGACATAGGGAATCCGGGACTCGGCTCCCGCAATTACCTGTGGTTGCAGGGAACAATCTCGAATGACGTGACGGTCCGCAAGACCTTCCCGATCCACGAAAGTATGGGAATGGAATTACGCGCAAGTTTCTTCAATCTCTTCAACAATACGCGCCGGCAGACCTTGAACATAACGAACACGTTGACTACATACAGCTTGAACACGTCGGTTACATATAAGATGAAGGGAGCGCAGCTATCCGATGGCTATTCGATCTTCAATAGTCCCGAACAACTGCGTGCCAACCTCCAGGCGTCGAATCCGAACGCTTCGGCGCAGGATCTCTACAATCAATACCGGCAGGGTTTCGGGAGCACGAACCTCACCAGCGTTCTAGATCCGCGGCGAATCGAAATCGGCATGCGGTTCAAGTTCTGACCTGCGCCAACAAATTAAAGATTCTTGCCGCGCGCGTGTTCCAGCCGCGGCAAGAATCCGTCGCAACATGAGCGGCGCATGAAAAATCGTTTGACCACAGCGGCATGTTTACCGGTAGACGCCGAACAGGCGCTTCTCGTCGGGCGTGTCTGGTCACCCGAACTCGATGGTCCAACAACTGTTCTCGTCCGGCGCGACGGTCTTTACGATCTTTCGCGCGTGGCTGCAACATCGAGTCAACTTTTCAACCTGAGCGACCCCGCGACAGCCATTCGCCGAGCCGGAACATTGCCGCGGCTTGGATCCCTGGATGACGTGTTGGGAAACTCGGCCTGGGATGCCCGGGACAACCGCGTTCCGTGGTTTCTGGCGCCCTGCGATCTGCAGGCGATCAAAGCCAGCGGGGTCACGTTCGTGGCCAGCCTTCTCGAGCGGGTGATCGAGGAGCAGGCAAGGGGCAACCCGTCAAAAGCGGAAACGGTTCGCCGGACGATTGTCTCGATCATCGGCGATAATCTGTCCGGACTGAAGCCTGGTTCGCCTGAAGCTCTTCGCCTCAAGGACGTCATGATCGCCGAGGGGACCTGGTCGCAGTATCTCGAAGTGGGTATCGGGCCAGACGCTGAGATTTTCACAAAATCACAGCCGTTGTCTGCCGTCGGGATCGGCGCCGAGATCGGGATCCTGTCGAAATCCGAATGGAATAATCCCGAACCCGAAGTCGTGCTCGCCGTGAACAGCACGGGCCAGAGCGTGGGTGCAACACTAGGCAACGACGTCAACCTGAGAGACTTCGAAGGACGGAGCGCGCTGCTGCTGGGCAAAGCGAAGGACAATAACGCGTCGTGCGCAACAGGTCCTTTTGTCCGGCTCTTCGACGATCACTTTACGATCGATGACGTCCGCCAGCTTGAAATCGGCCTCGATATTGAAGGTCCCGATGGGTTTGTCTTGACGGACCTGAGTTCCATGAGTCTGATCAGTCGCGATCCTCTGGAGATCGTGAGCCACGCCATCGGACCGAATCATCAGTATCCCGACGGCTTTATGCTTTTTCTCGGAACGATGTTTTCCCCCACTAAGGACCGCTTTGCACCGGGAGGAGGCTTCACCCATATGGTAGGTGATGTCGTGACAGTTCACACCCCGAAGCTGGGTTCCCTCATAAACCGGGTGAACCGCGCCGACCTTATTCCTCCCTGGACCTTCGGACTGGCCGCGTTGATGACGAATCTCTCCAGACGCCGCATGATCTGACGAAACCAATGAACCCGCTACTACAGACTTTTGTTTGCATTAACAGGACGATTGCCGTATTTTTGCGCTGTTTTTTCCAAAAAATTTGTCCGAATCAAAAGATCCCGGGGTGTAGATAGTAT
>Ga0137418_10001540_pt1 | contig 21249 bp, 15 predicted proteins | sample CZODoug3_1_2_16f_FD_122242 | JGI IMG/M metagenome (GOLD analysis project Ga0137418, IMG submission 122242) | Vadose zone soil fungal communities from Angelo Coast Range Reserve, California, USA - CZODoug3_1_2_16fungal (Hybrid Assembly) | ecosystem: Environmental > Terrestrial > Soil > Vadose...
TCCAAATCCCGGCGGCACTGAGCAGGGCAACCACGAGATAGACGAGCCGCTGTTGGCGGCTCAGGATGTCGAAGAGCGTCACCGCCGCGCGCCGCCGATTCTCACACTGTCTTGCACGCCGTACGCGCCGGTCGTGACGACGATCTCGCCGGCCGTGACACCCGAGAGGATCTCGGCGACCGATTCATTGCGGCCGCCGACTGTGACCGCTCGCGCGTGGGCGATGCCGGTTGAATCGACGACAAAGACGCGGTAGCCATCCCCCTCAGGGACGAGCGCGTCGACCGGAATCACGACCGCGCGGGAGTTCACACCCGTGACGATGCGGCCAACGACCGATTCCCCGATCCGCATTGCCCGCGGCGGGACCGTCAGCCGGGCCCGCACCGCCACCGCGCGCGATGCGGAGTCTACCGCGACGCCGACACTCGTTACCACACCGGGGCCGAGAACCTCACCGCCCGAGCCTTCGCCGCTGGTGACCGTGGCCGTGTCCCCGCTGTGAATCCGGCTGGCTTCGATGGGCGACACGTTGAACACGATGTCCAACGCCAAGGGATCGGCGACGTCGACCAGCGATTGGTTGGCGTCGACTGCCGCACCCAACACCGCGCTCATGCGCGTGACGACGCCGGTGAGGGGCGCGCGCAGCGTGGCCAACTGCTGTGCGCGGCGGGCCGTGATAGCGGAGGCCTGAGCCGCGGCGAGATCCGCGGCCGCCTGGCCGCTGTCCTTCTGAGCCAATACCCCCGCCGTGACGAGTCGCACGGCGCGCTCGTAGGCGCGTTGCGCGTTCGCCAGTGCGGCTTCGGCACTTTGCGCGGCCGCGTCGAACGGCGCCCGCTCGAATTCGATCAACGGATCGCCTTTGGCGACGGGCTGCCCCGCGACCACAAAGATCCGCGCGACGCGCGTCTGCCCCGGTGCCCCGAGCGCGGCAAAGCGCTCCGGCCGCGGCATCACGGTCCCAATCGCGCTGAGCGCGTGCTCAAAGGGGCGCACCATGGCGACGCTGGTCGAGACGCCGAGCACGCCCGGTTCGCGCGAGACGTTCTGTCCGCTCCCCGACGCTCCGCCTCCGCACGCGGCGCCAACTCCGGCCAGCGCGATACTCATCCAGGCGCGGGGGGTCACGGCTCGTCCGGAGCAGCGGTGAGCATCTTCAGCGCACGGGTTGCTGCGTCCGCGGTGGCGAGGTCGTTGATGTAGCGCGCCAGAATCTCGCGCGCATTGCGTTGCGCCTCGAGCACGGTCGCCAACGGGACGGCGCCCTCGCTGTACGCCTGGATCGACATCGTCGCCACGCGATTGGCGCTCTCGACGAGCGCCCCGGTGCGTCGGAGTCGATCGCGTGCGGCCAGCAAATCGCGCCGCGCGCGAGCCACGGCAGCCTCGCTTTCACGGCGCGTCAAGTCGAGCTGGGCGCGCGCGCGATCGCGCTCCGCAGAGGCCCGCAGCACGTCGCCGTGGCCGAAGTTGAAGAGCGGGAAGGGCAGCGAGAACCCGACGACGGGCAGCAGCTGATGCGGCGTCGCGCTGGTCGGGTCACCGGTGTCGAAGCCGAACTGGACAGTCGGCGCGAAGCGGCTGCGGCTCGCGAATGCCAGCGAACGTTCCGCGGAGCGCAGCGACGCCTCGGCCGCGGCGATGGGGAGCAACACTCGACCCTCCGTCGGTGCACTGTCGGGTGGGGGACGCAGCGAATCCACGAGGACGATCGCCGGTTGGTCACCGGTCAGGCCCATCTGTAACTGCAGCGACAGGAGTTTTTCGAGGGCCGCCAGCGAGTCATCCGCGGCGGTGTTCGCCAGCTGACCCGCATTTACCGCGGCGAGCCGCACGTCGAGCTCGCTCACGTCGCCCACGTCCCGCCGCAGCTCGGCGATCCGCAGCAGGCTGTCGGCATCGAGGGCGGTGCGGCGCGACAGACGCGCGAGCAGCGCAGCAGAGAGAGTCCGGCTGTAGGTCGTGTCGACGTCGAACCTGATCGCGGCCCGCTCGAAGGCGAAGCGATAGCGCGCGGCGTCACGCGCCGATTCCGCGGCCCCGATTCGTGGGGAGCGCAGCCACGGGAGGTCGAGCGGCAAGTCGCCCAGTGCGTGATAGTTGGGCGTGTCCTTCGAGTAGGTCCCCGACACGGTGGGATTGGGGAACGCCCGCGCCGCGCGGGCGGCGCCTAACGCGGCCGTCGTATCGGCGCGCCCCAGCGCTACCCGCGCGCCGCGGGCCAGCGCGGCGGCGACGGCGTCGGCACGCGTGACCGGTTGCTGCGCAGCCAGGACGAACGGGACCAGCATTGGGGTCAGGGTTGCCGCGAGGCGCATGGCCCGGAAGCTAGCGCCCCTTCCTTACAAGAGGCTTACGCCGCCGGAAACGCAATCTCGACGCGGGTTCCCGTCGCGTCGGACGCAACGGTAATCCGCGCGCCGTGCAGGTCGGCGATCCAGCGGGCGATCGGAAGCCCGAGTCCCGAACCCTCGGCATGGCTGCGGGCGCTCTCGCCGCGGTAGAAGCGCTCGAAGATCCGCGGCAGTTGGTCGGACGGAATGCCGATGCCGCTGTCCGAGACGATGACCGAGCGAGCGCCGTCGCGCGCGGTCACATCCAGTCGCACGCGCCCGCCCTCGGGCGTGTATTTGATGGCGTTGTCGAGGACGATCAGGACCAGGCGCTCCACCAGTCCCGCGTCACCGAGGATTTGCGCCTCCTCGAACGACCCGACGACCAGCGCTACGCTTTTCCGCTCGGCCAACGCTCGGGCCGATGCGACGACCTGCGAGACAATGTCGTCCAGGTACAGCGACGCGCGGACCACCTTCCGCTCCCCGGCATCGGCACGCGCGAGGGTGAGCAGGTCGCCCACGATTCCGCCCAACCGGTCAGCCTCCCGCACGATCGCCTGAAACGCGGCGGTGTCACTCGTGGCCTCCCGCGGCTGAGCGAGTGCGAGCTCCGTCCGAGTACGCAGAATCGTGACCGGCGTGCGGAGTTCGTGCGCGGCATCAGCCATGAACCGGCGCATCTGCTCCATCGAGCGCTCGACCGGAATCGTGGACTGCCGGGCGAGCATGAAGCCGCCGCCCGCCACGAGCAGCAGCGCCGCCAATGCCGCCGCGCCGAAGATTCCGATCAACGATGCGTACTGCTCCCGGAGGTTCGGCCGATCGGCGACCGCCACCGCGACGTACGCCTTGCCCGATCCTCCAGGGAACCGCTCTGCGTGCAGCCGGCGCGGGTGTCTGCCGCTGATTATGTGCTCTGCATCGACGGTCCCGTTCGTCGCCGCAGCCCGCGCGGCGTCGGCGATCCAGGTGTCAGCCTGGGTCGGGGTGATCGGCCGCCCATTTGCGTCGAAGAGGAAGAGCTCGCGGTCGGGAATGTGGAGCTCTTCCACCGCGTCGGCCGCCCCGCCGGCCGACTGCTCGGCCTCGAGGTCGTGGGTCGCACCCTTGATCGCTTCCGTCGCAGATACGAGCGAAGCGTCGAGACGCCGCGAGACCTGCGTCCCGATCGCCAGAAACAGACCGGCACCGAGCAGCAGCAGGATGAGCGCGAGCGTCGCCGCGTACCACAGCGTGAGGCGAACGCGCAGCCGGCCAAGCGTCATCCCGGGAGCCCCAGGCGATAGCCGGCGCCGCGCACTGTTCGAATCAACTTCGGCTCGAAGCCGTCGTCGATTTTGCTGCGCAGCCGCCGCACCAGTACGTCGAGCACGTTGGCGAAGGGATCGTGGTTGTTGTCCCACACGTGTGCGGTAATGGCCGACCGATCGACGACCTGGTCACGGTGGCGCAACAACAACTCGAGCAGCGCGAATTCCTTCGCGGTGAGGTCGATCGATCGGCCCGCGCGGCTGACGTGGCGGGCGCCGAGGTCCACCTCGAGATCCGCAACACGCATGATGGCGGGGGTGAGTGCCAGGGTGCGGCGGCGCGCGAGGGCCTGCAGCCGCGCGACCAGCTCACGAAACGCGAATGGCTTGGTGAGGTAATCGTCGGCACCCGACGCCAGGCCGCGGACGCGATCGTCGACGGCGTCGAGCGCCGTCAGCATCAGTACCGGCACGGCGACTTTCTGCCGCCGCAAATCGGCACAGAGCTCGAACCCGGTGCCGCCCGGCAATCGGACGTCGAGGATCACGACGTCATAATCGCCGATCAGCGCCTGCTCGCGTCCCTCGGCAAACCCCACGGCCAACGTCGGGTCGATACGGTTCTCGCGCAAACCGTCGCGCAAGAGACCCGCGAGCTCGGGGTCGTCTTCTACGATGAGCACTCGCACGAGGCAAAGATAGGCGCGCCCCCGCCCCGGGGTCATCCCGGGTCGGGGGCGTCCCGTCACCTGAAGCCGTCAGTTACCGCTGACGATGCGCTTGTAGCTGTCGGGGTTCCACTTTGGCCGCTCGGCGGCGTTGGCGATGTCGACTCCGAGGTAGAAGATCAGCCGCGCGACCCGCGACTCCTTTTCCGCGTCGATTTTGTCGGGCGAATCGCTCACCTGATGGTAGTCCGGGTGCGTCCCGCTGAAGAAGAAGAGGATCGGGACGCCCTTCCGCGCGAAGTTGTAGTGGTCGGACCGGAAGTAGAAGTTCTCCTCGGGCCAGATGTCGTCGATCGGCCGCATGTTCAGCTCGGGGTGCGCGGCGCCCACGCGGTTCAGCGTCGCGCCGAGATCCGAGTGCTCCTTGCCGATCGCGACGATCGTGTCTTTCCAGTTGCGGCCGATCATGTCGATGTTGAGGTCGGCCACGATGCCGCTGATGGGCACTGCCGGATGGTCGGAGAAGTATTCGCTGCCCCACAGTCCCTTTTCTTCACCGCTCACATTCAGGAAGATGATCGACCGTTTGGGCCGCGGATTCATGCCGGCGAACGCTTGAGCAATCTCCACCACTGCCACGGTTCCCGATCCATCGTCATCGGCGCCATTGCAGATCGAGTCTGCTCCATTTGCGCGGCAGCCACCGCTGCCACGCGGACCCGCGACACCGATGTGATCCATGTGAGCGCTGAAAACCACGTATTCGTTTTTGAGCGTGGGATCGCTGCCTTCGAGAATGGCCACAACGTTGGGGGCGGAGTTCCGCTCCACTGGCTGAATCCGCGCGTGGACGTGCAGCTGAGCACCTCCCCAGGGCGTCACCTGGAAGGTGGTCGCGGCCTGAGCGCCGGAGAAATCGACCCCGAGGTCGGACGCCACTCGTACGATGGCAGCGAACCGGACGACGAGCGTAACCGGCCCGCCTACCTTCTGGCTCGGGTCGCGCAGCTGCGGTCGGCTGTTCCGAGACACGAGCAGTGACCAGATCGAATCCGGAGCACTGGTCACCCAGACCACGCCAGCGGGTTTCCAACTGATCAGCCGGTCCCGATCAGGTCCCCGCGGGCGGCCGCCAACGATCACGACGATTTTTCCAGCGAGGGCAGCGGTGTCAGATGTCGCGGCACCCAACGGCCCGGACACGAGCACGAGCTCTCCGGCGTAGTCGCCGCTCTCAAACCTGTTGTCGGCGAAGACGAAATCGGTCCCGTATTTGAACGTGGCCCCCGGACCGCCATGCACGAACGCCACTGAGCTATCTCCGACGATTCTCACACGGTCGAGCGAGTAGCGCTGGATGAACGTGCCGCGATCGCCACCGGGCTTCAGGCTCAGGCGGCGATACTCGCGAGCGATATACTGCGCCACCTTGTCGAGCTCCGGGCTGGGCGTGTCGCGGCCGCGCATCGAATCGTCGGCGATGATACCGATGCGCCGGCGGATATCTTCGGGGGAAATCGTTTGCGCGGCGCGCTGCACCGGTACTTGCGCTTGCAGAAGCAGCAGAAAAGCGAGCAAGGAACCTCAACAGAAGAAAAGGGGGACGGAAAACTAACGCGCCCGACCGTGTGGGACTACGATCGAGCGCGTCAGGTTTCAGTCTGAACGTTTACGGCTTGCGACGCTGCACCTCAGGCTCGGTGCGCGGCTTCGGCGCTTCCCGCGGTGGATCACGACGCGGCTCCGCGCGCGGTTGCGGCTGGCTCCGCGGTTCATTGCGGGGCTCGGCACGCCGCGGCTCGCTGCGCGGTTCATTGCGCGGCTCGTTGCGAGGCTCGACTCGCCTGGGCTCGTCACGGCGAGGCTCGTCACGCCGCGGCTCCGACCTGGGCTCCACGACGCGGGGTTCTACGCGCCGTGGCTCGTCACGGCGTGGTTCCGACCTGGGCTCCACGACGCGGGGCTCCACACGTCGTGGTTCGTCACGGCGCGGCTCCACTCGAGGCTGATCAACGGGCGGCTGCACCATGGGCTGGTCGGAGGGCTGACGGCGCCCACCGTTCCCACGATCGTCATTGCCACGATTGCCACGATCGTCGTTGCCACGGTTGCCGCGATCGTCGTTGCCGCGGTTGCCGTGCTTGTTGTCGTTGTTGCCGTGGTTGTTGCCGTCGTTGCCACGATCGTTGCCGCCGTTGTTGCGGTCATCGCCAGGGCGACCGCGACGATCGCGCACGTTGGGCGGCGGCACGCTGCCGAGCCCGCCGATATCCCGGCCCGTGACTCCGCGACGCGTGTTGTCGTTGACCGGGCGCTCGCGCTCGCGAGAGACGAAGGCTTCGCGGCTAGGGCGATCGGCGCCCCAATCCTTGAAGATGAAGCGAGGCTGCGGACGGAAGGGCCGCACGAACACGACGCGGCTGCCGCCGTAATAGCGGTACGGATAGTACCAGGGATCGTCGTAGACGAACATGCGGAACCGAACGCACGAGTCGTAGTAGGGATTCCAATACGAATAGCTCACGTAGCTGTGGCAATCGTAGCAAAGGAAACGGGGATAGTCGTAATGCTGCCCGACGTTGTACGAGACGACGTCGTAGTCCCAGTCGGTGTATCCTTCCGGTACGATGCGCTGCGCGAGGTCGGTCATCGCGACATACGGGTCGCCCCGCACGCGGCCATCGGCGATGACACGATAATCCCAGTGGTCACCGCTCTCGATCTGGTCGTAGACGAAGGCATCTGACGATGCAACACCGAACAGGTAGCCCACGCCGGGTTGGTCGTCGATCGTAAACGCATCGCTGCCCAGAACCCGACCGTCGACCTCGAACTCACGACCACCACGCGCGAAATTGTCTTCCCACGGATCGCGAGGGAAAAGCACGCGGACGCGACCGTCCGTATCGACGCGGAAGATCGTGACGTAGGCGTCCTGATCGAGGCGGAAGTACACCCGGACCCGCTCGCCGCGCGTAAAAACGGCCGCGTCGTCCCGGTTGGTCCACACTTCGATCCGCGGACGGTAGAGACTGGCGTGCCTGGGCGTAGGGGTGGACACGACGGCCAAGCTGAGCAGAGCGATGGTTGTAAGCATGATGCCTCCCGCCCCAGGTAAGGCAGAGACTATGCCAGCGGCGTGATGCACCTAAATTATATTGTTATAATGACTTGGCAGGGTTGTCATCCATCCCGCCTGTCCCATTGCAAGGACATTTCTTGGCTCAGCGCCTAGACCTGCTGGATCCGGCCGAAGTCGCGCGTCTCGGCGGCATTGAGATCGTGGCCGAGGGGGTGGTCGAGGGATACCTCGCGGGGCTCCATCGGTCGCCTTTCCGCGGGTTTTCGGTGGAGTTCACCGAGCACCGCGCCTATCAGGCAGGCGACGAGCTGAAATACCTCGACTGGCGGATCCTGGGCCGTTCCGATCGACTGTTCGTAAAACAATTCGAAGAGGAAACGAATCTCCGCTCGATGATCCTCGTCGACGCCAGCCGGTCGATGGCCTGGCAGGGCGCGCCGGAGCGCTTGACGAAGCGCGCCTACGCGGATCGCCTGGCTGCGGCGCTCGCCTTGATCCTGTTGCGGCAGCGCGATGCGACTGGACTCGTGACTTTCGATGACCAGGTTCGTCAAGTGATTCCCGCGCGCGTGAAAACGGGTCAATGGACTCGCATCGTGCGCGGCCTCCTTGACACGCCGGATGGGCTGGGGACGGCGGCGGATGCCGCGCTGCAGCGCCTGACCGCTTTGCTCGCGCGCCGTGGCATGGTGGTCCTCATCTCGGATCTATTGTTCGATCGCGAGCTGGCACTCGCTGCATTGCGCTACCTGCGGCATCGCGGCCATCAGGTCGTCGTATTTCACCTCATGGACCCGGCGGAGGTAGAGCTCAGTGGTCCGCCGGAGGTGCGGTTCAAGGATCCCGAATCCGCGGTGAGCGTCGTGGTGCGTCCTCGTGAGTTGGCTCGCGCGTACGCGGACACGGTGCGCCGCGAGATCGCCGCGTGGCGGAAGGCCTGCCGCCGACACGGCATTGCGTACCATCACGTGCAGACCGACATGCCGTTCGGCCTCGCGCTCCGCTTGTTGACGTGAGCTTCATTCATCCGTTGGCACTGCTGGGACTCGCCGCCGCGGCGATCCCGGCTTTGCTCCACCTGTTGCAGCGGCGCATTCCACCCGAGGTCGATTTCCCCCCAGTCCGGTATCTCAGCGCGGCGGAACGCGAGAGCGCTCGACGGTTGAAACTCCGGCACCTGCTGCTGCTGATTCTGCGCACGGCGTTGATCGTGGTGATCGTGCTCGCGGCCGCGCGGCCACTGGTGCCGCTACGCGGTGGCGGTGCTCACCAGCCGACGGCGGCCGTCATCGTTCTCGATAACTCTCCATCGTCGGGAGCGATCGTCGACGGCGGACTCGTGCTCGACCGGTTGCGCGTCGTGGCGCACGCATCGGTTGGGCGCACCACGCCCGCCGATCGCGTGTGGCTGATGTTGTGCGACGGCGTGCTGCGCGGCGGTACCCGCGAAGCGCTGCTGGCGACGATCGACAGCACGCGTCCCGGCTGGCTGCGGCTGGATTTGGTCCAGGCCGTCGAACGCGCGGCTCGCATCGTGAACGCACAGCCGCTGGTGGGCCGTGAAGTGCACGTGCTCAGCGATTTACAACGCACGGCGCTGGCGTCCAGTCACGCCGATGTGCCGGGCGGCGTGAGGGTGCTGGCGCTCGCTCCGGGGCGCGGGGCATCCAATCGCGGAATTGCCGCGGTCACGGTCTCCGAGGGTGCCGCGATCATCGAGTTGAGCGGCTCGATGCTGGGAAGCGGCGGCACGCCGCAGCCCGTGCCAGTCACACTCCGCATCGGCGCTGGCCGGCGCGACCGCGGAGAAGTCACGGCCCGTGGACTGGCGACTGCCGGCAGCGACCGCGCCGGCGGAGCGATCCGATCCGCGGTCACCGTGTCGCTGCCGGCGCCGTCGCTCGCATCTGGGTGGTGGCTAGGCGAAGCGGCGCTCGAACCTGACGAGCTGCGTGCCGACGATCAGAGGCCGTTCGCGTGGCGCGTCGCGCCACCCGCGCGGGTCATGGCGACACCCGGCGCCGGATCGTTCGTGGCGGCGGCGTTCGCCGTACTCCAGGAAGGCGGGCGTATCGTCGAAGGCCGAGACGTCGTGATCAGCGGAGGTGAACTGCCGACCGCCTCTCACGCCATCCTGCAGCCGCCCGCCGATCCGGCGCTCGTCGGACAGGCAAACCGTGCCTTGGCGTCGCGCGGCGTGCCGTGGCGGTGGGGTCAACTGGGAACTCCCGGAGCACTCGCGTCGGCTGAGCTGCCGGTGCTCAACGGCGTGCCCGTGGTGCGTCGCTACCGGATCGAGGGAGCGGCGAGCGGGGAGCAGAGTGGAGGGGACGTGCCGGCGACGGTGAATGGAGAACCGTGGCTGGTAAGGTCAGCAGGTATCGTGCTGCTCGGCAGCCGCCTCGATACCGCGTGGACCCAGCTGCCGGCCGCGCCGGGGTTCGTGCCCTTCGTCGATGCGCTCGTCAATCGGATTGTGATGGGTGAAGCCAAAGTCGCGGCGGCCGAGGGGGCGCCGCGCGTGGAGTTTCGGACGCGCGGTACAGATACGATCGGAGCGACGGTGTTCGGTCCTGACCCGCGCGAATCCGACCTGACGCCCGCCACGATAGCCCTCGTCACGACCGCGCTAGGGGGGAGGGATCGAACGGCGGTGCTGGGTGCCGATAGATTTGGCGCGGAGGGTTTCTCCGGCACGCGGCGCGCCGACGCGAGCGGGATCCTGCTGCTCCTGGCGTTGCTGCTCGCCGCCGCTGAGTTGGGGGTCGCGACCCGAACCCGCTGATGTCGCTCGACTTTCTGCTCCAGAGGTTTCACGACCTTCCCGCCACGCGGTCGCTCATCGAGCGCCTCCCGTCGCCCGGACAGCGCATCGGCGTCGGTGGCCTTCCGGGCTCGAGCCCGGCGGTGTTGGTCGCAACGCTCGCCCGCGCGTTGCCGCAACGCGTCTTCACCGTCGTCGCTCCCACCCCCGCGGACGGGGAGCGCTGGCTCGCGGATCTGCAAACGCTTCTGGGACCAGACACGACGGCGCTGTATCCACAGCGCGAATCGCTGGGTGCCGAGGAGCCGCATTACGAGCTCGCGGGCGAGCGCATCGAGACCCTCGAGGCGCTGCTGCGCGGGGCGGTGCGCGTCCTGATCACGACGGCGCGCGCGAGTGCGGAGCGAACGGCGGTGCCGGCGGCTCTGGAGCAGGCGCGGCTCGTGATCGGCACTAAAGAGGAAAGGAGTCTCACCGACACGACGCAGCGCCTCGCCGAGATGGGGTACGCTCGTGTCCCCACTGTCACTGAAGTCGCGCAGTACAGCGTTCGTGGCGGAATTCTCGACGTCTACGGATTCGGGATGGCAACGCCGGCGCGCATCGAATGGTGGGGCGACGAGGTCGCCTCCGTTCGCAGCTTCGATCTCGATACACAACGCTCGGGCGACACGCTCGATCGCGTGACCGTTCTCCCCGTGAAATCGGAGCAGCTCACTGCGACGGGCTCGGTGGGATCCCGACGCAGCAACCTGCTCGACCTCCTGCCGACGGACACGGTCGTGGTCACCGATCAGGAATCCGCGGTGCAGCGCGAAGTCGAACGCGCGTGGGCCGATGCTGCACACCATCTGGAGGTCGCCCGTCGGATGGGAGAAGAGCCGCCCCCGCGGGAGGAGCTGCTCATCGAACCCGAGGTGTGGCGGGCGCGACTTACCGTCCTCGCCCGCATCGCAGTCTCGGATGCCGAAACGGAGCAGCGCTTTCCACTCGCCCCGCCCGAGCATATCGACCGTGACTTGAAGCGACTGCGGCAGATCGTCACGCAGCCCCCGCCGACCGTGATTCTCTGCGACAACGAAGGGCAGCTCGAGCGATTGGAGGAGCTGCTCGGGACCGATCGCGCCACGCTCGCGGTGGGCGCGCTCGATGGCGGATTCATCATGCCGACGCTGCGGGTGCTCACCGACCACGAGATTTTCCGTCGAGCGCGCCGCCTGCGGCGACCGCGTCGCTATCGCAGTGCGGTGACGACCGCCGCATCGCGGCCGCTCACTCCGGGTGGGTACGTCGTGCATCTCGAGCACGGGATCGGCATCTACCGCGGCTTGCAAACGATCGCGGTCGGGGCGGATGGAGCGACCCTCGAAGTCGCCGTCGTGGAGTACGAAGGCGGTGACCGCCTGAATGTCCCGCTCTATCGTATCGATCAGCTCGAACCGTATCGCACGGCCGGCGATGGTGACGCTCCGCCGCCGCGCCTGCATCGCCTCGGCGCTCCGACGTGGCAGCGGCAGCGCGACAAGACGCGGGCCGCGATCCGCGCGATGGCGGCGGAGTTGCTGGACCTGTACGCCCGGCGGCAGCTCGCCACGGGATTTTCGTTCCCTCCCGATACGCCGTGGCAGCGCGAGCTCGAGTCTGCTTTCCTTTATGAAGACACGCCGGACCAGCGGCGCGCATCGGACGAGGTCAAGCGGGACATGGAGCGCGCCCGCCCGATGGACCGGCTGCTCGTCGGCGATGTCGGATACGGAAAGACCGAGGTCGCCGTGCGCGCGGCATTCAAGGCGGTGCAGGCGGGGAAGCAGGTCGCCGTCCTCGTGCCCACGACGATCCTCGCGGAACAGCATGGGCGCACCTTTCGCGAACGTCTCGCCGACTACCCGGTCCGCATCGAGGTGTTGTCCCGCTTTCGCAGCGCCAAGGAGACCGCGCCGCTGGTACAACGCCTCGCCGCCGGCGAGGTCGATATCGTCATCGGTACCCATCGGTTGCTCTCCCCGGACGTCACGTTCAAGGATCTTGGCCTCCTGATCGTCGATGAGGAGCATCGCTTCGGCGTGCGGCATAAGGAGCGCCTGAAGGCGCTCAAGTTGAGCGTTGACGTGCTGACGCTGACGGCCACACCGATTCCGCGAACCCTGCACCTGTCCCTGGCCGGTCTGCGCGACCTCGCGCTGCTCGAGACCGCACCGAAGGACCGCTCGCCCGTCCTCACATTCGTCGAGCCCTGGGACGACGCGTTGCTCGAGGAAGCGATGGCGCGCGAGCTCGATCGCGGTGGGCAGGTCTATTTCGTGCATAACCGGATCGAGACGATCGAGACGGTCGCCGCGCGGGTGCGGGCACTCGCGCCGCGCGCGCGGCTTGCGGTTGCACACGGGCAGATGCGCGAGACCGAGCTCGAAGCCGTCATGGGCAAATTCGTGCGTGGCGAGGTGGATGTCCTCGTGTCCACGATGATCGTCGAATCGGGCCTCGACGTGCCCAACGCCAACACGATGATCGTGGATCGCGCCGATCGGTTCGGCCTCGCCCAGCTCTATCAGCTGCGCGGACGGGTGGGGCGGAGCCACCGACGGGCGTTTTGCTATTTGCTCGTGCCCGATCTGGTCGACGCCCAGGCGGAGGAACGTTTGCAGGTGCTCGAGCATCATACTGATCTAGGGTCGGGCTATCGCATCGCACTGCGGGATCTGGAGCTGCGGGGGGCGGGGAACCTGTTGGGCGGCGAGCAGTCGGGGCATGTGCAGGCTGTCGGCTTCGACATGTATCTGCGATGGCTGGAGGAAACGGTCCGCGGTCTCAAGCAGGGGGACAAGGGCGCGGCGCGCCGGGAGTTCAGCCCACCCGATGTGACGCTCGATGCGCCGGCCCATCTGTCCGACGACTACGTCGCGGATGACGACGCGAAGCTCGATTTGTACCGGCGGCTGGCGCGGGCTGAGCAGCCAGGTGAGATTCAAGCCGTTCGTGACGAGTTGCGTGATCGCTTCGGACGATTACCCGCGGCCGCTGAGCGGCTCCTGCTCGTCGCCGAGCTGCGCGCGCTGGGTGCCCAGGCCGGTCTGGAGACGGTCTTGATCAAGGGTGACGAAGCGCGGCTCACATTCCGGCGTGACGCGTCGCCCCGTTTGGCGGGCCTGCAGGTGGCCCTCGAGGCGGTCCAGTTCGAGGCCGACGTGCGGCGCGCGATGCCGCTCTCCCTCAGGCTCCGCCGGCTCGGCGGAGAGTCGATCGGCCCCGGCCTGGTCCGGGCGCTCACGGCCGTTCTGCGGGACCATCACGGTTAACGGAAAAAGAGGAAACGGATGAGACGTTTGAGTCTGGTGTTGCTGGCGCTGACATCACTGACGCTGTTCGGGTGCGACGCGCTCCGCGACGCGTTCTCGCCGCGTGCGGACGTGGTCGCGCGCGCCAACGACCAGACCTTGACGGTCGATCGGCTTGCCGGTTGGGCCGGTGAGAGCAAACAGGTCCCGCTCGATCCGCTCACGCTGACCCGGGTGTCGCGCTACTGGGTGGAGTACACGTTGTTCGCCGAAGCGCTGGCCGACGGGAAAAACCTGCGCGATTCGGCCACGGCGGCCGCGGCGATGTGGCCCGTCGTGTCCCGGCTCAAGTGGCAACGGTTCCACGACCGGATCGTCACGGGGCATGACCTGACGCCGCAACAACTGGATTCGGCGTATCAGAGCGGACCCTACCGCGTGTTCCAGCACATCCTGTTCCGGGTCATGCCGGCCCAGGGAGCCAAGCCGACTGATGGGAGTGCACTCATCAGAATCGATGCACAGAAGCACGGTCAGGCCGACCAGCTGCTGCCTCAGGCGCGTACGGCGGGCGCTCGCTTCGCACAGCTCGCCGCACGGTACTCGGAAGATCCGGGATCGAAGGTCGCAGGCGGATCGCTCGGTCTCTCCACACGAGGTCAGTTCGTGGGGGAATTCGATGACGCGGCCTGGCAGCTCGCGCCTGGCGCGGTCAGCGGGGTCGTGAAAAGCCAGTTTGGGTATCACATCATTCGCCGTCCGCCGCTGGCCGAGGTCCGGGATTCGTTCCGCCTCGGTCTGCAGGAGCGGATGTCGCAGCACGGCGACTCGGTATACGTCGACAGCCTCGTCATCAAGCGAAAGATCGAGGCGGTGAGCCGGGCGCCCGCCTACGCGAAAGCCGCGGTGCAGGATATGGACGCCGCGCGGTCCAGCAACCGGGTGCTCGTGAAGTATCGGGGGGGGTCGCTGAAGGTCCGGGATTTCGCGCGCTGGCTGAACGCGCTCGATCCGCAGATCCTGAGCGCGCTGCCGCAGGCGAACGACGAACAGATCAACCAATTCCTCAAGTCGCTCGCGCAGCAACAGCTGATGCTGCAGCTGGCGGACTCCGCCAAGGTCATGCTGACCGCAGAGGACTGGCAGCGCGTGCGCGACGAGCACGACTCCACGATGGTTCAGATCACGACGCTCCTGAACCTGTCCGCCGCGGTGCTCCACGATTCGGGCGGCCCGTCGCCCGAAAAGCGCGTTAATTTCGCGATGGGGCGCGTCAACGACTACTTCGATCGCGTGTTCCACGGACGGGCGCGCTTCTATCCCTTGCCTGCCTTCCTGGCCGATACGCTGCTCGCGGACGCGCGGTGGAACGTGGATGCGGCCGGCGTGCGGCGCGCCGTGGAGCGCGGCCAGGAGATTCGGGCCGATTCGGGCCAGGCGTCCAATGCGCCGCGCATGATGCCCGCGCCGGGACCGGCACCGATCGACACCACGAAGAGACAGGCACCGAGATGAGACTTCTCGTTGGTCTTCTGACGGCGTGTGCCGTCACGACCGCTGCCGCACAGCAACGCGTTCCCACGCCGGCCGCGGATCAGACACTCGATCGCATCGTCGCGATCGTGGGGACGCGTCCGATTCTGGCGTCCCAAATCGAAGAAGAAATGGTCCAGCAGCAGGCCCAGGGACAAACGCTGCCGACCGATTCCGCAGGCCTGGCCACGATGCGGCGGCAGATCCTTGACCGCCTGGTCGAGCTGGAAGTCCTGGTCCAGCAGGCGGAGCGCGACACCACGATCAAGGTGACGGACCAGGAAGTACTCGATCAGGTGGAGCAGACCTACCAGAACGTCCGCAAGCAGTTCAGCACGGAGAACGATTTCCGCGACCAGATTCGCCAGGCGCGGTTCGGGTCGGTCGAGGAGTGGCGCCGCTGGCTGGCGGATGAGCAGCGCCGGCAGTTGTACGCGCAGCGCCTGATCGAGGCGCAGCGGCAGAAGGGAAAGCTGCGCCCGATTCCGCCGACCGATGCGCAGATGCGCGAATTCTGGGAGCAGAACAAGGAACAGCAGCCGAAGCGCCCCGCGACGGTTTCGTTCCGGCAGATCGTCCTCAAGCCTGTGCCCGATTCGACCTCCCGGCAGCGTGCGCTGCAGCTTGCCGAGTCGCTCGTCGTGGAGCTGCGACATCCCGGCGCTGATTTTGCCGCCGCGGCGAAGCGGTTTTCCCGCGATAGCGCCTCCGCGGCCCAGGGCGGCGAGCTTGGCTGGTTCCGCCGCGGCGTCATGGTGAAGGAATTCGAGGACGTCGCGTTCCGGGTCCGGCCGGGGGAGATCGCGGGCCCGGTCGAAACGACGTTCGGATTCCACATCATCAATGTCGAGCGCACACAGCCGGCCGAGATTCTGGCTCGTCACATCCTCATCACCCCCGCGATCAGCGCGGGACAGATCGCCATCGCCCGGCGCCGGGCCGATTCGTTGCACGACGCCCTCGGCCGGAGTGCCGCCCATGCGTCCTTCGACTCTCTGGCGAAGATGTACGCCGATCCGTTGGAGGCCAAGCTGGCCGAGGATGCCCCGTTCACGGACCTGCCGCCGGAGTATCAGAAGGTGCTGTCGAGCGACACGACGGTCGGGTTGAAAGCGGTCATCGTCGAGGGCGCCGACACCCCACGTACCAAGTTCGTGGTCCTCGAAGTGACTGCCCGCCACGCTGCGGGCGACCTCGGTTTCGAAGACGTGAAGATGCGGATCCGCCAGTCGCTCGGGGACCAGCTCGCGATCCGGCATTTCATCGAACAACTGCGGCGCCAGATCTACATCGACATCAGACTCTAGCCTTGGTGTCCTCCCCGCCTCCTGCTCCCCGGCCGCGTCTCGCGGTGGCCGTGGGCGATCCGCGAGGAATCGGCCCCGAAGTGGTGCGCAAAGCGCTGCGGCAGCCTCTCGATGCCGATGTCCGCATCGTCGGCGGCTGGGACGACGGGGCGAAGGCGCCGAGCGATCTCGAAGCCGGCCGAGCGGCGGCGCAGAACATCGAGGCCGCCGCGCGGCTCGCGCTCTCAGGTGAAGCCGACGCCATCGTCACCGGGCCCGTCAACAAGCTGGCGCTGCACGCCGCCGGCTATCGCTTTCCGGGCGTCACGGAATTCCTCGCGCATATCGCCGGTGACATTCCGGTAGCCATGATGTTGACGACGGGGCGGCTGCGCGTCGTGCTCGTGACCACGCATCTCTCGCTGCGGGACGCGATCGCGTCGGTCACGACCGAGCGGGTGGTGCAGGCGGGCCGCATCGCGACCGACGCGCTACGCCAGTGGTGGGGTATCGCCTCGCCGCGACTGGCGCTCTGCGCGCTGAACCCGCACGCGGGCGAGAGCGGGTTGTTCGGCGACGAGGACGACCGTCTGCTCCGGCCGGCGGCGACGGCGCTCGACGCCGCGGGGCCGCTCCCGGCCGACACCGTGTTCGTGCGCGCGTTGCGCGGGGAATTCGACGCGGTGCTCGCGCCCTATCACGACGTGGGAATGACGGCGGTGAAAGTCTCGGGGTTCGGCACCGGAGTGAACGTGACCTTAGGCCTGCCGTTCATCCGCACGTCACCCGATCACGGGACGGCGTTCGACATCGCGGGGAAGGGGATCGCGGACGCGGGGTCGATGCGGGCGTCGCTGGAGCTGGCCGTGCAGCTGGTGGGTGCCCGCCGGCAGCCGAGGGGCGACTAGCTCGACGGCTCCGGTACGTGCGCGGTCGTCGGCCACACGCGCACCCGCCCCACGCGCCGGCCGTCCATCTCGAGAATCTCGAACGTCGCACCCTGCAGATTGACGCGGTCCCCCACCTTGGGCAGGCGGCCGAGCTGCCCGAACAACAACCCGCCAATCGTGGTGTAGTCGGCGTCATCGAGGTGGAGCTTGAGCAGGCGGTTGACGTCGCTGATTTCGGTGCCGCCCGCGAGAATCGGTACGCCGCTCCCCGCGCTGCTCGTCAGGGTGCCCGGGGCGGCGGCCGGCGCCTGGTCGTACTCGTCGTAGATCGGCCCCACGATTTCCTCGAGCAGGTCCTCCATCGTGACCAGCCCCGCCGTCCCGCCGAATTCATCGAGCACGATGGCGAGATGCACCTTCTGGCGTTTCATGTCCGCGAGGACGTCTTCCACTTCCCGAGTCCCGGGCACGAAGAACGCGGCGCGCGCGATGTCCTGCACGGGTGCTTCCGCACCAGACAGCAACCCGCGCAGGATGTCCTTGGCGTGCACGATGCCGACGACGTCATCGAGCGATTCCCCCGTCACGGGATAGCGCGACCGGCCGGCCGCCGCGACGCGATCCGCGGCTTCAGCGAGCGATGCCTCCGCCGGGAGCGCGACCATTTGCGTCCGCGGCGTCATCACGTCGCGCGCATTCTTTTCGCTGAACTCGAAGACCCCCTCCAGCAGGCGCGCGTCGCCCGCGCCCAGGCCGCCCGTTTTGCGACTCTGCTGAACCAGCATGCGGATCTCTTCGGGTGAGTGCACGCGATCGAGCTCAGGACTCGAGCTTTTGATGCCGAGCAGCCGCAGCACGAGGCGCGCGCTCACATTCAGCACGAAGTTGAACGGGCGCGTGATCCACGAAAACATAATGAGCGGTGAGGCGACCCAGCGGCTCGTGGCTTCCGGGTGCGTGATCGCCCATGTCTTCGGCACGAGTTCGCCGAACACCACGTGCAGGAAGGAGATCGTACCGACGGCGACGACGGAGGCGATGCCGCCGCGGGTCAAGAAATCGAGCGCGGCCGGCAAGGCCTGGAACCAGTCCCGAAACAGGTGGGCGACCGTATCCTCGGCCACGTAGCCGAGCAGGATGGATGTCAGCGTGATGCCGAGCTGCGTCGCCGAAAGGAGCCGGTACAGATCGCCGAGGGCTTTGCGCACGATCCGCGCTTTCCGGTCGCCGCGCCGCGCCATCGCTTCGATCCGTGTGCGCCGGGACGCGACAAGCGCGAATTCCGCCGCCACGAAGAAGGCGTTGGCCAGGACGAGCGCGACGATGGCCAGCAGCCGCAGACCCAGGACGTTCACGGCCTAATAGTATTAGATTTGCGCCGAGGATACATCCGTGCTCCCCGCTGAAGCCCACTGCACCTATCGCGCGCCAATCAACGTCGAGACTCGACGCCGCCTGACGCTAGCGCTGGTCATTACCGCCATCGTCATGCTGGTTGAGCTGATCGGCGGATGGCTCTCGGGTTCGCTGGCGCTGCTCGCGGACGCTGCGCACATGCTCGCTGACGTCGCCGCACTTGGCCTGGCGCTCGTCGCCGCGTGGATCGCGCAACGCCCGGCGACACCGGAACGGTCGTTCGGGTTCATGCGCCTCGAGATTCTCGCGGCGTTCATCAACGGCGCGGTGCTGTTCGGCATCGCGATCGGCATCGGGATCGAGGCGTGGCACCGGCTCCACGTTCCGCAGCTGGTAAACGGGCCCTTGCTGCTCGGCGTCGCGGCGGTCGGCTTCGCAGCGAATCTCGCGGCCGTCGTCGTACTGCACCGCGGGCATGAACACTCGCTCAACCAGAGGGGCGCGTACCTGCACGTCCTGGGCGATCTGCTGGGGTCGGTGGGCGCGCTCGTCGCCGGCGTCATCGTGCTGACGTCCGGCTGGATAATGGCGGATCCGCTCATATCGGTGCTCATCGGGTCGCTGGTTCTGATCAGCGCCTGGCGCCTGGTCAAGGAGAGCACTGATGTGCTGCTCGAGGCCACGCCGCGGCATATCGCCCTATCGGATGTCCATGACCGTATCGCGACGGTGCCGGGTGTCGAGTCGGTCCACGACTTGCACCTCTGGACCGTGACGAGCGGCGTCGTCGCCATGAGCGGGCATCTGGTGGTCAAGAACCCGACCGACAATCAGCCCGTGTTGGAGGCCGTACAGGACCGGATGCGGGCACTCGGGATCGCCCATGTGACGGTGCAGGTGGAGAAGGAGCCGACTTGTGACTAGCGGACGAAGGCGGTCGAGGGCGGTCACCGCCGTCGTCCGCCCTTGTCCGCCCTCGACCGTCCTTTTATACTGCGCCCCTCATTAAGGGGACCGTAACTCAGTGAAGATTCGCAACATCGCCATCATTGCCCACGTCGATCACGGTAAAACCACGCTCGTGGATCAGATGCTCCGCCAGGCGGGCGTGTTCCGCGCCAACCAGCAGGTGGCGGAGCGCGTCATGGATTCGAATCCGCTCGAGCGGGAGCGCGGAATTACGATCCTGGCGAAGAACACTTCGGTTCGCTGGAGCGATACGAAAATCAATATTGTGGACACGCCGGGGCACGCCGATTTCGGCGGCGAAGTCGAGCGCATCCTGCGTATGGTGGATGGCTTCCTGCTCCTCGTCGATGCCGCCGAGGGGCCGATGCCGCAGACGCGATTCGTCGCGGGAAAGGCGCTGGCGCTCGGCCTGAAGCCGATCGTGCTGGTCAACAAGATCGATCGGCCGGACGCTGAGCCGATGCGGGTGCACGATGAGGTGCTCGAGCTGCTGATGGACCTGGAGGCGACGCCGGAGCAGTTCAACTGTCCTTTCCTTTATACGTCGAGTCGCCTGGGCACCGCGACGCTGGATCTCGACGAGCCGGGAACGACGTTGACGCCACTGTTCGACACGATTCTGGGAACGATCCCGCCGCCGAAGGCGACCGAGGCCGGCCCGTTCCAGATGCTGATTTCGACGCTCGATTACTCGTCCTACCTGGGGCGGATCGGGATCGGGCGCATCGAGCGCGGGCAGGTGCACGTCGGCGATACCGTCGCGTTACTGGGCATCGGCGAGCCGGGTCCGGTAGGTGATGGTGCGTTCGAGCAAGCCAAGATCGTGAAGCTCTTCGCGTTCGAAGGTCTGGAGCGCGCCGAGCTGGAAACAGCCAGCGCGGGGGAGATCGTCGCGGTGGACGGCACGGTGCTGAAGATCGGCGCCCGGTCGCTCTGCCTGCACGGCGACACCCCGGGCGCGGTCGGGATGGCCAGGGCGGTGCGCGCCGAGCTGGGTGCCCGGGACGTCACGGTGCGCCCGTTCGCCCAGCACGGCTGACGTCCCAAGCAGGTGCTGGTGACTCCTCGACGTGGGGGATCTGGCACAATGGTCGGCTGACCGCCGTGGCCGGACCCTCTCCCCGCGCCGTGGTAGATATCGAGCTGGTTCAGCCCGTTCCCCACGCGGGTGTGGCCGGCTCGGTCGTCTATGACCTGAATGAGCAATTCGATCCGCGAGGAGCAGCTACACCCGTGGCAGTCAAGATCAAACTGATGAGGCTCGGCAAAATCCGGGCTCCGTACTACCGCATCGTCGCTGCCGACACCCGCAGCCCGCGCGGCCTCGGTTCTGGAAGCGAGATCCCATGTGGACGACTTCCGTTCCGACCGACGCCGTCGCCTCGAACGCCCCGGCGAACGAAGCTGAGTTTGCGACGCATCGTCACCGCATACCGCCCGGCGCTCTCGCGATCGAAGAGAAGGGGCATGCTGAACACCACGGTCCCGTGAAGCATCGGGGTCGAGTGGGGCTCGGGAGACCCAGGTCGTGGTCGTCACGCACGTGACCCGGCACGCCGCACATGCCGTCCCCAAGCAGGCGCCGCAAGGCAAAAAGAATCCGCGCGCGGTCCGGGTTGCCGGCCTGAAGAAGCGCTAGCGCGACGGAAAAGCGTCCCGGCTCAGTTCGACAAGATCTTGGTGACGCAGAGCAGGATGACGAGGGCGAGAAACAGCAGGTCGATATACGACTTCATCTCGCCGGCATGGCGGAGCGCGCTGACGTCAGTGACGATCTGCTTGCGCGCGGAGGTCGAATTCGGCCCCTCGCCCGCCGCCGCCACCAGGCGGCGCG
>Ga0137418_10001541_pt1 | contig 21244 bp, 19 predicted proteins | sample CZODoug3_1_2_16f_FD_122242 | JGI IMG/M metagenome (GOLD analysis project Ga0137418, IMG submission 122242) | Vadose zone soil fungal communities from Angelo Coast Range Reserve, California, USA - CZODoug3_1_2_16fungal (Hybrid Assembly) | ecosystem: Environmental > Terrestrial > Soil > Vadose...
AATTGTAAGCCTCGCGTGAGAGAAGGCAAGCGTTTTTCGCAGCGTTCTTCCCATGAGGTGCAGCCGGGCCGCCCCAAACGAATCCCTGCGGGAAACCCCAGGGGGAAAGAAAAGGGTGAATGTTATGAAGAAGACGATGGTTCTGTGCTTCGCGCTGTTGCTATCCACCAGCCTGTTCGCCGCCACTTCCGGTTCCATGAGACTGACGCAGCCGGTTCAACTCAACGGAACGCAACTCCAACCCGGCGACTACAAAGTAACCTGGGAAGGAACAGGCCCCGAAGTCACGGTCAGCGTCCTGAAGGGCAAAGAAGTGGTGGCGAAAACATCAGCACACCTGAAGGAACTCGACAAAAACGGCGCGGCTGATGCGACCATTCTGCAAAAGAACGCCGACGGCTCCACGTCTCTGAACGGAATCCGCTTCGGTGGCAAGAAGGTCACGCTGGAATTCTCCCAAGAAACAGCGGCGGCTGGAATGAAGAGCGGGACGAGTTCGAACTAAGATCAACCTCAAGACGAGATGCTCGTGCTGCAAATGACGGCCTGAGGGGTGAACCCCAGGCCGTTTCATATTGCGAGCAGGATTCTCGTGCTAGAACGCGTACCGAGCACCGACCTGCATAACACGGGGCTGACCCTGGATCTGGATGAAGTTGGTCCAGTCGGACGGAGGCGTCGAGTTGCGCAGCGCCGGATCGCGCACCATGGAAAAGTCCGTCGCGTAGGTCAGTCGTTGCGTATTCGTGACGTTGAACACATCCCACCGCAGTTGCAACGTATGACCCTCGTGCAGAGTCCAGGTCTTCCCCAAACCGATATCCAGATCCACGTATCCCGGTAAGCGGAAGGTGTTGCGCGGACCCGTTTCGCCAGGGTAGGGGTTGCGGAAACTCTGGTAGACAGCGTTGAGATCTCCACAAAAGAGTTTGGGATCGCCGTTGATGGGTTTGGTCGGGCAGGCGTGCACGGGCCTGGTAGGAGAGCCGTTGGCCTGCACTTCAAAGTTTGTAGCCCAACGCCCATCGTCGAATGGACCACTCCAAGGAAGGCCCGTGTTCCAGCGGAAGATGCTGGAGATTTGCCATCCGCCCAGGATGGCATCGACGGCCGGGTGAGCATTGCTCAGGTAGGGATGCCCCTTGCCGAAAGGCAACTGCCAGATGCCGCTGGCGTTGATGGACTGCTTGGTGTCGAAATCCGAGGTTCCGTAGTTGTCCCGCTGGCGGATGGGGTTCTGAATAAAGGCGGAGCCGTAAGCGCCTGCGGACTGCAGGCCAGAGGCGTCATCCAAGGAGTGGGACCATGTGTAGTTGAAATCCAGGGTGAGCCCATGAAGTCGCTGGCGAGCCGAAAAAGTGAAAGCATTGTAATTCGAGTTGCCGATGGTGCTCCAAGCGGAAAGATCCGCATATTGCGGTGACCGGAATCGAGTCGGGGCTCCTATGGCATCCATGACTTGATCCATTGTGCTCTGCGTATCTGTCCAATCGTTGCCCCCGAAGAACGCGCACGGGTTACTGGGCGTTCGCGTTTGCATGGCGTAGAAGACCTGCGTATTCGACCAGGACGGAACAAAGCCGGGGAATGGGTCGTTTGCGTCACAAACGGGATCCAAGCCAAAGACATTGTTCATCGTCGAAGCCAAACCCGCCGGGAACAGATTGTCAAAGAACGGTACCGTAGCAATCTGACTCGTATCCAGCCCCTGTTGGCGCTGCTTTTCCAGTATGGTGCCCGCAGCGTACCAGTCCATGCCGCTTTGCGGGTCGCGTATATCGTTGAAAGCAGCGACGTCGCGGCGGACAAGCAAGTGTTGCGCTTTGCGCCCCACATAGGAAGCGGACAGTACCAAACCGGCGCGCATCTGACGTTCAAAAGTAAGATTCCAGACATATTGCTTTGGAGCCGTCAGGCTGGAGTTCAAACCCGTCTCAATTCGGCCGGAATAATCTTGCGGCTGGGAGAGCGGGAAAGTTAAATTCGCGGGCACGTTAATCTTCGGAAGCGACCGAATGTCCATGTTGAAATCAGTGAAAGCCGGGGCCAACTGACCGGGAGTAACCGCGTCGTAGGTGTTGACGTCGATTTGCGAGGTTGAAACAAAGCCGAGCTGGTTGTTGAGGTCGAAGTCGACAGCCAAAGCCTGACCATAGTAGTCGCTAGTGATGGAGAAGCCGCCGCGAACCACGGATTTGCCGCCGCTCCCCGCGGGCGACCACGCAAAAGCGACCCGCGGCTGAAAGTTCTTGTAGTCCCAGTCATACAAGGGCTTTGCGTGGTTGGCAGGACCTGAAAGTCTGAGGACAACGGGATCCAGGTCATTCTGGCCAGCGGCAGCCGAGGCCAAACGTTGTGCAAAATATGTGTCGAGAGGGACGTCGGGTCGAACCTCGTACCCTTTCTTTTCGTAAACCGGGCGTTCCAGACTGTAACGCAGTCCGAGTGTCAAGGTCAGATTGGGTCGGGCTTTCCAGGCGTCCTGAATGTAAAAGTCATACGATTGTGTGGCGAAATCGCGAGTCGTCGGCGTTCCGGAATTGAAGATGCTGCCGGATTTCCCAAATGTGAAATTGGCGTTGTACTGGGAAAGCCGACCGATGAGAGCGGTGGCTGCATCTCGGACTTCTGTATTGGCCGCATCGACGGCAGCGCCACCTTTTCCTGGCAGGTTGTTATCCGTCAAATACTGCTGAAAGGTTTCCAGGATATCGTCGCCAGCGGTGTTGTAGCCCGAGGGATTGGTTTGTCCGACGTCAAACGCATTGGCAAAGCTAATGCGCGAATTGCTGACTGATCGGATGTTGGTTCCAAATTGTATGGTGTGGTTGGCATGGATCCAGGAAACGTCGTCGGTGAAATTGTTCACCGGTGTGACGCGGCTGACAGAGTGGGTCTGGCCGTTGGGCTGGAAGACAAATCGGAAGTCGATATCATTGCCGAAACTGTCGCCGCCTTGAGTGAACGCTTGGCGTGTGTACCCGTAACGGAAATTGTTGACCCAGTTCTGCCCGATGGTCCAGGTGTGGCCGGCAGCGATTCCCCAAGGGTGATTCCAAATCTGGGGAGACGGGGAATCCGGCAGCCAGCTAGGAAGAGTCTGGTGGTCGTCGAGAACATTGAGTCGAAGCAGGCCGGTCTGGTTCTTGGTGATGTTGAAGTCAAACTTCGCTACATGAGAGTTCAAGTGGATTGGTGTTGCGGCGTTGAAACGGAATCCCCCAGTGTTGAAGCCGTCTCCCTGTGAAGTATCATTGGTTTTGTATTTCGAGACCGCGCCGGCGAAGACTGCTTGGGCGGCAGGATCAATACCGGCAACAGAATAAACTTGCTGAAGAGCCGGCAAGTCCAACGAACCTACTCCCTGGCTGGAGCATGGATCGCTTGCGGGCCCATTGCAATACGGGTAGTGAATGGTGCCATCCCCAAGAGTGTTTTGATTCGATGGATCGGGTGAGGAGCTCAAGGGCATGATCCGCGATTCGCTTGTTGAGGAAGCATCGCGGCGGCCCTCATAGTTATAGAAGAAGAAGACTTTGTCCTTGATGATTGGGCCACCGAGACCGCCGCTGAAGGTATGCCGGATCAGGTCGCCGCGCGGAACTCCGGTGTGGTTGTTGAACCAGTCGTTGGCGGTGAAACCCTTCGTCCGGTAGAACTCGAAAGCGGAACCATGGAACGCATTCTGGCCAGATTTTGTACTCAAGTTGATCTGCGACCCGGAGGATCGGCCCTGGTTGGCGCCGCCATTCGCGGTGGTAACGCGAAACTCTTCGAGGGCCTCAGAGTTGATGCGGAGCACCGGTCCGGTCGTGATATTGCCTCGATCATTGTCCAGGGCGCCGACAACCAATGAATTCGTGGTTCGCGGAATCTCAGCGTTTCCGGTCTGGGCGTTGTTGATGTCAACGCCATCGAGCGTCACGTTCGACTGGTCGGCGCGCGCGCCGTTCACGTAGCCTTCGCGTGTGGCACCGGGCTGCAGACTCAGCAAATCAATGACGTTCTTGGCTTCGAGCGGGAGCTGAGTGATTTGCTCGGACACAAAGTTATTCCCTAAGGATGCGTCCTGAGTATTAATGAGGAAACCGGCTGCCGACGCTTGCACCTCGACCACTTCAGTGGCCGCGCCAACTTCCAACTGAATACTGGCTTCCGACGCCTTGCCGATTAAGGCCTGGACATTGTCAACCGTCTGCTTCTTAAATCCCTTGGCCGTTATGTCGAGGCGATAAGCACCGGGAGTAATGAGGTCGAAGTTATAACCGCCTGAGTCCGACGTCTTCATGGTGCGCGCAGCGTTGCTGCCGAGATTGGTCAGCGTAACCTCGGCACCGGCCACGACGCGGCCCTGCGGGTCGGTCACGGTGCCACGGACGGTGGAGGTACCGGTTTGACTCCAAGTGAGGACGGTCAGCGACAACAGAAGAGTGAACAGTGCGGCTAGAACTTTCCCTTTTCCTTGGACGACTTTCATAGGCTTTCTCCCCTTCGCACCCGGCGACTGCGGAAACCCAGCTCGTGTGACTGCGTTGGACAAAACATCGGCTTACTCGAGGCGACAAACGTCTAAGCCCTCCGAGATTAGCAATTCAAAACCCAACTCCGAGACAGAGGTGCTCTCAAAACGTCTAAGTTGAATTGGGAGAGAACGTTACACAACATAATGGACAGTTGTCAATTGTCTTCGTCCCAGCCAAGATCGATGCCCTAATCCCGTTTTTTGTAGGCTTTACTCCTAGAATCCATAGCCATTCGTCTGATGAAGCCTGGCCCGTAGGGTCTTGAGCAGGCCAGTCGGGCGCTTCTCCGTCCGGGCGTCAGCTAGACTGGAAGCGCATGAAGTCGGTGATCGTAGGCACGGCGGGGCATATTGACCATGGCAAGACGGCCCTGGTGCGGGCGCTGACCGGGATCGACACGGATCGGCTCGAAGAAGAGAAACGTAGGGGGATCACGATCGACCTCGGCTTCGCGCATCTGGATCTGGCCGCGCCGGGCGAAGACCTTCGCTTGGGATTTGTGGACGTGCCCGGGCATGAGCGCTTCGTGCGCAACATGCTGGCGGGAGTGGGCGGGATTGACTTGGTCTTGCTGGTCATCGCCGCTGATGCCTCGATCCAGCCTCAAACGCGCGAACATTTTGATATTTGCCGGCTCTTGAACCTACAGCGCGGTATCACGGTGCTGAGCAAATCGGATCTCGTCGATGCCGAGACGCTGGATGTGGTGCGCTTGGAAATCGAGGAATTTCTGCAGGGTTCGTTTCTCGATACGAAAAAGTCACCACTCGTAGCGGTCAGCGCGAAGACCGGGATCGGCGTCGCCGAGCTCAAGCAGCGGCTGGCCGAGGAAGCGGCGAAAGCGGTGGCTCGGGACGCGGGAGCGCTGATGCGGCTGCCGATCGACCGGGTGTTCACGATGAAGGGTTTCGGAACCGTGGTTACGGGGACGTTGGTGTCGGGAAAAGTGCAGAAGGAAGACGAACTGGAGGTCTATCCCTCGGGGCCAAGGTCTGTGCGGGTGCGGGGCGTGCAGGTTCACGGAGTCGACGCGGATCGCGCCGTGGCCGGCCAGCGGACCGCGTTGAACCTGTCTGGGGCAACGGTTGAAGAGTTGGCCCGAGGGATGATGCTCGGACCGGTGGGGGCGTTCGAGGTTACGCCGCGGGTGGACGTGAGGTTGACGCTGTTGCCTGCGGCCAAGGCGCTGAAGAACCGGGCGCGGGTGCACCTGCATGCGTACACGATGGAGGGGATGGCAGAGGTGGTGCTGGGCGAAGGTAAGCAGGTCGCGCCCGGAGGACAAGCCTGGGCGCGGCTCCGGCTGGCTGAGGCCGCGCCGCTCGTACCCGGCGACCGATTTATTCTTCGACAGGCTTCTCCCGTGATCACGGTGGGCGGCGGCATCGTACTCGATGCTGCGCCGCTGCGGAAGACGAAGAAGGAGATCGTCGAAGCCTTCCTGGGCGTCTTAAACACGGGCGATCCGGAAAGCATCTTGTTGGCGCGGCTGGGACGGCGTGGCGCGGCTGGTCTCACCCTCGTCGAAGGAGTAGCGGAAACCGGCTGGCGAAAGAATTTCATCGAAGCAACCCTGGCGCAAGCGCTCGCTGCAGGTAAGGTCGCGCGCATCAGCGAACGTTATGTGCTCGTCGAAACCGTGGAAAAACTGGAGGCGAAGGTGATCGCCACGGTGGCCGCGTTTCAGCGCAGCCATCCTCTGGTCCGAGGCGTGGGGAAGGAATTGTTGCGCGAGGAGTCGGGCGTGCTTGCAGAAGTTTTCGGCTACATGCTGGAACGGGCGGTGCTTGCGGGCAAGCTGGCGGTGTCAGGCGAGGTGGTGCATCTGCCCGGGCAAGGCGTGGTGCTGAAGGACGAAGAAGCGGCTTCGAAGCAGGTAATCGAAGCAGCATTTGCGGCGGCTGGGTTCAAGGTACCTGCTCTCGGAGAAGTGCTGGCGGGCTTGAAGATTGATCAGGCGCGCGCCAAAAAGCTGGTGACGCTGCTGTTGCGGGACAAGATTCTCGTCAAGGTCACGGATGACCTCGTGTTTCATCGCAATGCGCTGGATGCCTTGCGGGCGCTGGTGCGGTCCCGGAAGACCGAAGCTCCCACGATGGATGTAGCCGCATTCAAGGATATGACCGGTGTGTCGCGGAAATATGCAATTCCTCTTTTGGAATACATGGACCGCGAGCGCATCACGCGGCGTGTCGGCAACGAGCGCGTGATCCTCTAGACCTTCGTATAATCGTTCTGAGTCCATGCTGAGTTCATGACACAACCGATCAGCATCATCGGCGCGGGCCTGGCGGGTTCGGAGGCGGCCTGGCAGTGTGCGCGGCGCGGAATTCCGGTCACGTTGTACGAAATGCGTCCGCTGCGGTCGACGCCCGCTCACCAGACCGAAGATTTCGCGGAACTCGTCTGCTCCAATTCCCTGAAATCCAGCAGTGAATACACCGCGCCCTGGCTGCTGAAAGAAGAAATGAGCCGAGCCGGTTCTCTGCTGCTCGCCATCGCCCGCGAGTGTGCGGTTCCGGCAGGGCACGCGTTGGCGGTGGATCGGGTTCGCTTCTCGGCGAAAGTGACGGCCGTCATTTCCCGCGAACCCCTGATCTCAGTTCGTCGCGAGGAAGTGACGAAGCTCGACGTGAAGCAAGTGACGATGATCGCGACCGGGCCACTGACTTCGGACGATTTAGCGGCGGAGATCGCGCAGCTTACGGGCAGCACACGGCTGTTTTTCTACGATTCCATCAGTCCGATCGTGGAAGCCGATACCATCGACCGCTCCAAGGTGTACATGGCGGCGCGCTACGACAAGGGCACCGCCGACTACATCAACTGCCCGATGACGAAGGAGGAGTACGACCGTTTCCTGGACGCGCTGCTGACGGCGGAGTCGGTGGAAGAAAACGATTGGGAGAATCTCAATTACTTTGAGGGCTGCCTGCCGGTTGAAGAGATTGCGCGGCGCGGCCGGGACACGTTGCGTTTTGGCCCCATGAAGCCGGTTGGCCTGATCGATCCGCGCTCTGGGAAGAGGCCCTACGCGGTCGTCCAGTTGCGGCAGGAGAATCTCCGGGCGGATTCCTACAATCTGGTTGGCTTCCAGAATCATCTGAAGTTCGGCGATCAGACAAGAGTTCTGCGCTTGATTCCAGGGTTAGAACAAGCCCGATTCTCACGCCACGGGCAGATTCACCGCAATACCTACATCAACGGACCGGAGTTATTGCGTGACACTCTGCAGATGAAGCGCCATGGAAACATCTTCTTCGCCGGGCAAATCTGCGGCGTCGAAGGCTACGTAGAATCGATCGCAACTGGGCTTCTAGCCGGAATTCAAGCCGCTCGGCTGGCGACAGGGGAAACGCCGGTGGGCCCACCCAGGGCTTGCGCCTTGGGGTCGTTGCTCAACTACGTGACCGAAGCCGACCCCAAGCGCTTCCAGCCCGCCAACATCACGTTCGACCTGTTACCCGCGCTCGAGACACCCATTCGCGACCGCAAAGAGCGGCACCAGAAACAATGCGAAATTGCCCTGCGCGCATTTGAGGAGTGGATGACGGAACTCGGGACTGTCGCGGTAAATCCCTAAGCGCGGGACGCGTTGGGAGCATTGACCTTGACCAGCACGCCCCGGTAACGTTGGTTCAGGAGTCTGCATGCCGCTCTCGGCCGTCGATACCATTTCCCTTGCGCTCGAACACACCCAGCAACAATTGTTTCGACCCTTTCGCTTGGGACAATGGCTGCGGCTGGCGCTGATCGGGTTCATGACCGGGGAGCTCAGCAGCGGCGGAGGCTGCAACCCGGGCGCCTTCAGCGATCTCAAGAAAATTCAGAATCCGGATCTGATCGGACCGATCTTCATGATAGCGGGCGTTACCCTCCTGCTGGGTTGCGGACTCCTGCTGCTCTGGATGTACGTGGGCAGCGTCTACCGCTTTATCCTGATCGAATCCATCATCACCAAGCGCGTGAGCTTGCGAGAGGGCTGGCACAAATGGCGGGCGGCCGGGCGGCGCTTCTTCCTGTGGCGACTCGTCTACCAATTTGCGGCGGGAATATTTTTCACAATCCTGATCGGAATTCCACTGGGCGTGGCGGCGCTGCTGGGTTGGTTCAACAACCCCGATGCGCACATGCTGCCGCTGGTTCTCGGAACCATCCTCCTGGTTCTTTTGCTCTTGCTATTGCTTCTCGCCGCAGCGGCGGTGTGGCTGCTGGGCAAGGACTTCATGGCGCCCATCATGGCGGTCGAGAACCTGGACTTTGCGGACGCATGGAGCCATCTGCTGGCCATGATGAAAAAGGAGAAAGGTGCGTACGCTGGCTACATCGGGATGAAAATCGTGCTCGCCATCGCGGCCGGCATTCTTGTTGGAATTGTGATCTTCGTCGCTATATTGTTCATCGCCCTACCCTTTGGGATCGCAGGCGCCATCGCTCTCATTGCAGGCAAGACGGCGGGCCTCACCTGGACCGTGGAGACAGTGACTCTAGCGATTGTGGTGGGAACGATTTTCTTGGCGGCGCTGATGGTCGTAAGTTCGTTGCTCAGTGTTCCGTTGACCGTGTATTTTCCCGCGTACTCGATTTACTTCTTCGCCTCGCGCTATCCCAAGCTCGATGCCTGGCTGCACCCGCCGCCTGAGCTCGTGGCTCGGCCGCTTCCGCCCCTGGCAGAACCTCCGCCGCTGCCTTTCGATCCGGAGCCGATTGGGTAGCGCTACCCCTTGCCGCGGGTCTTGATCCAGATGGGCGTGCCCACGAAGCCAAAGGCCGCGCGAATTTGATTTTCCAAATAGCGCTGGTAGGAAAAGTGCAACTTCACCACGCGGTCGCAGAAAAGGATGAACGTCGGCGGTGCGACCGCAGCCTGCGTCATGTAGTAAATCCGGACCTGCTGGCGGGCCGGGACGGGGGCGCGCTCGAAGTCCAGGTGCTTGAGGAAGCGATTCATTTCGCCGGTGGAAATGCGCTTGTTGCGCTCGGCGGCGACTTCTACGACCTGCTCGAAAACCTGATCGACACCCCGCCCCATGGACGCGGATACGAAGAGCACCGGCGCGTAGGCCAGAAACTTGAGCTCGCCACGCAGGCGCTGTTCGTAGAGTTCGCGGTCGGCAGTTTGCTTGGAGGTTTGCCGACGCGCTGCTTTCGACAGGCGGCTGGCTACGGGCGCTGTGCCATGGGAGGCCGCCGCCGCTGCCTTGGTGACCAGGTCCCACTTGTTGACGACGACGATCACGGAGCGCCCGCTTTCATGTGCGTATCCGGCAATGTGAGCGTCGAGTGCAGCCACGCCTTCGGGCGCGTCAATTACCAGCAAGGCGATGTCCGCATCTTCCAGATGCTTCCGCGCCATGATGACGGAGAGCTTCTCGGCCATCAGCTTGGTCTTGCCCTTGCGGCGGATTCCGGCGGTGTCGATGAAGCGAAATCGCTGGCCGTTGCGCTCAACCACTTCGTCGATGGCGTCGCGCGTGGTACCGGCGATGGGGGAAACGATGGAGCGATCCGCTCCGGTGAGCTGATTGAGCAGGGTGGACTTGCCGACGTTGGGGCGACCGATGATGGCGACTTTGATTTCCGCAGGAACGGCGGCAGGAAAGGCCTCTCCGTCTGAGTCCTCCAGAGACTCTTCTCGAACCGCGTGCGACAGCTCCAGTTCTTCGCTTGCGGCCTTGGCCTTCTTCCAGGCCTCCGACTTATGTTTCATATCTGGAATTTCAAATACCGCTTCCAGCAATTCCCCCACGCCAATGCCGTGCTCGGCCGAAATGGGGTAGAGGTTGCGAATCCCCAGAGTGCGGAAGTTTTCCGCAAGATGTTCCTGCTTGCCCGAGTCAATTTTATTGACCGCGAGAAACAGCGGCTTGCCGGTGCGGTGCAGCAGACGCGTAAGTTCCATATCGGGACCCGCGAGTTCGCTCCGGCCATCGACGACTATGACAATCGCCACGGCTTCGTCCAGGGCAAATCGCGCCTGCCGGAAGATTTCCGAGGGAATGAAATCGTCGTCGTCGGGAACAATTCCGCCGGTGTCGACCAGTCGAAAGAAATTACCGTCCCACTCCGCTTCCGAGTACAACCGGTCGCGCGTGATGCCGGGTTCATCGCCTACGATGGCGCGGCGGCGTCCCGCAATGCGGTTGAACAGCGTGGATTTGCCGACGTTGGGCCGACCCACGATGCAGAGCAGCGGTAAAGCCGTGCCGGAGGCAGCGGCCTCGGAGGCGGCTGAGCCGGGAGCTCGGAGGCTTCCGAGCGCAGACTTCGCCGTCGTCTCCGGGTTTTTAGATTTCTTTTTTTTCAATGTGAGATCACTTGGGCCGGAAGCTTGCCGCAAGTCAGGAGGAACGTTCGCGGAAGGCAAGCCCCTAACTCGGTATTATAGAGACTCCGTATTATAGAGACTCCGTGGTTGCGCCTACCAAACCCCGTTCGCTCAGGGACATTTCGCTGCACCAGTTCTTCGGTCCCGGCGGCGTCCTTTCGCGTGCGCATCCGGCCTACGAGTTCCGTCGGGGCCAGCTGCTCATGGCCCAGGCGGTGGAGCAGGCGCTCGAGGAAAAGCGGCACTTGATCGTCGAGGCGGGCACGGGCACCGGAAAAACTCTTGCCTATTTGGTGCCGGCCTTGCGCTCCGGAAAGCGCGTGATCATTTCCACGGGCACCAAGAATCTGCAGGAACAACTCTTTTTCAAGGATATCCCTTTTCTCGAAAAGGCGTTGTATCCGAGCGGCGAAGGCCAGCTTTCCGTCTGCTACATGAAGGGCCGCAACAACTATTTGTGCCGCAAGCGGCTTTACGACCTCACCGCGCAGCCCTTGCTGAACGGCCTGCAGGAGATGGATCAGTTTCAGGTCATCGCAGCGTGGGAGCCCAACACGGAGACCGGAGACCGAGCAGAACTCAGCGGCTTGCCCGAATCGAGCACGCTGTGGCCCAAGCTCGACGCCCGCTCGGAAACATGTCTTTTTCAGAAGTGTGGCCAATATGATCGCTGTTTCGTTACGGAAATGCATCGCCGGGCTTCCGCGAGCAACATCATCATCGTCAACCATCACCTGTTCTTCGCCGACCTGGCCATCAAGCAGCAGGCCGATGGCGCGACCCACGCTGGAATTCTTCCCGATTGCGGCACCGTGGTCTTCGACGAAGCGCACGAACTCGAGGACGTGGCGGCCAGCTATTTCGGCATCGCCGTCAGCAACCTGCGCCTGGACGAACTGGCGCGCGATGTGGAAGCTTCCCTCCAGCGCAATCGCAGCCTCTCCGCCGCGCTTTCCGGAGCTCTCGGCAGCCTGCGCGACCGCTCGCAGTTTTTCTTTTCTCTCCTGCCTCCGGGCGACGGACGCTTCGCCTTCGAGGCCCGACGCGAATTCTTGGAAGAAAATGGCGAGGAATTCATCGGCCTCCTGCAGGCACTCGGGCGCCTGGCCGCGGAAATCTCCGCCATGCCGGAAAAACCGGAAGAATCCTTCACCTTCGTGCGCCGCGCCGAAGAGCTGCGGGTGCAGTTGAGCTTCCTCATGGAAGCGGAAGAGCCCAACACCGTCTTCTGGATCGAGCGCCGCGGTGGCCGTGGCCGCCACAACGTATTCCTGCAAGCAACCCCCATCGACGTATCGCCAATTCTCAAAGAGACGCTCTTCGCCCGCATGGATTCGGTCGTCCTCACGTCGGCAACGCTGGCCGTGCGCGGCGGCTTCGAATACATCGAGCGGCGACTGGGCATCGAACACGCCCGCGATTCCGTACTGCCTTCGCATTTCGATTATGAAACACAGGCGCTGCTCTACGTGCCTCCCGATCTGCCTGACCCGCGCACGCCCGAGTTCGGCTCACGGGCCGCGGACCGCATTCGCCGACTGCTAGAGATCACTCGCGGGCGGGCGTTTGTCCTGTTTACCAGCTACGCCCAGATGAACGACATTTATCAGCGCCTGCTGGGCGTGCTCGACTACCCCATCCTGCGCCAGGGCGACTCTCCCAAGAACGCTCTCCTCGAGGAATTCCGCCTCACGCCTCATGCCGTGCTCTTCGGGACCTCTTCATTCTGGCAGGGAGTGGACGTACAGGGTGAGCAACTCAGCTGCGTCATCATCGACCGCCTTCCCTTTGCCGTGCCCAGCGACCCGGTGGTGGCCGCCAGAGTGCGAGCCATCGATGCCGAGGGTGGCAACGCTTTCTTCGACTATCAGGTCCCGGCCGCTGTAATCACCTTGAAACAAGGCTTCGGCCGGCTCATCCGTTCCCTCCACGATCGCGGGCTGCTCGTCCTGATGGACAACCGCATTCTCAAGAAGCAGTATGGCCGCATCTTCCTCGACAGCCTCCCCGCCTACGCAAGAACCACCGAGATCAGCAAGGTGGAGGAGTTTTTCGGGTTAGCGCCCGAGCCATAGCGATTCGGCTCGAAAGGTCCGCCCGAGTTACTTCACCCGCACTTTCACCATCGTGCCCTCAGGCAGCTCCCCGCTCAACAGGACGATCTTCCCGCTCTGCACAATACCATTGAACTCGCGCGTCCCCGCTACCGCCGGACCCGCAGCCACCGCCCCCGGAACGCTCTCCCGCGCCACCCCTTCGGCATGGTCCCCACGCCGCATTCCCCGGTCCATCGCTTCATTCGCCAGCCGGTCCGCGTCCTTATTCTTAGCCCGCAACACATGCTCGGCGCGAAACCAGTCTAACCGGCGAATCATGGCTTGGGCCTCGTCGTAGAGCGCCTTCAAATCCGGGCTCTTCACCTTGTAGACGCCGTTCAACTGCTTCACCATCAACTCGGAATCGCTAATCACCTTCAGCGCCCGCTCGTCGTGCTGCAGGCAATACTTGAGCGCCCCCAGCAGTCCGCTGTACTCCGCCACGTTGTTGGATTTGTGTCCAATGTACTCGCTCAGTTCGGCGACACGTTGGCCGGAAGAATCCGCGACGGCGACGCCGTAACCGGCCGGCCCCGGATTGCCGCGTGCGCCTCCGTCGATGTGGGCAAGGATGTATCGCTCCGGGGTGGGAGCGTTTCGCGGAGTCAATAGGCTGGAATTGCGGTAAGAAGACTCGCCGGACATGGCACCAGTTTACCTGAGGGCGAAGTGAGCGAATTCGGCGCCGGCCGCCGGCTAGCGTCCCGTAGCCAGCCGTTGGGCCAGCCGCGGCGGAAGCTGGGCCTCCAGAATCTTATCTTGCGCAGCCTTCAGGTCGTAGGGCACGCGGTAAAACTCCATCACGCTGCGCTCCGTGTCGAAAACGCCAAACGCAGCCCGCCAGTCATCATCGCGCGGCTGCCCCGCCGAACCCGGATTGATCAGGTACTTCACGCCTTCCCGCAAGGGCATCTCCCAGGCCGATGTCTCATCGGTCGAAGTCCACTCCGGTTGGATCAGTTCAGTTTCCGCTCCCTCCAGACTGAACCCGCCTTGCCGGTGTGTGTGCCCAAAAAACGTGATGCGCGCCGACGCCGTCAGCAAGGGCTCCTGCGAATCGCGCGCACTCACCACATATTCGTCTTCGTCGAGCGGAGACCCGTGCACAAACTGGGCGTCCTCCACGCCTTCCATGCGGATGGGGCCTTGCGGAAGCGCGCGCAACCACTCCAAATTCTCCGGGTTTAGGTGCTCCCGCGTCCACAAAGCCGCCAGCCCAGCCATGGGATTGAAATGTTCCAGATCCATGACGCCGGAAACGGCCTTGTCGTGGTTCCCGCGCACCAGCAACGGGTCCTGGCCGCGCACCAGATCAACGACCGCGTTCGGGTCAGCGCCGTAGCCGACCACGTCTCCCAGGTTCACCGCGCAGTCGTACTTGGGGACGGCATCCAGGCAGGCGTTTAAGGCTTCAAGATTGGCATGGATATCGCTTAGTAAGAAAATGCGCACGCAATCATCCGCTCAGGAAAAGTACTCTTTGGGAAGAACTCGTGGAGTATAGCCCCACGAGCGTCGTTCTGCAAAACGATGGAAGGTCATTCCCTAGGGGGATTGCCCCCGGAAACAGGCGCCGGGCTGGCCCCGGGTTGCGTCACGGGGCAGCGACTCCAGTGGCCGGGAGAAGTCTCCAGCAGAGGCGGCAGCGCCTCGGAGCAGGAGGCCACCCGAAAGCTGCAGCGCGGCTCGAACCGGCAACCCGGCGGCAATGCGCGCAGCGGCGGAACGCTGCCTTCAATCACGGAAAGAGGCCGGGCGCGATCCGTTCGCAAAGTTGGAACGGCTCCGAGCAGACCTTGCGTGTAGGGATGCGCTGGCGATTGAAAAATGTCTTCGCGCCGCGCCATTTCCACCAAACTGCCCGCATACATCACGGCCACCCGGTCCGCAACCTGGGAAACGACCGCCAAGTCGTGGGAAATAAACAACATCGCAAGACCAAACTTGCGGCGCAACTGTTGTAGCAGTTCCAGAATCTGCGCTTGGATGGTCACGTCCAGCGCCGTCGTCGGCTCGTCGGCAATCAGCAGTTGCGGACGGTTGACGATCGCCATGGCAATCATCACGCGCTGCCGCATCCCGCCCGAAAGCTGGTGCGGATAATCCCGCGCGCTTTTTTCCGGCTCCGGCAGCGACACCTCGCGCAAGGCCTCGACCGCTCTGCGTCCAGCCTTATTCTTGGAAGTCTTGGGATCGTGTGCCAGTACTGCTTCCGCCACCTGGTCGCCCACGCGCATCACAGGGTTCAAGGCCGTCATCGGCTCCTGAAAAATCATGGCCATGCGCGAGCCGCGCAGGGCGCGTAACTGTTCCTGCGAGGCGGAAAGTAGATCCCGAGACGGCGTGTCCGCAACCGTAAATTCAGCGTGGCCCGAGACCCGCGCTGGAGGCGGCAGCAGTCCCATCAGCGCCAGCGACGTCACCGACTTCCCCGAGCCAGATTCCCCAACCAGCCCCAGCACTTCGCCGGGCGCAATCGAAAAACTCACTTCGCGCACGGCCGTCAAAGCGGCTTCACCAGCGCCCCCACGTCCCGGCCCTGGAAACTGCACGGTAAGATCGCGAACCACCAGCAAAGGAGCAGTCACGGCCTCATGGTAACTCAATGGGGCAGGCGCCCTGGCCTCGAAGCGCAGCCGCGCTGCGCTTCCCCACCGCCGTCTGCGACGGAGTTTTCCGCAGGCAAAATTCCTCTCCGACACTCCCGCTTGCCAACAGCCCCTGACTAAAGTAATTTGCTTTCTCACACACAAAGGGTTCCTAATGCGATTTGTTGGGCAATGCCCAACAGATTCTTGCAGATGTCTGCTATACGTATCCCTGATGGTCGAATCGGCATCTAAGCTTATGTGAAGGAAGAAATTGGAATCCTATGACGAAGAAAGTAGACGATAGCAAGACGTGGGAGGAAGCCCTGAACTGGCTGCGCGAGCATGGGTTTGACCTGCTCGAAGCGCCCGGTACGCAGAGCCGCGTGTTCTTGAAGAAGCTGGGCTGTTCCTGCGCTATTGAAAAAAACGGCGCCGACGGCGTGAAGATCTTTGCTTACCCCGGTTATTTGGCCAGTGGCGAAATCGCCAAACTGGTCAACAAGGGCTATCAACAATTTTTCAAGACCTCGAAGGCGGAGATCCCTGCGACCGCGGACGCCCTGAAAGCGCTGCACCAGTTTTCCGAAGAACTGAAGGAAGCTTTAGGCCTGCCAAGCCTCTACAATGAATCGCTCGGGACGACCAGCACGTCCTACGAATACGACCGCGTCGTGGATCGTGACAAAGCGCAACCGGAACGTCCGAAGCGCCCGTGGGAAGTGGCAGCAGTGGCTGCCGCGCCGGACAAGGGCAAGGGCGCTTAAGCATCGACAAATTGAAGCCGTTTATATTGGCCGCCTGATTTCGGGCGGCCTTTGATTTTATTTCCTTAGGCAACCAACCCGCTGCGGAGGCCAATCGTGACCGCGACTCAGTTGTTCCTCTCGTTGGGCGCTCTCATACTCGGAACCGCCCTTGGCTCCGCGCTACCCGATCCCGAAGCGCCGGAAGCGCAGGAAGCGAATGTTCGCGCCCTCCTCCAGCGCCAACAGGAGGCCTGGAACGGCCACGACCTCGAGGGCTTCATGGCGGGCTATTGGAAGTCGGACGACCTAACGTTTTTCTCTGGTGCCAACGTGACCCGCGGTTGGCAAGCAACGCTCGACCGCTACCGCCAGCACTACCAAAGCCCGGGCACGGAGATGGGCAAGCTCGAATTCCGCGATCTGCGGATTGAGATGCTGGGCACCGACGCCACCTTCGCACGCGGTGAATATCACCTAGCTATGGCAAGCGGCCAAACCCAGCACGGCATTTTTACGCTGATCCTTCGGCGCATGCCCGAGGGCTGGCGCATCGTTCACGATCACACCTCGCCGGCGGAGTGAGAAAATCAGACAGACATGACTGCGCGCGAGTGTGTGGAACAGAACGGATTCGCGATCATCCGCGACGTCATGCCCTGGGACGTCTTGCCCGGGCAAGAGATCACGGAAGTTCTTAGCGATTTCAAGGACGCCACTCTGCGGCGCAGCAGGGCGGGTGTGCGCCATGCCTTAGACAGCGCTGGCGTCGCGCGATTCTCCCGAGACTCGCAGCTGCTCGCAATCGCGAGAGAGACTTTGGGCGAAGCCGCATTTCCGATTCGAGCGACGCTCTTCGACAAATCCTCGGCCGCGAACTGGCTGGTGGTTTGGCACCAGGACACGGCTCTGCCAATTCAAGAACAACACGAAACACCGGGATGGGGTCCGTGGTCGGTCAAAGCGTGGTCGGTCAAAGCGGTCAAGATGGGGTGATCTACGCGCACGCTTGCGCCACGGCGCTCTCGCAGGTATTGGCACTTCGAGTCCATCTCGACGATTCGAGGGCGGACAATGGGCCGCTGCGCGTCCTGCCAGCAACCCACAATTTAGGTGTCTTAGACGACGACACCATGCCCATGCTGGCCGCCCCAGATAGCGCCCGTCGACTGTCTCGTGGCACGCGGAGGAGTCCTGGCCATGCGGCCGTTGCTGGTTCATGCCTCCTCGAAATCGCAGGCCGCGGCCCCGAGGCGAGTCCTCCACATTGAATACGCTGCCTCCGCCGTTTTGTCCGAAAAGCTTGTGCTTGCGGTTGCGGGAAGCCCGACGCCGGTCGGGGCTGTAAAATAGGAATACGCCGATTCTAGCGAATCGGGCGCCGTTCGCCAGGGATTGGTTCAACGAGAAATCCCATCCCTTGAGGAGTTCATGTTCGAATGAGGAGTTCATGTTCGAAGTCACCGTAGAAGAGACCTTTGCCGCAGGGCACTATCTGCGTAACTACAAGGGCAAGTGCGAGAATCCGCATGGCCATAACTATCGCGTGCGCGTCACGCTGGCCGGCCAGGAGCTGGACCAGGCCGGGCTGCTGCTCGATTTCAAGAACCTGCGCGAGGTCATGAAACCGGTCATCGACCGACTCGACCACCAGATGATCAATGAGCTCGAGCCTTTCACCACGTTGAATCCTTCGGCGGAGAACCTGGCCAAGTATTTTTACGACGAGACCAACGCAAGGATGAAAACCCAGACGAAAGGGCGAGTATTCGTGAAGACGGTGAAGATCTTCGAGACTGACGAAACCACCGCGACGTATTTCGAATAGCCGCGGCTTGCATGCAAATCACCGAGATCTATAAATCGCTCCAGGGAGAATCCACACACGCAGGCCTGCCCTGCGTCTTCGTACGCCTGACGGGCTGTAACCTGCGTTGCGCATGGTGTGACAGCGAGTACACCTTCACGGGCGGGCACAAGATGACTTTAGAACAAGTGCTCACCGAGGTTGAGCGCCTCAGTCCGAAGGGCGGCCTGGTCGAAATCACCGGCGGCGAGCCGATGCTGCAGGAACGCGAAGTTGTCCCGCTCATGCAGCGGTTATTGCAGGCGAACTACACCCTCTTGCTCGAAACCAGTGGCGAGCGTCCGCTCGACAAAGTTCCCGCCAAGGTCATCAAGATTGTGGATGTGAAATGTCCGGACTCGGGGGAGCCGGACACGTTTCGCATCGAGAATCTGGAGACCCTGCAGCCCCACGATGAAATCAAGTTCGTTCTCAGCACCCGCAGCGACTACGAATTCGCCCGCGATTTTGCGGCCAAACATAACCTGCCCGGCTGTGTGAAGGCTGTGCTCTTCTCCCCAGCCTTCCGTAAGGACGCGTCGGGACGCCGCGATGCTGCGCACTGTCTCCTGAATCCCCAGGAGCTTGCCGAGTGGATGCTGGCCGACGACGTTCCGGCGCGCCTCGGCTTGCAACTCCATAAGTTCATCTGGGACCCCGCGGTGAAAGGTGTTTAAGCCCTGACCCGCAAGCCTAAATCCGTAGTCTTGCTCTCCGGTGGCATGGATTCCTGCGTCTGCGCCGCCCTCGCCGCCCGCGACACCGACGCCGCTGCCCTGCACATCAGCTATGGCCAGCGCACCGAGGCCCGCGAGCGCGAGGCTTTCCTTGCCATCTGCGCCCGCCTCGGCATCCCGAACCAGCTCGTCGTCCGCAACGATGCTCTCCGCGCCATTGGCGGCTCGGCCCTCACGGATCCCAATCTCGCTGTCCCAGATGCTGCACCCGAACTAGCCTCGCATGCCCACCCCATCCCAATTACGTACGTCCCCTTCCGCAATGCCCATTTCCTCGCCGTCGCCGTAAGCTGGGCTGAGGTCCTCGGCGCGGAACAGATCTACATCGGCGCCGTCGAGCAAGACAGCTCCGGCTACCCCGACTGCCGCCCCGCCTACTATGAGGCCTACAACCAAGTGATTCGCACCGGTACCAAAGCAGGCCCAACCGAAGAAGGCCAAATCCGCATCGTCACGCCGCTCATCGCCCTGAAAAAGAGCGAGATCATCCGCCAGGGCCTTGAACTCGGAGCGCCGTTGGATTTAACTTGGTCCTGTTACAGCCGGGAAGACAAAGCGTGCGGCAAGTGTGACAGTTGCGCTCTGCGCCGCCGAGCTTTTGCGGAAGCTGGAGCAGCCGATCCCGTACCCTACGAGCCCCAGCCCGCATGAAAAGAAAGGGGTTGCGCCCCGCGTTGCGCTATGAAAGCATCCTTTCCTCCGTCTCAGCAGTCTTATGAGTCGTAACTTCAGCGAGTCGAACTTACAGGAGCCTGGAGGCCCCACAATGAAGCCGAAGCAACGTTGCTCCGTACTAGCGTTGGCCGTATTGACCGCTGCCTTTTTCGTGCCGCCAGTCTCCGCGCAGACCGGCACGGTCAAAGGTACTTGCAAGAACATGGATGGCAAGCCCTTTGTCGGCGCGGTGGTCGAATTCACCGGCCTCGAGTCCGGCCGCAAGTACACCCTCAAGACGAACAGCAAGGGTGAGTACTTTTCTCTCGGCATTGCGCCCGGCAGCTACAACATCGTTCTCTCCATGGACGGCAAGGAAATCTACCGCCTCAATAAGGTGCCCATCACCTCTGAGGAGAATGTCAACGATATTGATCTGAAAAAGGAACAGACCGCCGGACAAGCACAGATGTCCGAGGAGGACAGAAAGAAACTTGCCGAGCAGGAGGCAAAGCAGAACAAAGAGAGAACGGACGTCAAGGCCCTCAACGACAAACTCGCGGCCTCGCGCGCTGCCATCACCGCCGGCAACTACGATCTAGCCGTGCAAACCATGACTGAAGCCACGCAGATCGATCCCAACCGCGACCTCATCTGGTTCACCATGGGCGAGGCTCTGCGCGGACAAGCCAAGAGCAAGGAAAAGACGGACCGCGCTGCCTCCAAGGAAGGCTATGGCAAAGCAGCGGAAGCTTACCAGAAAGCCATTGCGATCAAGCCGCAAGGCCCTTATTACAATAATCTGGCCGACGCCTACGCCCACTCCGGCGACGTCGACGGAGCGGTCAAGGCCTACACGGAGGCTGCCACCCTCGATCCGCCAGGCATGGCGGGGTACCAGTTCAACATCGGCGCCGTCTACACCAACGCCGGACGTGTGGACGAAGCCGTCAAGGCATTCCAGGCTTCTGTCGCTGCCGATCCCACCAAGGCCGAGTCGTATTACCAACTGGGCGTGAGCCTGGTGGGCAAGGCCACCACCGACAAGAGCGGCAAGGTTGTGCCCGTGCCCGGAACCGAGGAAGCCTTGCAGAAGTATCTTGAACTCGCCCCGACCGGCCCCAATGCGGAAGGCGCGAAAGGTTTACTCACCTACATTGGCAGCACGGTGGAAACCACGTTTGGCAAACAGAAGAAAGGCACGAAGAAATAGCGATTGTGGCGCGCACACTCCTGTCTCCTTGATCTTGCTTTCGGATCTGCCGGGTTTGATGGGCCTGATGGGTCTGATGGGTCGGGCGCCCCCTCCCTGTCGCATCGTTGCTTTGCGACAGGACGGGGCAGTCACAAGGCCCTTGCCCTGGACTTCCGGCATTCCGAATCTCCAAGCGGCGATTACTTCAGACCCTGACCTTGCAGTTCTAGCCCCGCTCCCGAAACCCCGTTAGAGTTAAAAGCAGACGCGGAAACCCGCACCCATTTCCCTTCCCCCAATTTGAAGACTCGGAGAGAACCTTGCCAGTCTTGGGCAACGGTGTCGGCAAAACGGCCACGGGCGCTTCCGGAACCGCCGCGCGCAACCCCAGGGGATCCCTGGAAGCGCTGCTGCAGGCGATGTTGCACACTTCTCCGAACGTCAGCGACCTCATTTTTTCACCAGGAAGACCGCCGCAGGTCGAAGTACGCGGGCAGCTTCTCCCGTGCGCCGGCTACACCGCAGGCGTGC
>Ga0137418_10001542_pt1 | contig 21235 bp, 16 predicted proteins | sample CZODoug3_1_2_16f_FD_122242 | JGI IMG/M metagenome (GOLD analysis project Ga0137418, IMG submission 122242) | Vadose zone soil fungal communities from Angelo Coast Range Reserve, California, USA - CZODoug3_1_2_16fungal (Hybrid Assembly) | ecosystem: Environmental > Terrestrial > Soil > Vadose...
ATTCTGGCATTGTTCCTCGGGGTCATCTTCCTTGGAGCGCAGCTCCACTTTTGCACGGACTTGACGTCCACGCCGTCCGCCTCGCACATTTGCCCGGTCTGCTCGACAGCAGCATCTGTTGTCGCCACGCAGTCGCCCCTCATCGCCATTGTGCCGGTGACCAACCGGCTCGAAATCGCTCCCTTAGCCGTTTCGCCTTCCTCAGCAGTTTCGCGCGCTACTTCCCCGCGCGCGCCTCCCGCCCTCTAACCCAGCTCTGGTTTCGGTCCGTACCTCTATTAATTGTTCCTAACCTTGTTCGCTAGGAGTAGTGCCATGAAACGATTCTCCGCCTTGTCACTGGTCGTCCTTTTTTCGATGTCTGCCTATGCGCAAGAGAAATCCTCTGCCCCTGGGAACCAGAGCCCTCCCTCTGCGGGAGCGGCTGCTACTGCTCCCGAAGAAGTTCGCATACGCGCTCTGGAAGAGCAGGTGCGCACACTCGCCGAGGAAGTGGCCTTGCTCCGGGGAGAGTTGAAAACTATCCGCGACACAAAACCGGCTGATCCCGCTACCGGGACCCGCCTGTTGCTTGCTTCCACGCGAATTGAGCCAGGAGTGCTCCCCAGCTCTACTTCCTCGACAGGCGCGCCCGTCCTTGCACCGGAGCCGCAATCAGCTCAAACGCAGACTTATGGCGGTGCAACTTCCAACGCCAAGCTTCTCAATCCAGACATCAGCTTGATCGGCGACTTCATCGGCACAGCCGGACGCAACACTATCTCCCCATCGCGGTCGCTCGAACTCCACGAATCCGAAGTGGGCCTGCAAGCCATTATTGACCCCTACGCCCGCGCCGACGCCTTCATCTCTTTCGGGGAGACCGGCGTAAATGTCGAGGAAGGTTACGTCACCTTTACTTCTCTTCCGGCGGGGCTCCTTCTGAAAGTCGGCAAGATGCGCGCCGAATTCGGCAAGGTCAATACCATCCACAATCACGCTTTGCCGTTCATTGACCGGCCTCTGGTAACCAATAATCTCGTCGGCGGCGAAGACGGCATCGACGACGCCGGCATCTCCCTTTCGCGGTTCCTGCCCGCCCCGAAAAACTGGTTCCTTCAGGGAACCGCCCAGGTCTACCGTGGCGACTCCAGCGATGTATTTACCTCCAACCGCCGCCAGGATGTCAGCGTCGTCGGCCATCTCCGTCTTTACCGCGACCTTGGCGAATCGACCAATATCGATCTTGGCGGCTCCTATGCCCGCGGCCACAACACCGCTGGAGTCGGGAGCACTACCTTTGATCCGGGAAATTTCTTGACCAACCTTTATTCCGCTGATGCCACTCTCCGTTGGAAACCGCTCCGCCGCTCCATCTACCACTCCTTCCTCCTCCGTAACGAATTTTTTTGGAGCGCCCGCGACCAAGTTTCTCTGGCCAACGCCAACGTCTTCCAGACCCAGCACGCTTTCGGCCTTTACTCCGACGCCGAATACCGCGTCAACCGCCGCTGGACACTTGGTGGCCGCTTCGATCGCAGCGGCCGCGCTACGAATGCCAGCCTGACGGACTCCGGTTTTTCCGGTATTCTCACCTATTGGCCCAGCGAGTTCAGCCAGATCCGTGGCCAGTATCGTTATGGCCATTTGTGGGACGTGCCCAACGATCGTTACACCAATGCCAACGAATTTCTCTTCCAGTTTTTGTTCGTCATGGGCGCGCATGGCGCGCACCCGTTCTAAGGCCGTTTTAAGAAAGGTTTCTGAGATATCATGCGACGCACAAAAATGACTACTCGAATCAGCGCGATTCTTGCTTCATGCGCCTTCATCTTCGCTTTCGTCAGCCCTCCAGCGAGCCGCGCGGACAGCAAACTTCGTATCATGACGGCCACCACCGACCTCGCCGCCCTCGCTCAGGAAATTGGCGGCGAAAAAGTCGACGTCGAATCCGTCGCGCGCGGTTACCAGGACCCGCACTTCGTTGAAGCCAAGCCCAGCTTCCTTCTAAAACTTCGTCATGCCGATCTTCTCATCGTCGTCGGACTCGAGCTGGAAATCGGCTGGCTTCCTCCGCTCATCAGCCAGTCCACCAATCCGAAGATTCAAGTTGGCGCGCCCGGCTACTTTGACGCTTCCCGCTTTGCCAAAATCCTCGAGATTCCCACCGGACAGGTGACCCGTGCCGAGGGCGACGTTCACCCGCTCGGCAACCCGCACTATTGGCTCGATCCCGAAAACGGCCTGCGGATCGCCAAAGGCATTCGAGACAAACTTTCCGAAATGCGCTCGAGCGACGCTGCCTATTTCGCCCAGCGCTACGATTCCTTTGAGCAGCGCCTCAAGCAGGCCGATGAAAAATGGCTCGCGGAGATGAAGCCCTACGCCGGCCGCAAGGTCGTCACCTATCACCGCTCCTGGCCCAATTTCGCCGAACACTTCGGCCTCAATGTCGTGGGATACGTCGAGCCCCGCCCCGGCATCCCCCCGAGCCCGCAGCACACTGTCGAGTTGATCGGCCAGATGAAGCGCGACGGCGTAAAGCTCATTCTTGTTGAGCCTTACTTCGACCTCAAAACTCCCAACGCCATCGCCCGCGACACCGGCGCGCAAGTCGTCGTCCTGATGCCTTCGGTCGGCGGCGAAAAAGAAATCACCGATTATTTCAAGCTGTTTGATTACGATATTGCCAAACTGAAGCAGGCGTTCGATACCACGAAATAACGTTCAGGAGACCGCCGGATGGAAATTCTGCCGTTCTTGCTCGCACCCTTTGTCGCGAGCCTCATTCTCACCGGGATTCACGCCTATTTGGGCGTGCATGTGGTCGAGCGTGGGGTCATTTTTGTGGACCTGGCCCTTGCCCAAATCGCGGCTCTCGGCGCTACCGTCGCCATCGTCGCCGGCATGGACCCGCATGGACGCGCCGCGTATTGGATCAGCCTGGCGTTCACGTTTCTTGGCGCCGGAATCTTTGCTTTCGCTCGCTCCAGCAGAGGCCACATTCCCCAGGAAGCTTTTATCGGCATTGCTTACGCCGTTGCTTCCGCTACCGCCATCCTGCTCATGAGCAAAGCCACCGGCGAAACCGAGCACCTCAAGGACATGCTCGTCGGCAACATCCTCTCGGTTTCTTGGCCCGAAGTTCGCAAGACGGCTTTGCTCTATGGAGCCATCGGCGTCTTTCATTTTATTTTTCGCAAAAGATTTCTGGCCATCTCGATGAACCACGGCAAGGCCGAACAATCAGGCCTCAACGTCCGCTTCTGGGACTTCCTTTTCTACGCTTCTTTCGGTTTTGTCGTGACGTCTTCCGTGGCTATCGCCGGCGTTTTGCTGGTCTTCTGTTACCTGATCGTTCCCAGCGTCGGCGCCATGCTCTTCGCCGACCGCATTGGTACCCGTCTGGCGATTGGCTGGACCATGGGCACCCTGGTTTCAGCGCTTGGCTGCTATCTTAGCGTGCAGCTGGACACGCCCACCGGCGCCACCATCGTCGTCACCTTCGGCGGCATCCTCGTGCTGATGTTCTTCCTGCACCTGATCGTTCACCACGGTCGATCCGCCCGCGAACTGGAAGGCGCTGCCTCTGCGAATCGCGAACTCGAAGCGGCCTCTCCGTCCACTCGGCAAGCGTAGCGTTTCGACGCAAGCGGCCTTAGCCTTGCGCGCCTGATGGCCGCTTCTGGTAGGGGTGCCCTTACGCCTTGGCAAGCGCCACCCCATCCAAGGGATGGCGCCCTCAAGCGGCTCCTGGCTCGGGTATGGCTTCCTGCCTAGAAATGAAAGCCAAGTTCCGCTGTATACGTCCGTGGTGTCACAAAGTGCGTTCCACTGAACGTTGACAGGAAGTTGTAAAGTGCGGTCTTATTCGTCAGGTTGATCACCGTGAAGCGCAGGCTCCACTTGTAGTGGTCGCCGTGGAAAAGGTCGTCATCGCCCACGCTGGCGTCGAACAGGTTGCGCGGTTTTACGCGCGTGGGATTGTGATCGACGTCGAACGTCGCGCCGGCGATGTTAATTAGCTTTGCGCCCGTGGTCGTCGGATTCGTGCCGCAGATGGTTCCCGCGCCTACCGCAAGAGCCTGCGTCAGGGAAGCCGAGTGCATGACTCCGCCGGCATCGACGCAGAAAAGCCCGACGGCCGTTTGCTGAGCTGCATCAAGAAAACCGGACGCATCAGCGAAGTTGTCAAGATTCGGATTGCTGGCCACCAGGCCGCTGTCGTAGCGCCAGTTCATGGCTATCCACGGCAGGGTTTTCCAGGGCTGGTACTGAAAATGGGTTGTCTGATTGAAGGCCTGGTCGTGGTCAATGCGGAATACTTCTCCACCCGTGATGCTGGCGCCCAGTCCGCCAATCTGTGGTGGGAAATAGCGTGCTCGCACATGAGCTAGGACGGCAAGTGCCGTGAAGCCATGAAAATTCGGCATGCTCACGCGCACGGAAGGTCCGTCAATCTTTGAATTTTTCCAGGCGATAGGGAAGAAGATTGGCGTGTTGCCGAACGCGCTGAAGTCATACGCGTTGTGCGTATATTTCCACAAGTAGTCGGCGTCCACTACCACGTGTTTTCCAAATGCCTGCTGAAAGCCGGCATTGAACTGGTTGCGCTGGCCGGAGCGAATCGGCTGCTGTAAGCTCGCCCCACCGATCGCGTCCACGATAACGGGATTGCTCGCTCCCAGGCTAGCCAAAATCAAGTTCTCATTGAACGGGGTCTCCAGAATGCGCGAATAGGAAACGCGCAGGACCGAGTTGGTCTTCTTGACGTTGTAAGCGAGGCCCACGCGAGGCTGCGGTTGACTATCGTGCACGATTCCGCGATACAGATCCTCACGGAATCCCACATTGAAGGCCCAATTGCCCACGCTGATCGTGTCTTGCAGGTACAGCGCGAGCTCCTTGATGTCCGCACGGCCGCGGAACGGAAACAACGTGCTCTGCGTACCGCTGCATGCGTCGTTAAGCGATGGCGTAGCCCGCGTCAGGTCGAAGCAGCCCAGAATGGGCGCAAAAGGGACGGCGGCGTTTGGATTAGCCGCAACGTTTTGTTGAAATCCCCTTCCAGGACACTGATTTGGATCGTTCAGAGTGATATCTGGAACGGGATTGTTGTTCGCGTCTAAACACGGCGAATTGAAAACGGGGTCGGTAATACCGAAGTTGAAATTTTCAGTCAGGAACGTATGTTGGAACACAGCGCCTGCTTTGACGTTATGTTTGCCTTTCACATAAGACACATCCGTGCGAAGTCCCGCGTTCGTCAATTTCCGCTGCTGATTCAGCGTCGCCGACGAACCACCGGGAATCACTCCAGTGCCGTCCGCAAACGCGTTTCCGCTGGGGTAGTAATTAAACCGGTCCTGGCGGACGAACCCCCCCAACGTGAACAACGTCGTCGTGCTGATCAAGCGGGTCCAGACTGGGGCGATGTTAAACGTCTTAATCTGCGCACGCTGGTCTTGCACGGGCAGAGGAGCGCCGGTGAGCGGGTCGTTCACTCCGATGTTCAAGTTATCAATCGTATTCGGAGTCTGGAACCACGAACGCGTGTACTGAAAGTTCGTATGGATCGAATCCGCGCTGGTTACGTTGTAATCGACTCGGTCAAACAGGTTTTCTTCATTGCCCTTGTCGTGGATGGGGTGCAGTTCCGGCGGGTCGAGAAACCGGCTGCTGTTCAATCCGTTTGCAGCTATGAAGTTTCCCCACTTTTGGCCACCGAAGGCCAGCCGAAAGCCGCCGCCGACCGAGCCGAAGCTGCCGTAGGAGGTGTACACGGTACCCTTCGGCTTGGTCACCCCCAGGCCTGATTGCGTCGTCACCTTAATCACCAGGCTCGTCTTGCCGCCGTATTCTGCCGGTGGCCCTCCCGAAACCGCTTCCAGCGATTGAATCGAATCCAACGGAATCTGGTTGGAAAACACCTTGCTCTGTTGGTCCGTAATTGGCTGCCCGTCAACAGAGAACGAGTTCTCAGCGTGATCTCCAAGTCCGTGGAAGAGGCCATTCGAGTCTGCTACCACGCCCGGTGTCGCCAGCGTCACCAATGAACTGACCGAAGACGATTGGCTTTCCAGTGGCATCCGTTCGGTCAAGCCCGTGTCAACATCCGTATGGAAACTGGGGTCCTTCTCCAGCAGGTCCCCTCCGTTCGCCTCGACCGTGATGCTGGTTGCCGCCGTGCCGAGTTTCAGCGCGATCTGTATGCCCGTGGGTACGCTGGAGCGCACATCCACATCCTGTGTATAGGGCGCGAACCCGGACGTTGTCACCACGAGGTGATAAGTGTTGAAAGGCACGTTGGAGAAACGAAAGCTCCCATCGCTGCCAGTGGTGGTCTCACGTTGATATCCGCTTACGGCATAGGAAATCTCGACCTTGGCTCCGGGAACCACTCCGCCAGAGGAATCTTTTACCACTCCCTCTATCGCCCCAGCGTTCCCCAACTGCGCCTCCGCCGGCGCGGCTGCGAATAGCACCACCAATCCCAAAACAAACACCATGCTGATACTCAAACGCTTCAACATTTTTTCTCCATCCCTTTCGAGAATTATTTGTGTTTTGTGTGGATAGAGGCCGCCGGAAAAGAATGGCGGTGACGCTGGCCTTCAGAAAAGCCGGCGCACGGAAATACACTTCGAGTCAGGGAGAAGATTTATGCGGTGGGAGGTGCGCGCCCGGCACGATGCAGGGAAAACGAATCGCTTGGCGACGCATGTTGCGGCACCGAAGAATACCAGGTGACGACCTGAGGCGTGCTGCCTAGGTCAAGCCGGGCGGCCGCCAACGCGGGCATGTGCAATGCCTGGCAGATAGGGCATGCCGTATCGGGCCCATTCGTGTGCTGATGGAACAGCGAGCCGCCCGCCGCAAAATACAGCAGCGCAACGCAAGCCAGCAGCGCCATTGAGCGGCGCGCAGTCGTTCCACCGAAAATGGATATCTCACGGCGCATAAGCGACACTTAAGCTTAGCATCTTAGACGGCTGAGCGGCGAACTCGGTTGCTTAAGAAACACATCCGTCGGCGCACTATTCCATCAGGTCCCCTGGCAAGGTTCGACGCGGCCGCAAGCCGCGGGATAGGACAAACAATGTGAGTAGTGACTTTTCTTACTTCGCCGGTTGTGCCGTTGGCGGCAGAATCCCATTCAACCGCAGATAAATCGCCTGTGTCGCATAGTGGTCGGTCCAACTTCCGCCCAGCGCCACCAGTGCGCCTCCCCGCGAAATCGGCCGGTTGCCGAAGAACATGAATTGTTCCCCCAGCTTCGAATCATCCACCTTTGCTAGCGCCGCCGTACAAAACGCGAAAGAATCTTTCACCGCCGCCACCAGCTTGTCCTTCGCATCCGTGTCCGCAATCTTCACGTCCGGCGCCGTCTGGCCCGAAATCTTCGAGCAGAACGTGTTGTTCGACTGCGCGATGTGCATCATCAGGTGCCCGTACGAGTTCATTTCCGGCGACGGCTTGAAGCCATATTTCTCCGCCGGCATCGCTTCGGCCGCCGCCACCATGTTCTTCTCGTATCGCGCCACTCCCGCTTTCACGAACCCGCTCACCGGATTCGCTACCGGCGTCAGGTCCGGCGCCGCGCTTGCCGCTGGCGCGGCCGCTTGCTGCGCGAACGCGCTGCTCGCCGCCATAAACACCGTCATTCCAGCCACTATCAAACCTGCACGTAGTTTCATTTCCGTCTCCTCCCTCACAAAACGCGCTGTGAAGCATACTCCCGCAAGACTCCTCCCAACAAGCCTCACTCTTGGCTCACACTCTGTTCCCTCTGACAGTTTTTCTGAAACATTTTGCGGCCTGTCGCGTCTCTACCTATAGCTGTCTATAGGAGCATTCATGCTCAAACCCAAGAATGATCTTCTCCAGGGCACCCTGGCCCTCCTTGTCCTCAAGACCCTCGTCCGCGGTCCTTTGCATGGCTACGGCATCACGCTTCACATCCAGTTGGTTTCAAAGGACATCCTGCGTGTCGAGGAAGGCTCCCTCTATCCTGCCCTCCACCGCATGGAGCAAGACGGCTGGGTCACCGCTGCATGGGGCGTCTCGGAGAATAATCGGCGCGCTCGCTATTACCAGTTGACCGCCAAAGGCCGTAAACAACTTGCCGACGAAGAAAAGAATTGGGAGCGCCTCACGCAAGCCGTTGCTCAAGTTCTCCACTTCGCCTGAACGCGCCGAAAGGAAGGTGCATCATGTCTTTGCTCTCTCGCCTACGAGCCATGTTCCGAAGAGAACGCCTGGATCAGGATCTCGACGAAGAGCTGCGCTCGCATCTTGAAATGCGCGCCGCGGACAACCTCGCCGCCGGCATGTCCGCCCAGGATGCGCGTTACGACGCCCAAAAACGCTTCGGCAACACCCCACTCCTCAAGGAAGACACTCGCGACGTCGACATCATTGGCTGGCTGGACGAATGTGCTCGCGATTGTCGCTTCGCGCTCCGCATGCTGCAACGCAGCCCCGGCTTCGCGGCCGTCGCGGTACTCACCCTCGCTCTCGGCATTGGCGCGAATACCGCGATTTTCTCCGTCGTTGACGCCGTTCTCCTCCGCCCCTTGCCCTATCCGGAGCCAGACCGCCTCGTCCGCATTTGGGAGTCTTCCATCAAATATGACAGTCCTCGCAACGTCGTGAACCCTTTCAATTTTCTCGACTGGCGCGACCACTCCGAATCGTTCGAATCCATGGCTGCCATTTCGGGCCTGATGACCAATCTTAGTTTTCAGGGACAGCCTGTGGCTGTTCAGGGCATGCAAGTCTCTACTGAATTTTTCTCCACCCTGCGCATTCCGCCGCTGCTCGGACGAGCCTTCTCGGCCCCCGATGGTCTCGTCGGTCAAGACCAAGTCGTCATCCTCAGCTACGAACTCTGGCAACGGCAGTATGGCGCCAATCCGAAAATCATCGGAGCGAAAGTAGACGTCGACGCCGCGCCGTATACCGTGATTGGGGTAATGCCTCGAGGTTTTTCCTTCCCAAAGATTAAATCTGAAATCTGGACACCCTTGCCTATCGCGCGTACCGAAGAGTGGAATAGTGGCCGCTATCTTACCGTTGTTGCGCGCCTCAAACCGGGCGTCTCTCTCCGCCAGGCTCAGCAGGATATGCTCCGTGTCGCTAACCTCACTGCCCAGGCCCGGCCCGACGACAACAAGAACTGGAGCGCCAACGTTTTTCCCATGCTCGAAGATGCCACGCGAGGAGTCCGCCGCCCGCTCTGGGTTCTGCTCGCCTCCGTCGGTTTCCTTCTTCTCATCGCTTGCGCCAATGTCGCCAACCTGCTCCTCATGCGCGGCACCGGCCGCCTTCGCGAACTCGCTGTTCGTTCCGCGCTGGGTGCCGCGCGTTCCCGCCTCGTTCGACAGCTCTTCGTCGAAAGCCTGCTTCTCTCGCTCGCGGGCATGGCCGCCGGACTGCTCTTCGCTCATCTGGGCCTGAACGGCCTCCTCGCTCTTATTCCTCAGAACGCGCCGCTGCCTCGCAGCGAACCTATCGCCATTGACGCCCGCGTTTTGCTCTTCACCTTCCTCGCTTCTCTCTTTACTGCAGTCGTCTTCGGTCTCGTGCCTGCGCTTCGCCTCTCTCGCGTGGACCTCCAGAGCGCGCTCAAGCAGGGCTCTCTCCGCGGTGGTGTCGGCGGCCATCAGACTCTCCGCCGCTGTTTTGTTGTTGCGGAAGTGGCCCTCGCGCTTCTGCTCTCTGTTGGCGCCGGTCTCATGCTCCGCAGCTTTGCCCGGCTCATCTCCGTCGATCCCGGTTTCAGCTCCGAGCATCTCCTCACAATGCATATTTGGACTTCACCCGCGCGCTATCGCGACAATCTCAAGCGCTCGCGATACTTCGAGCAAATCCTTGCCGAAATTCGCAACACTCCCGGCGTTCAAGCCGCTGGCTCGACTCACTTCCTTCCGCTCACGGAAAAAATCTCCGGCTCCTGTTTTTCTCCCGCGGACCAGCCCACCCCCTCGCCCGCCGAAGCGCCTTCCGCGCAATTCCTCATCATCAGTTCCCGCTACTTCCAGGCCGTGCATACTCCCTTGCTCAGCGGCCGCGACTTCGACGACCGCGACCATTTTGAAGCTCCCCCGGTCGCCATCGTCAACCACGCTTTGGTGGAGCGCTTCTACTCCGGCCAAAATGTTCTCGGCAAGCAGCTCCGCGTCTGCTGGACCATTGAGAAGCCCGTCGAAATCGTTGGCGTTGTCGCCGATGCCCGCCAGGCGCAATTGCAGGATGCCCCCGAACCCACTATCTTCCTCTCCAATTCGCAAGCACCTATGTATTTTGCGACGTTTGTCGTCCGTGCCGTTGGCGACCCCCTCCAGATCGCTCGCTCCGCTGAAGCGGCAGTCCACCGCGTTGATCCCGATCAGCCTGTCTCCGACATTCAACCCATGGAAACAATCTTCTCCGATTCCGTTTCCAGCCCTCGTTTTCAAGCCGTTTTATTACTGCTTTTCGCGGGGCTTGCCATTGCGCTCGCGATGATCGGCGTCTACGGCATCGTTTCCTATTCCATCAGCCAGCGCACCAACGAAATTGGGATTCGCGTTGCTCTTGGCGCTCGTTCGGCGGACGTCGTTCGCCTGGTTCTTCGAGAGGCTCTTGTCCTAACCGCAATCGCCCTGCTTCTCGGCCTCGCAGGTTCACTTGCGCTGAGCCGCGTCCTGCAGAGCCTTCTCTTCGAAGTCAATCCTACCGATCCCTTTACGCTTGCCTTAGTTTGCTTGCTGGTCTTCGCGGTCTCCGCGCTTGCAGCGCTACTGCCCGCGCAGCGTGCCGGTCGGATTGACCCGATTGTCGCTCTCCGCTACGAATGAAGGTCACGGGGCTGTGCTGTTCAGCCCAGGTTCTTCAGCGTCTTCTCAATCAGCCCCGCCGTCCCCGCATAAGGATCGCCGGGGCTGTCCCACTCCATCGAAAAATATCCTTTATACCCATGTTGCTTCGCGATCCCAAACGTCCGCGGCAAATCCACATGCGCGATCTTGTCTTTCCCATCGCCCACTTCCGTCTCTTTCACGTGCGAGATGTTGTACGCGTGTCCAAACATCGCTTCGATTCCCCGGTAAGCGTACGCCTCTTCATACGCCGCCAGCGTGTTCGCGAAATCCGGCAGCGCGCGCAGCCATGCGCTGTTCACTTTCTCGATGACTTTCACCAGGAAGAACGGATCTTCACTCTTCGGGTTGTCGTTCTCCATGTTCACCACCACGTTTTTCGCCGCGCCATATTCCGCCACACGCTTCAAGCTCTCCGCCGTTCGCTCCACGTCCGGCTTCGAATCCTTCGCTTGCGGTAGATTCGTCCGCACGCTCGGCGAACCAATCGTCACCGCCGCATCAATCCACTGCTTGCTGAACGCCACTGCCCGCTCCCGCTCCGCGCTGTCCGCCGCATAAGGGCTGCGCTCGCCGTCAACCGCGATGTTTACGATCGCTCCGCCCGCCTTCTCCACTGCCGCCAGCAGCTCCTCCAGATACGCCTTATCCAGCGTCAAGAAGTGCGCGCTCCACGGCTCAATCTTCTTGATGTTGAATTTGGCGCTGACGTGCGCCGCGAACTCTTTCAACTCCATCTTCCCGCCGCCGCCCTTGTCTTCGCGCCCCGCGATGAAATCCCGGAACGGATACGACGCAATCGCGATCCGCTCCCGCGCCGCTGTCGGGAAGACCATGCTCGGCCCCGCCGCCGCCGTTCCCATCCCGGCAACCAGCTCCGGGCCCACTCCAGCGCAAACAATCGCTCCCGCCGCCGAACCAGCAGCTTGCCCAAGGAATCGCCTTCGTGTCGTACGCCTCAAAACCGCGCCAGTCTATTGCCAATCGAATTTTTTGTCACTAGAAGCCAGCTCATAAACGGAGCCTTGGGGGTCGGAGCTTTAGCTCCGACATCAAAAGCCAAGAAAAATTGGGCTTTAGTTCATCCTGAGGCACGAAGGGCCCCTGAGGAAATGCTCCTCTCCGAGCGTTTTATATCTATGAGATAAATTCTACTCGTTGAGAATCTCCATCAGTGCGAAAGTTCGAGTGCAACATTGAGGCTCGCCTTTTGGCGTTTTCCCTTGTAGTGGCGCCCGCCGCGGCGGGCTGCGACCCACATACCCGTCTTCACGGTATAGAATGGGGGCAAGAGAGCCAGACTGGAGAGCAATCATGAGGAAAGCGCTTTTTGTGTTCCTATTGTTGTTCAGCGTCCGCCCCGCGTTCGCGCAAACGGCCCCCGAAGGAATCTGGCAGGGCTATGACGGCGAGTGGCGCCACGTGTCCAGCCAATTGCTCGCGCTCGCCGAAGCCACGCCTGCGGAAAAATTCTCTTGGCGTCCCGCGCCCGGTGTGCGTTCCACCAGCGAAGTCTACATGCACATCGCTCTCGCAAATTTTTATCTGCTTAGCGTCACCGGTCCCAAAATGCCCGCCGACGCGAAAGAAGGCATGCAGAAGTCCGTCACTGCAAAAGCCGATGTAATCAATTGGCTCAAGCGCTCGCTCGACGCCGTCAAGCAAGCCCATTTGGCGGTCACGCCGAAAGACCTCCAGCGCAAAGTCCACATCGAAGATCGCGATGCCACTGTGGACGGCATGTACTTGCGCATCATCGTCCACGCCAACGAGCACATGGGCCAGCTCGTCGCTTACGCCCGCATGTCCGGCGTCGTCCCGCCCTGGTCCAAAAAAGAATAGTCTCCGTTACGCATAGCGCGCGGGACCGCCGCCCTTCTTGTCTTGCGTAGCGCCGGGCTTTCCCCCGGTTTGTGGGGGGCCCGACGGTTTGTGTCGGGAAGCCCGGCATCCTTCGTTTGCCGTCCGATCCTCTTCGAGGTCGACTCTTTTGTCTCTTTTGTCCCCCCCTCACTTCTTCACAAACACCACGCAATAATCATTCTCCGGCCAATCACCGACAATCTTCTCGACTTTCAATCCCGCCGCCGTCAGCTCCTCGATCACAATCTTCTGCGGAATCCCATGTCCGCCCCGGTTGCTCGGAACTCCTTCCACCGGATCCAGCCCCGCCCGCGCCGGAAAATCAATAATCGCCAGCCGCCCTCCCGGCTTCAAAGACCGCACCAGGCTGGCATCAAACTCCGCCGGCTTCGTCAGGTGATGGTACACGTGCCTCAAGAAAATCGCGTCGCAGCACCCCGTCGGCAGATTCGTTTCCGCCTCTTTGCTCTCCACCACAATCACGTTCGCCAGCTTCCGTTTCGCCACCTCTTCCCGCAACTCTGCCAGCTTCTTCGCATCAATCTCGGTCGCATACATGCGCCCCGCTGCTCCCACCCGTTCCACCGCCGCAAACGCATACTTCCCATCCCCCGCCCCAATGTCCGCTACCACCGTCCCCGCCTTCCATCCCATCAACTCCGCCAGCCGCCCAACCTCCCCCGCCGCGTCCCCGCGCACTTGCGCCGCAAACACCACCGCCACTGCGCACGCCAGCCCCACCAGGATCAATTTTCTTTTTCTCATCGCAGCCATGGCCCCTTCCCCAACAAGCCGATAGGACTCTCCGGAAATTGTAACGTTAGCATTCCCGGTGTGCGGCAAAACGTTTTTTCGTCTCGCGGCGAGTGCGCATTCTGCATCCCGGTGAGTTCTACCGGGGCGAGCCCTGAAAAAAGACTTCATGACTCCGAAATGAGTAAGGCGCTGAACCCAGAATTCAGCGCCTTATTCTTGCTGTAACAAGCCAGTCAACTTTGCACCTCTTATTTCTTAGGGTTGTGACCGCTCTTGTTGTGGGCCCGCTCTGAGATCCCAGCTTTGGGTGTCGGCGGAAGAACTTCACCCCGTGCGACAGTCCGTTCTTTGCCCGTGTGTCCGCCTCTGGGCCCGATTAGTTCATAAAGCCCCGAGACAGGTGCTTCCTCTCCAGGTCTAAATTCGCGTTTCATCTAATCACCCCCTTCCCGCTTTAGATTTCGAGAATACTAAGTTTCACTACCCAAACCCTTTAGCACTTGTTCTCAGCCCTCCGAAGATCGCACGCCATCAGCCCCGCTCTCATGATCTCACCTACGTTTGAGTCCTAATGCGAGCGGCGGAACGAAGTGTCAGGTTTTCAGCCTTAAATCGGCTCAGAACAACCTGGGACATTTCGTCGTACACCGGCGCCCTGCCTTCGGAGTCGGAAATAGTCACGATGAGTGAGAATGGCTGAGGCTTAAAAGCTTCTTGGTCTTCAATGCCGTGTCGAGTGAGAAGGCGCACCATAAGACGCCAGCGCAGGCCTTTTTCCCCATTTGGCCCAAGGTCGCCATAATACGTTCGCACAGGCGCCCACTTGCGCAATTCCTTGACCTGATAGGACTCGTATAGGATGCCTGGATTCTTATGTTCCGGAGGCACTAAGCCATGAAACTTCTCTGCTACCTCTCCAGTTTCCTTATTGACTCTCTCCCTATAAACCCCGAAATGTGCGTCGATGTGGGTTTCGCAATACTCGGTGCCCCAACCTGCTCCACGGGCAGGTGCAAAGGCAACGGTCATCCAGATTTCGCCGAAGAAACGGCCGTTGCGCTGTAGGGAGCGCGGAAAGGGAAAATCGTCCCACTCAAGATAGTAGCCCGGGCGCAAAGTATCTTCGAATACCAACGTCGACGAGTTTGGAGTGCACTCTATGCAGTAGGGCGGCGGGACTGGCCTCCCGAATCCAAGAAAGTTCTCCTCGCCGTCGGGCACGCGTGCATTGGTTCGTGGGTCGCGCGTGGTGCGTCAACAATGCGCGTGCAAGTACTGGAGAAGGTGTAGGAGTAATCTGGTGATAGACTTGTGCTAACGCAGACGAAACTAGCGGGATCTCTATGGTTGACAGCTCTTTGACAACCAGACTTGAGGTCTTGTGTTCAATTTCGTAGCCGAGTTTTTCAAGACCAGCAGCAGAGGCTTTAACGAATATCTCGCCGAGGCGACCTGCACCGATGATAGGGCATGAATCTCGCGAGAATAAACGTTCGGGCCTATGGCTCTTCGCCGAAGCTTGGGTGAGCAACTTAACGCGCATGGGTGCAATGCTTCTCCGGGAAGCGTAGGACGTCAACTCCCCGTATAATGTGCCCGCAACTTCAGGAGAGCACATCATGCGCTATCGCAAGTTCGGCCGCACCGGATGGAACGTCAGTGAAATTGGATACGGCATGTGGGGACTCGCCGGCTGGACCGGCTCCGACGACGCCGAATCGCTCGACGCCCTCCAGCGTGCCGTCGATCTCGGCTGCAATTTCTTTGACACCGCGTGGGCCTACGGCGACGGCCGCAGCGAACAGATCCTCGGAAAAGTTCTGCGCGCCAACAAAAATAATTCCGCCGTCGGTGGGCCGGACAAGAAACTCTACGTCGCCACCAAAATTCCGCCCAAAAACCGCCAATGGCCCAGCCGCCGCGATTTGACTCTCGACGATTGCTATCCTCCCGACTACATCGAAGAATACGTCAACAAAAGCCTCGCTAATCTCGGCGTCGAAAAACTCGACCTCATCCAGTTTCACACTTGGGAGGACCGCTGGCTCAACGACGAACGCCTCCCGCGCGCCGTGGAAAAGTTGCGCACCAGTGGCAAAGCCGAAGCCGTCGGCGTCAGCGTCAATCGCTGGGAGCCGTACAACGGCATTCGCGCCGTGCTCGAAGGCGTCGCCGACGCCGTCCAGGTCATCTACAACATCTTCGACCAGAATCCCGAAGACGCGCTCTTTCCCATTTGCCGCATGAAAAATGTCGCCGTGATCGCCCGCGTCCCGTTCGATGAAGGCACACTCACCGGCACGCTGACCGTGGATAGCACTTGGCCGCAAGAAGACTGGCGCAACACATACTTTGTCCCGGAAAATCTGAAGAGCAGCGTGGCCCGCGCCGAAACCCTCCGCCCGCTCGTTCCCGCCGACAACTCCATGGCGCAGATGGCGTTGCGCTTCATCCTTAATAATCCCGACGTCAGCACCATCATTCCCGGCATGCGCAAGCGCCGCAACGTCGAAGCCAACATCGCCGCCAGCACCCAGGGCCCCCTCCCCGCCCCCCTCCACAAACAGCTCCGCGCCCACCGCTGGGACCGCAACCCAACAAGCTGGAGCCAATGAAACTTTTTATGTTTGAAAGGAAAACAATTACGCGGTTTGCTTCAACGCGCGTTCGACGAGCGTCAGGCAGCGCTCGGCTTGTTCGCGCATTAACTCTTCATGGTCGCCGCGATCCCGCTGCAGGCTGTGAAGTTCGTCGGCAATCGCCAGCGCCGCCAGCACCGCGACTTTCTGCGTGTCCACCGTTTTTGTCACGTCGGCAATATCGTGCATCTTGTCGTCCACGTACTTGGCGAGCCTCTGGACGTACTTCCCATCCAGCTCCCCCTGGATGGAGTACGTCTGCCCGAAAATCTGCACTTTCACCGGCGCGCTCATGGTTTTTCTATGCGTGAAGATAACATAAAATTTGCGCGCCTGGTATGTCGCGCATAACTTGTACGTTTTGAAAGTTAATGTCGATGAATGAGCGAAGGGAACATTTAACTAGCGCGGAGTTGCCCGCCAAGATTTGTTTCGAGAGCGGAAATAATTTTGCGGCTGTAATCGCCGATCTGCGCTTCCGTCAGCGTCGCTTCGCGGCTCTGGAAAGTCACGCGGACGAGCAAAGAATATTTTCCGGCGGGAACATTCTTCCCGCGGAAAAGATCCGTGGCTTCGATCGAATGAATTTCGCCGATTCCTAGCGATTGAATTGTCTTCATCACGTCGGCAAACTTAGTTCCGTCGGCGAGCAGCAGAGAGAAATCGCGCTCGACGCTCGGGAATCTCGGCAACGGCTCGTACCGACGCGCTTCTTTCGCCGCATACATCGCACCATAAACCGGATCGAGCTGCAATTCCGCGACAAATACCTCTTGCCGCAATTTTAATTTTTCCGCGACGCGCCGCGCGAGTTGCCCCGCAATTCCAACTGAAGAGTTATTTGTCCCCTCGCTCGAAATGGAGGAGTTCAGTCTTACGGAACCGCGACGCGCCGCGTGCAGCCATTCCGCGCCACCATCTTCCCAGCGAAAACCACCGGAGAGTTCGCCGATGGAATCGAGATCGCCCTTGAGGTCCGCAAAAGAAAAATCGCGCGCCGCATCGTAGAGACCCTTTTCGCGCGCTTCGCCGGTCGCGCCAACCGTGAGCACACGAGTCTCGACCGATTCGCTTCCATTCAACCGATAGTGGCGGCCAATTTCGAACAGGCGTGCGTTGCGCTGGCCGTGATTGAGATTCCATTCGATCGCGCCTGCCATGGTCACGATGCCGGTCGAACGCAGCACGTTCGCTTCTTCCGAGAGCGGATTGGAAAGCCGCGCGGGCGAAATATTGTTCGGACGGAACAACGCGTCGCGCTCTTCGGCAACGTGAGGAATCGTCAGGATTTCGCGATAGCCAAGGCCGATGAGACGTTCGCGCAAACGAGTTTCTGCTTCGTAGTGCGGAAGGCGCGCCGCGCCTTGCCGCGCCGCTGGCAAACGTGCGGGAAATTTATCGAGGCCGTAAATACGCGCAATTTCTTCGATCAAATCGATTTCTCGTTCGACTTCGGCGCGCCAGGAAGGCTGCGTGCATTCCCACGCAGCGAGAAGCGAACCTTCCGCGCCGCGGTTTTGATCGCTTCGAACAGGCGCGAAACCGAGCGCGCTGAGGCAGGCTTCGACCTGCTTGTCAGGAACATCGGCCCCCATCACGCGAAGAATTTCGGCGCGCGTCACGCGGATTTTTTTCGGGGCGCGCTTGCCGGGATAGACATCGACAACGCCGGAGAGCAACTCGCCACCGGCCAACTGCAAAATCAATTCAGCGGCACGCCGCGAGGCCAGCTCGGCCATTTCAGGGTCGGCGCCACGGCCAAAACGCGTGGATGCTTCGGTGTGCAATTTCAGAAAACGGGCGGCGCGGCGAATGGCCACAGGTTCAAACCAGGCGCACTCGATCAAGACATTTTTCGTGGAAAAGGAAATCTCCGTTTCCGCGCCGCCCATGATTCCGCCGATGCCGATGGAGCGGGAGCCGTCGCCATCGCTGATCATGCAGATGTTGGAATCGAACTGGCGCTCTATGCCATCCAGAGTTCGCATTTTTTCGTTTGACTTGGCGCGGCGGACGACAATTTTGTGGTCGCGGACTTTGTCGTAATCGAAAGTGTGCAGCGGGTGGCCAAACTCGAGCATCACGTAATTTGATATATCAACGACATTGCTGATGCTGGCGACGCCGGAAGCTTCGAGGCGGTCTTTCAGCCATTTCGGAGAGGGCTGGATTTTCACGTTGCGAATGACGCGGGCAGTGAAGCGGCCGCAGAGATCCGGCGCTTGGATCTCAACCTTTACCGCGTCGCTGGCTTTCGCCGCACTTTCCGCAGGCTTGGGCGAAACGTGTTTGAGCGGCAGCTTGTAGATGGCGCCGACTTCGCGTGCGATTCCGTAATGGCCGAGGCAATCGGGGCGATTGGAACTGACTTCCGCGTCGATCACGGCACCATGCGGGCCATTTTCCACGCCGGCGATGTTGGTACCGGAGAGAGCAAGGCGCGAGGCGAGTTCCTGCGGCGTCGCGGTAACGTCGACGAAATCTTTCAGCCAGTTATAAACAACTTTCATGCGTCAGTTCCCGCCCGGTTGCAATTGTCCGAAATACATGCGCGTCGTGTACTTCATGGACACGCTGCCATTCTCTTGATGCCCGAGAAAGAGTTCGCGCAGTGCGTTCATCATCGGGGAGAAGTTCGCATGCGTCTCCTGCGGCATGTACGAGGCGCTGCGCAGGAGCCCGGCGAGCCCGTCCCAGTTCAACGGCCGGTCGTTCGGCAGCGTGCGCTCGAAAAACTCGCCAACGAGAAAAAAAGCTTTCATGTCGTGACCGTCGGGATAGGACTCGCGCACTCGCATATAATCCGTACCGTATTTCACGAGAATGTCCTCGTAGGCTCTGCCGAAAGGGGCCTCCTTATCGCGAAAGTTCCATACCGCGACGACCCAGCCTTTCCCCCGTAGAATCCGCCGAAACTCCGTCCGCGTTTTTTCCTTCTCGAACCAGTGGAAGGCCTGGCCGGCGGTGACAAAGTCGATGCTGAAATCGCCGAGCGTGGTGAATTCGGCTGAGCCTTCGATGCTCGAGAAGCCGTCGTAGGAGGCGAGATATTCTTCGCCGGCCTCGCGCATTTCCTTGTTGGGTTCGACGCCATAAATGCGATTGCCGTTTTTCAGGAACAACTCGCTGAGGAGCCCGGTGCCGGAACCGATGTCGGCGATGATGTGGCCGGGGCGCAGGCCGCATTCCGCGCGCAGAAGATCGAGCACGGCTGCGGAATAGCCGGGGCGGTAGCGGACATAGTCCGCTACGCGATTGGAGAAGCGCTGTTTGGCGTCAAGGAAAGTCATAGTGCCCAAAACAATTCCTCAGGGGCTGAAGCCCCTTTGTTGCGCCTTGCTTAATGTCGCGGCTAAAGCCGCGACCCCCAAACCATCACTACTTTCTGTTCCAAGCAAGACGGTCGGACCGCCTCCCTGGACTGTGCGGCAGGCTGAAGCCCGCCACCACTTGTGGTTCCTACGGGAACTGCCGCAAGAAACGCACGTCGTTCTGGAAAAAGACCTGGATATCGTCGATGCCATACTTGAGCATGGCCAGGCGATCGATGCCGATCCCGAAAGCGAAGCCGCTGACTTTTTTGGGGTCGTACCCACCTCCGTGGGCAGGGTTCACGAAGCCATAGACGGCCGGGTCGACCATGCCTGCGCCGAAGAGTTCGATCCAAGCGGCGCCTTTGCATTTCGAGCAGGTTCCCCCGCCTGCCGCTGTGCCAGTCCCGCCGCAGAAAGGGCAGGAGACGTCGAATTCGACACTCGGCTCGGTGAACGGGAAATAGCTCGGGCGGAAGCGGGTTTTCACGCTGGGGCCAAAAAACTGTTTTACGAAGTATTCGATGGTGCCGGTGAAATCGCAGAAGGTGATGTCGGTGTCGACGGCCAGGCCTTCGATCTGGTGGAAAGCGAAGGAATGGGTGGCATCGGGGTTGTCGCGGCGATAGACCTTGCCGGGAACGATGACGCGAACTGGCGGCTTCTGCTTTTCCATGGTGCGGATTTGCATGGGTGACGTGTGGGTGCGGAGGAGGAGCGGTGTCTTCGCGCTTTTCGGCAGCTCCAAATAGAAGGTGTCCATGTCGTCGCGGACAGGATGGAATTCAGGAATGTTGAGGGCTTCGAAATTGTAGTAAGGCGTTTCGATTTCCGGACCTTCGACTACAGAGAAGCCGATGGAGACGAAGATGTCTTCGATTTCTTGGAAGACCTGGCGGATCAAATGATGCGAGCCGACGGGGCGCATGACGCCGGGGAGGGAGAGGTCGACGCGTTCACGCGCGAGTGCGGATTCCTCGGCGCCGGATTCGATGGTGAGACGGCGCTCTTCGATCTTGGCCTCGACATGCGCGCGGAGTTCGTTTAACGCGGCCCCGACAGCACGCTTCAATTCGAGGGTGGCGGGCTTCAGCCAATTATCCGTGATTTGCGTGAGGACGCCCGATTTGCGGCCGAGCCAGGCATCCCGAAATTGTTTCCAGGAAGATTCGTCATGTGCGCAAGCGCAATCAGCGTCGAAGCGTCCACGAAGGTCAGCGAAGAGCGCAGAGAGTTCCTCGGGCCGCGTGATGCCGAGATGTACGAGAGGCTTTGCCGTTTTGTTTTCGTGTTCCGTCATCGCGTTTTAAGACGAACATCGCGAGGCGCAATTCAACATGCCTTTGCGAGAGAACGTATCATGCGTCGTGACGAGCCAGGACGCAACGAGCGAGCGGGGCAAGCCCCGCCACACCAAAGAGCCAATGTCAAGCGGCTACGCCCTTTTTGCTTTTGCTGGCGGCGGGGCGGCAGCTTTTGCTGTCGCTACCAGCGATGTGAAGGCTGCTGCGTCCTTTACCGCGATGTCCGCGAGGACCTTGCGGTCGAGCGCGACGCCGGCAACTTTGAGGCCGTGAATCAACTGGCCGTAGGTCAGGCCGTTGTTGCGGGCGGCAGCGCCGACGCGCTGGATCCAGAGCTTGCGATATTCGCGCTTCTTGACGCGGCGGTCGCGCTTGGCGTAACGATCGGCGCGATTGGCGGCTTCCTGTGCGGATTGGTAGAGCTTGCTCTTGGTGAGGAAAAAGCCTTTTGTCCTCTTGAGGTACTTCTTGCGCCGTGCCCGGCGCTTGGTGCCGCGTTTTACGCGTGCCATGGGTTTCTC
>Ga0137418_10001543_pt1 | contig 21229 bp, 20 predicted proteins | sample CZODoug3_1_2_16f_FD_122242 | JGI IMG/M metagenome (GOLD analysis project Ga0137418, IMG submission 122242) | Vadose zone soil fungal communities from Angelo Coast Range Reserve, California, USA - CZODoug3_1_2_16fungal (Hybrid Assembly) | ecosystem: Environmental > Terrestrial > Soil > Vadose...
CTTGTTGAAACACAACAACCTCATGCTGAGGAGCGAGCGACGCGAGCGTCTCGAAGCATGGGCAGCAAGCGACTCACCGATCTCTCATAGTCAGTACTAGCGATGCAAGCACGAATAAATGCGCACGAGATCACGACCCTCTTCCGGAACCGCACGGGCAGCTTTGGCATTCGCCGTTGCCGTGGCGCAGGATAACCAGAAATAATTTCCAGCCGGGTCGATGACGAGCCGGTTCGGCGTGAAGTTCGCGACAATCACCGACAAGTATGGCGTGGTCGAGAACCAGGACAGCCGGTTCAAGTTGGAAGCGATTCGGTCCGACGAAACGAAATGCGGATGGCCCAGCGCCGGATCGGAATCATCGCTCATCGCGAGAGCCGCGACCGCGGTTCGATAGTCGCTCCACGCCGCGACGAATTTTCCAGTCTCGATCACGTGCACCAACGTCAAAAGCATAAAGGCTGCTGCAAGCGGCCGGGCTCCCCGTTTCCGTACCGCGGTCATCACCCGTTGCAGGCTAGGTAACGGAAAAGCAAGCCGGCCATCTCCGTACCTGGCGTAGAGCACCGCGATTGCGCCGAACGCCGGCGTGACGATCACCAGCGCAGTACGCAGATAGTATCGGCTGCTCGCATGTATCGTGTGGTCAAACCACAGCCAATAGATGGCAAGAACTGGTACCACGATGACGGCGGCATAGAGATGCGCTCTGTCTGGCGCCAGCCGCGAGAGCACCAGGAAGACAACACCGTATCCGGCGAGCGCCGCGAACAACAGCAAGACCACGCTCACCTGAAAGATAGTGAGATCGAAGAAGTGCAGGGCGGCCCTCACCAGCACGCCGGCATAATATTCATCCGGCGGCATCAGGATCTTGGCGGCGGCCGACATCGCCAGGACCACAACCAGGATGGCAGCCGCGCGCAGAAACGAGGCGTCACGCCAGCCGCGCGGTGCCAGGGTCGCAACGATGGCGAATGCCAAAACCAGCGCGCCTTCATGTGTGAACGCGAGTGCGAGCACCATGACGAAAACGAGTGCCGTCGCAACGACGGTTCGTTTCGCATAATGGCTGACGGCGAGCGCCGGCCAGAACAGCGCGTGCGCCAGCCACATCTCGGTCGGAAAGCCAAAGACCAGCGGGCAGAGCAGGGCTGTCGAACCACAGGCGTAGACGAAGATGATGCGGCCACGCGAGCGGTCGGCCGCGAAAGTGCCGATCAGTCCCGCGAGCGGCGCGAGATAGAACAGCAACCCATAGACGACGATTCCGGCGCCAGGGTTTCCGCTCAGTCCGACATAGATCTCGGCCGGCAACAGGCTCAGTAAAAACACCGACAGGCGGCCGGAGATATTGTGCCAATGAAACGCCCAGACGTCCTGGACCGCAACGGCGTAGGAAAACATCGCGCCGTCGGCGTAAAGCTCGAGCTCATAGCGTAACGCAATAGCGACGAACGCGACCGACCAGCCAAGGCCAACACCGATCACCAGGGCGCGCAAGACGTCGGAGTCGGAGCGGATGGCAGGCCACGACATGAGTGCCGACGTCTCCTATAGTATAGCCACGCACAGGCGGCCGAACGTCAAAATTTGCTTGAGAACGCGGCCGGCCGCCTCTGCAACCTGTCGAGCATACGCCGCCCAAGTTCGGTCGACACAGCCTTGTTCCTTTTCTCGTCTAGGACCGATCAGTCAACGAAGCGGTGAGATGATCAAACTGGTGTCCGTGACGAGAACAGGCCGCCGTCCGTGGAATTCGCCAAGGCCGCGGCTGACACTGGTGTGCCTCCCACTGCCAAATAAAGCGGAACTCGCGCCCGTCTGCACTTCATTCATTCCGAGACTTTCCATGCTTGCTATTCTTATTGCCGCGACCGTAGAACACCGCGCGGCTAAGATCATTCCGGCCGCAATCCAATATCATTCCGGTCGCAAATAGATGATTCTTGTTGCATGATGGCACATAGTCGTATTGTTAAAATAACCTCACCGGATTTTTGATTTCTGCGTGCCGATAAGCAATCTCCCCTTGAGCAAGTCTGCGTCTTCCGATCCGTGGGAAGACTTTAGCAATGTATTCCGCAGGGAGCACCAGCCGCTTCCGCGAGCCTGGGCGGATGTGTTCGGTCCGCTGCGCAAGGGCACCGTGGACGATTGCGTGATTGTCGGGCAGATCGGCCAGTCGCTTGACGGCCGGGTCGCGACAGAATCCGGCCATTCGAAATACATCAACGGGCCGGCGGGACTGGTACATCTGCACCGGTTGCGGGCCCTGGTGGACGTCGTCGTCGTCGGCGTCGGCACCGCCATCGCCGACGATCCGCAATTGACGGTGCGGCGGGTTTCGGGGCCGCATCCGGCGCGCGTCGTTATCGATCCGAAGGGCCGGCTTGGCGCCGACGCCAGGATGTTCGCTGATAATGGCGTCCGCCGCTTGTTGATCACCGCGCAAGGCACGCGCTGCAGGGCGCCGTCCGGCGTCGAGGTTGTCACCCTTCCCATGGCCGATGGACAATTTGCCCCTTCAGCGATCCTCGCCGCGCTCGCTGGCTGCGGCATGCGCCGTATGCTGATCGAAGGCGGCGCCGACACGGTATCGCGTTTTCTTGTCGCTGGGTGTCTCGACCGCCTGCACGTGATGGTCGCGCCAATCATCCTGGGTGCCGGGGGACCTGGCTTGATCCTGCCGTCACTCGACCGCGCCGATCAGGCGCCACGCATGCCCGTGCGTGTGCATCAATTTGAGGACGATGTGCTGTTCGACTGCGATCTGTCGGCTCAGCGCGTGGCGCTCGGTGTTGCGAAGAAATCGACGTGACCGACCTGGAGTGACGAGCACCCGGCGGCAACGGCGTCGTGGCGGTGCGTGAGCCAGGCCGTTGTCTCGGCGAGCGTCAGCGCGCCGATGTCGTGCGCGGCGCTTGCCCATCCGGCCAGTATTTCGATTTGGATGTCGAGATCGTCCGGTCCCATTGCCCAGTCGGATGCGCCGTGCACCACCGAATAGCCGAACGCTTCGAAGCGCGCGATGGCGAAGGCGGCCGCTGCCGGCCCGAGCGCCGGCCCGAAGCCTTTGTCCGTGCGCTGATGCGCGTTCACGGCGGCAACGATGGCCGCGTCGAGCGGATCGGGTGGCGTCAATCCGATCCGCCCGTCATAGCTCAGCGCCGCGTAAAGCGGGATCGAGCGCGCGGCGATCTCGACCGCGAGCCGGTCCAGCCAGGTTTCGGAGACGAGATCGAGCAAGGCCGAGGTCGCGACCAGATCGACCGGCCCGTCGAGTGCGGCTTCGAGATCGCGGTTGAGATCGAGCGGGATAGCGGTAACGGTGGCATGTCTGGCGAGCGGCGTGGCCTTGGCGCGCGCCAGCAGGCCGAGATCGTTGTCGATCAGCTTCCAGTTCTGCAGCGCCGGCAGATGCGGGCTCAGCGCGCGCAAGGTCGAGCCGGTGCCGCAGGCGAGATCGACAACCCGCACCGAGGAAAGCGGCTCGAGAGAGGCGGCGACAGCGTCGAGAACCGTCGGATTGCGCGCGCCCAAGTCGTAGCGCTCACGCAGCGTCAGCCAGTCTGCTGAGAAGCCGCTCATGCCAGCGTCTCCAGCGCGCGCGCAAAGATTTCCGCGGACTGCCGCCAGGTCGGGAACTGTGGCGCCGCCGCGCGCGCGGCATCGGCCAGGCGCCGCCGCAGACCGGCATCGCCGATGACCCGGCGCAGCGCGGCCGCGAGTGCAGGAATGTCGCCGGGGTCAACGAGCAGGCCGGCGTCCGGCGGCACCGTGTCCGCTATGGCGCCTGCATTGGTGCCGATCACCGGCAGGCCGTGCGCGACGGCCTCGGCATAGGCCATGCCGTAGCCTTCGAAATACGATGCGAGCACGAACAGGTCGGCTTCCGCGTAAAGTGCCGCGAGGCGCTGCGGCGATACGGCGTCGAGCACGGCGACGCGATTTTCCAGCGCGTGACGCGCGATATCGGCATCAAGCTGGGCGGCGGCACTGCGGTCGCGGGTGCGGTCGCCGGCAATCGTCAGCCGCCATGGCAAATCGCCGAGCGTCGCCAGCGCGGCAATCAGCACGTCAAAACCCTTGCGCGGCACCACTGCGCCGACCGACAGCAGCCGCACGACGCCGTCCTGGCTGCCTTGCGCCAACGGCGCCGGATCGCTGCCTGGACTTGCGACCATAATGCGCGCGACCGGCACGCCGTATTCAGACGCAACCAGCCGTGCCGTGGCAGCACTGGTGACGACAACGCCTTGCACGGCGGCGAGGGCGGTCCGCTCGCTTGTGCGCAGCGCGTCAGCCTGCTCCACCGATAGTCCCGATTCCAGCGCGAGCGGATGATGCACCAGCGCCATTAACGGATTACGGCCGGCAAGCTGTGATGCGGTTTCCGGCAAGACGCCGAGCGCCAGGCCATCGACGATGATGATGCGGCCAGCGGGCGTCGCGAGCAGCCGCGTCCGCGCCGTGGTGCGCGTCGTTTCGTTGGGCCAGGGGAAGCCTTCGCCGAGGTTGAGGAGATCGATCTGCCAACCGAGTTGGCCAAGTTCAGCAATCATGCGCCGGTCATAGGCATAGCCACCCGTCGGGGTCGCGAGATCCCCCGGCACGGCGAACGCCAAGCGCTTTACCACAAATCCGCCTCGTACCAGGCGCGCGCGACATGCGACTCGGAGAGAGTGACGCGTATCGCCTTGAGTTCGCGGCCATTGCGCCCAAGCTTGCCGGCGCGGGCGTTCTCGGCCAGCCGCTCGAAAACATACTTGGTGAGAAATTCGGTAGTGGTGTTGCTACCCTTGAATTCAGGTACGTCGTCGAGATTACGATAGTTCAGCGCCGCCACCACGGCCTTGAGCGCCTCATGCGCGCGGCCGATGTCGATGACGATGCCGTTGTCATCGAGCGTCTCGGCGGAGAAGGCCGCGTCGATGACGAAGGTCGCGCCATGCAGCGCCTGCGCCGGCCCGAACACGGCGCCGCGGAACGAATGAGCAATCATGATGTGATCGCGGACTTCTACGGCGAACAAGGGACCTCCTCAAGGATAAGTAATGGGCTGGCAGAGTATGCCACTCTTGGCGTCAAGGATATCGGGCAGCCGACGCGTCAAATCGTGAAACGCAACCGAAGGCGCCAGCAGTGCGTCGAGCCGCGCATCGGCCAGCAAGGCGAGTGCGGCGGCGAGCCGCCGGCCGTGCGTCCAGCGCGGCCGGTGCGATGGCGCGATCCGTCCAACCTGGCTCGACACCAGCCGCAGCCGACGGCTATGGAAGGCGCCGCCGAGCGGGGCCGCCACCGGCGCGTCTCCGTACCAGCTCAATTCAAGCACGGTTGCCTCCTCACCGGCGAGCGCGAGGGCGATGCCAAGTCCGGCCGGATTGCCGCTGGCGTGGACGACGAGGTCGCAGTCGCCGTTTGCCGTTTCAGGCCTCGCAAAGCCAACACCAAGGGTCTGCGCTAATTCCGCACGTGCCGGGTTGATGTCGACGAGCGTGACCTCCGCGCCGGGAATCCGCCCGCACAAATACGCAACCAGGGAGCCGACGACGCCGGCGCCGACGATCGCGATGCGGTCGGCCGGGCCCGGCGCCGCGTCCCAGACCGCGTTGAGCGCGGTCTCCATATTGGCGGCCAGCACCGCACGTTGCGGCGGCAGATTTTCCGGCAGCACCATGGCGGCGCTCGCCGCGATGTTGAAGAAATTCTGGTGCGGGTGGAGCGTGAATACCGTGCGTCCGAGCAGGGCTTCCGTCCCGCCTTCGATCCGGCCGACCGTGGCGTAGCCGTATTTCACCGGAAACGGAAAGTTGCCGGCCATGAAGGGCGCGCGCATGCGTTCGAACTCACTCTGCGGCACGCGCCCGGCAAGCACGAGCGCCTCGGTGCCGCGGCTGACCGCGCCGTAAAGCGCCCGCACGCGCACTTCGCCCGTTTCGGGCGGCCCCAGCGATTCCTGGCGGATCTCGGCTTGTCCGGGTCCGCTATACCAGAGCGCCTGGGCAACCTCTTCGGGCCGGCCGATCGTCACTTTACTTTTTCCCCGGATTGGACTTTGGGATGGTTCGCGGTGTTATATCATCGAGTTTGCACTGTCCGCCGAAGGATTAGAAGTCGTAACCGCGTGTTAGAGCGCCCTCCACCGCAAGCTTTGCAGGCCGATGCCGCCGGAAAGGATATTTCCGGCCGGCGCGTGCTGTTTGCTGTCCTGTTTGCAATCACAATGGCCGGACTGCTGCCGCTCGCGGCGCTGGCGCTGGCGCCGGGCGGCTTCGACATCATCGACATAACGCTGCTGGCGCTGTTCGCGGTCACGCTGCCCTGGATGGTGGCGGGATTCTGGAACGCCGTGATCGGGTTTCTGATCGTGCGTCTTGCCGCCGATCCGATTGCGGCGGTCATGCCGGCGGCGGCGCGCATCCGCGGCGACGAGCCGGTGACGGCGTCGACCGCAATCCTGTTGTGCATCCGCAACGAGTTGCCGGAACGGATGATTCGCAATCTCGAGCCGATGCTGGTGGGCCTCGACATCGCCGGTTGCGGCGGGCGTTTCAATCTCTACGTGCTCAGCGACACCAGCGACGCCAAGATCGCAGGCGACGAGGAGGCGTGCTTCGCAGCGTTCACCTCGCGCTGGCGAGACCGGGTCGCCATCACCTATCGACGCCGTACGGTCAACACTGGCTACAAGGCCGGTAACATCCGCGAATTCTGCGAGCGCTGGGGCGGCAAACATGATTTCGCGGTGACACTCGACGCCGACAGTTTCATGACTGCCGACGCCGTTCTCCGTCTCGTCCGCATCATGCAGGCGGATCCCAAGCTTGGCATTCTCCAGGGGCTGATCGTCGGTCTTCCGTCGACCAGCGCGTTCGCGCGGGTCTTTCAGTTCGGCATGCGGCTTGGCATGCGCTCCTACACCATCGGCAGCGCCTGGTGGCAGGGTGATTGTGGGCCCTATTGGGGCCACAACGCGGTACTGCGACTTAAGCCGTTCATCGCACATTGCGCCCTGCCGGTCCTGTCCAGGAACGGAACGGAAGATCGCCATATCCTCAGCCACGATCAGATCGAGGCGGTGCTGATGCGCGCCGCCGGTTACGACGTGCGCGTGTTGCCGCAGGAGGACCTGGGCTGGGAGGAAAATCCGCCAACTTTACTCGAGTTCATCCGCCGTGATCTGCGCTGGTGCCAGGGCAACATGCAGTATTGGCGTTTTCTCTCGCTTCCGGGACTGAAGCCGGTAAGCCGCTATCAGTTGGCGCTGGCTATCCTGATGTTTATCGGCTCCCCGGCCTGGATCGGGCTGCTCGTGCTCGGCACGCTCGCCCTGGCATTCTCCGACACGCCCGCCAGCTTCATTCGCGCCGACGCCGGCATGGCGCTGCTGGTGTGCGTGCTGGTGATGTGGTTTTCGCCGAAGATCGCGAGCGCCATCGACATATTGTTGCGCCCGGAGCTTCGCCGTGCGTTTGGCGGCACCGGATTGTTCATCATCAATTACGTCATCGAAACCGTGTACTCGATCCTGCTTTGTCCGATCCTGTGGTTCGGCCACACGATCTTCCTTACCGGCCTGCTGTTCGGCCACGAAATTGGCTGGATCGGTCAGACCCGCGACGATCACGCGGTGCCATTCACGCTGGCGCTGCACAATTTGTGGCCGCACACGCTGCTCGGATGCGCCGCGCTCGTCCTTTTGGCGGTGACACAACCGGCGGCTATTCCCTATGCGCTGTTTCTCGCCGCCGGACCGGCTCTGGCGATCCCGTTTGCGATGATGACCGCGCGGCCTTTGCTCGGCAGTTTTGCGGCCCGGGTCGGCATCGGCCGGCTGCCCGAAGAGACGGCGAGGCCGGCGGTGCTGCTGGCCCTGGCGTTGCCCGCGATCGAGTCGGCGGCGCCGTTGCCGCGGCCAAGTTCGGTCTGAGGCGGTGTTCGAAGGCCTCAGGACGGCGCGCGGCATTATCCGGTCACTTCGCATCTATTACGGCGATAGGTCGCGTGCGGTGGCGATGGACCGGCTCTATGGCGGCTTCGTGCGGCGTGGTGACCGGGTGTTCGATGTCGGTGCCCATGTCGGCGACCGCGTGGCCTCGTTCCGCCGGCTGGGCGCGCGGATCGTCGCAGTCGAGCCGCAGCCCGCCATGGTCAAGGTGCTCAAGCTGTTCTACGGGCGCAGCGTCGATGTCGCGATCGAGGCCGTGGCCGTCGGCTGCAGGGTTGGCACGACCACGATGCTGATCAACGCCGATAATCCGACCGTCTCGACGGCGTCGCGTGAGTTCGTGAGCGCCGCGCGCGATGCGCCCGGCTGGGAAACGCAGCGCTGGATCAAGGCGGTGCCGGTGCCGGTGACGACGCTGGATGCGCTGATCGGCAAGTATGGCGCACCGGCCTTCATCAAAATCGACGTCGAAGGCTTTGAGCAAGAGGCGCTGCAGGGACTGACGCATGCGGTCAAGGCGCTGTCCTTCGAGTTCACGACAATCCAGCGCGATGTTGCGCTTGCCTGCATCGAACGCTGCATCACGCTCGGATACACCCGATTCAACGCCGCGCTTGGCGAGAGCCAGACTTTTGTCAACGCCGATTGGGTCGACGGCGAAGAGATCGCCCGCTGGCTGGCCGGGCTGCCGTACGAGACCAATTCCGGAGACATCTATGCTGCTCTCGCCTGACGGCAAGCAGCCGATCGGGCGGCGTTTGTACTTGACCGTCGCCGTGCTGATCGCCGCAGGCTACGGCTTGACCTTGGCGATCTTTTATCCCGGCATCATGACCTTCGACGCAAAGTTCGTCTACGAGTACATCGCCAAGGGTGTACTCGGTGACTGGCAGTCCCCGGTCATGACTGTGCTGTGGGGTGTGATCGATCCGATTGCGCCCGGCGCGGGCAGCATGTTCCTGCTGATCGCGACCTCCTACTGGCTGGGCTTTGGCCTCCTGGCATTGGCGGTGGCGCGCCGCTCCACCCGTGTCGCGTTAGTGCTGGCGCTGTTGGCGCTGCTGCCGCCGGCCTTCGTCCTTGTCGGGATCATCTGGCGCGACGTACTGTTCGCGATCTCCTGGTTGCTGGCCGCAGCAATCGTCTTTGCCGCCGCCGAACGTGGCGCGCCGCTTCGGGCGCCGGTGCAAGTGCTGGCGCTCGCACTGTGCGGATTCGGCGTCTTGCTGCGTCCGAATGCAGTGATCGCCGCGCCGATCCTCGGCGCGTACATCGCCTGGCCGTGCCGAATGTACCTGAAACGAACGGCGATCCTGTTTGTCCCGGCGATGGTGGGATTCTTCGGTCTGGTGCAGGCGGTCTATTACGGCGCATTGGGCGCGACGCGGCAACACCCGTTGCAGACGATCATGGTGTTCGACCTCGGAGGCATCAGCCACTTCACCAAGCAGAATCAGTTTCCCGTAACCTGGAGCGAGCCTGAGAGCGCGCTGCTCTTGTACAACTGCTACCAGCCGACCCAGTGGGACATCTACTGGCGGCTGGAGCCTTGCGATTTCGTGATGCGCCGACTCGAGAAAGAGGAAGGCCTGTTCGGCACGCCGGCGATTACCGATGCCTGGACGCGCGCGGTCATGCGCCATCCGTTAGCCTATCTCAGGCATCGCGCGGCGTTCATGTGGAATTTCCTTGCCGGTGACAACCTCACGATGTGGCTCGACGACATCGAGGGTTCGACTGAGACCGTATTTCCGGATCGCCCGGCCTTCCTCGCGCTGGTCGCGCTGCACGACATGCTCAAGCCGACGCCGTTGTTCCGGGTTGGCTCGTGGTTGCTGGTTTGCATCATCGTATGCGGGTTCGCCTGGAGGCGACGCGAGACGCCAGAGGGCGCCTTCGCGCTCGGCGTTTGCGGATCGGCTGCGGTCTATGTGCTGACCTTCGTCACGGTCGGCGTCGCGTCCGACTTTCGCTACGGCTATTGGGCTGTTCTCGCCGGCATCGCTGGTGGCGTCGTCGCCGCGCTGGGCCGGCCCGGGCCCGGCGTCCCGGCTAAAGCGCGCCGGAATGAAACCTGAGCAACGAAGCCAATCTACTTGTTCTCGGCAGGGGACGCAGGTGCTGCGGAAGGCGTGTCCGCGGCGGGGGCGGATAATGATGCCGTCCATGCCTTGTAATCAGCTTCCGAGACCCTCGGCAGTTTCTTCAGGAACGCGACGATCGACCAGATCTCATCGTCCTTGACACCCGCCAGCGCGAAGCTTGGCATGCCAGTCATGTTGATGCCGTTCCTGACCACCCAAAACAATTGCGCCGGGGAGCGATGATCGACGACTTCCTTCAAATCCGGCGGATCGGGATGCAGTCCTTCCGAGAATTTGGCCCATGTGACGCCCGGTCCGCCATGACAAGTGGTGCAGCCATGTGCGGCAAACGCCTTGGCGCCGGCCTGCACGCTGGCAGCGTCATTGATGGAAGCCGGAGGCTGGTCCAGTGCGTGGTGATCGATCGACGCCGTGCGCACCCGGGTCAGTGCCCAGGTGACAATGGCCGGGTCTTCGGCGGTCCCTGCGACACTATAATAGCCTCCGAAAAAGAAGACCGCTGCACCGGCGCCGGCAAGGATTGCCAGCCCGCCAACCTTCGCAAGGAAAGGCATGTCGGTCTCCAACGCGTTGTTGTGCACACCAATGGTGGGAAATAATACATCGGCCAACGGTGCGCGCGCTTTACGATATCGTGACCATGGCCTCGCCGGGGGGCTTTTCCCGGAACCATACCGCAACGAGGCTTTGACTATGACAGCGGACGCCCTCTCGCGGGGCGCGCGCGCGCGCCACACCACACTTCCATCGCGCTCGAAGCATGATCCGCGCTGCATGTGCTAGTTCTTCGTTGTCAGATCAAGCCGCACCCGAAAGCATTGCGATGAAACGAGAAGCCATCCGCGTCGAACCGCTGTCTTCCTATCTTGCGCAATGGCAGGCGCCGATCTCGCCGGTCACGCGTGCCGGCAACATGGTGTTTGTCTCGGGGTTCCCGCCGTTCGATCCCGAGACAGGTGAGATTCTGTCGGTGCCGATCGAGCGCCAGACCGAACTGATCCTGGAGCAGATGAAGCTGTGTCTGGAGACCGCGGGCACAAGCCTGCAGAATGTGATGAAGTGCAACATCTACTGCACCTCGGCCAAGCACTTCCCGGTCGTCAACGCGATCTACGCGCGTTATTTCCCCGAAGATCCGCCCGCGCGCATCTTCGTCTGCGTGCCGGAATGGCCGGGGCCGTTCGACATCGAAATCGATTGTGTTGCGGTGATCTGATCGGGCCGGAGGGCACAGGGCTTGTCGTTCCGGCGGCCTCCTTGTTCCCGATCGAGAACGCTGCCGCTATTTACCCAGCCAAATAATGTCGGGCATCCGACACGGACTTGATTTGGATCAATCCAATGCGGGCGTCTCGGGCACATCCAGAGACATGGGCAATCGATCAGCAAACCCGCGGCAGGTTCAGGCCGACGACCAGAGCAGCGGGTATTTGTCGCGTGTCCCAATTATCATCTCCGGGGGGACGGCGCGCCGCGCGCTCGAGGCCTGCGAGCGCGAGTTGATTCAATACAAAGCCATGGAAAGACGTCTGCGCGACGCCTTGGCGGAACGCGAGGCCCGGCTTCGTCGGAAAGACGAGCTGATCCGTCGACAGGAGCTATTGAAGAGGGAGTCCGATCATCGGTTGTTGAACGACCTGCAAATGACCATCAGCCTGCTTTCGTTGCAGAGCCGGGGAGCAACCAATGCAGAAGCGGCCTCGCAATTGGCCGTTGCGGCCAATCGCGTGGCCATGATTGCGCGGATCCACCATCGGCTTAATTCCTACGGAGGTGTGCAAACAATAGAATTCAGGAAGTTCCTTGAGGACTTTGGTCTCGATTTTTCCGCGATGGTGTCTTCGCATGAGCGCCCGGAGCAGGTCGTCGTCGAGGGCATTGAAATCAATCTGCCGGTCGCCACCGCGATTCCGCTTGGCTTCATTGCCAGCGAGCTGATCACGAACGCAGCAAAATACGGCAAGAGCCGGATCACCATCCGCCTGGAGCCGGATCCGGAATATGGCTACGCGCTTTCGGTTTCCAATGATGGCCCGGCTTTGCCGGAGGGGTTCGACCCCGGCGCCAGCGCGGGACTGGGCATGAGGATTATTCAATCTTTCGTCCGGCAGATTGATGGTGCGTTGCGGTCCGGTCGAGGCGACGACGGCGAGGGCGCGCGATTTACCGTGCGGTTTCGCTGAATGGCCGCGGATCCCACGGATGGCGGCCAGAGATGGTTTATCGAACAGGACAGCAACCCTCACGACAGGAGCGACGCAAATGGCCGACGAGAACAAGACCCCGATGTTTGGCGACGTTGGAAAAATGCCGAGCTTCGACTTCACAAAGCTGATGAAGGATTTCAAGCTGCCGGGAGTCGATCTCGCGACGATCATGGACCGCGAAAAGAAGAATATCGAAGCTCTGACCGAGGCCAATCGTGTCGCATTCGAAGGCTGGCAGGCGCTGGTCCATCGACAGGCCGAGATTCTGCAGGATTCGATCAAGCAGGCCGTCGGCACGGTGCAAGGAGAGGATGCCGGCACCAAGCGCATGGACCTGGCGTCGCACGCTTTCGAAACCGCGCTTTCGAATATGCGCGAACTGGCCGAGATGGCGGCCAAATCTCAGAAGGACGCATTCGAAGTCATTCGCAAGCGCGTCGAGGAAAATCTGGCGGCGCTTCGTGCCCCCGGAACAGACAAGTAGAATACGCGCGCATCCGGACCGCCGGCGGCGAGCCTGAGCTGTGGATCGATGATTTCGGCGCTGGCCATGCCAATCTCAGTTACCTTCAGCGGCTGACGTGCAACGTCGTAAAAATCGACCGAGGCTTCCTCGATCAACACGACAAGCGTCGCGAGCTTCTCGGCGGAATGATTTCGCTTGCACAATCCTGCGGTCTTCGTGTCTTGGCCGAGGGTGTCGAGACCATTGAACACGACGTGCTTCTGAAAGAGCTCGGGTGTGATCTGCTCCAGGGGTATCTTTTGGCTCGCCCCATGTCCGCCGAAAGTTTACGGACGCTGATTTCGACCTCGAATTTCAGCGTCAGCGAAAGTCCCAGCCTCGCACTCATTTGATCGCCGGGCTTCGCGGATGCCGGGGCCGCGACTAGCGCGCGCTGAATACGAGGGGTAGATTTTCTTCATCCTCGCAAAAGCTGCTGCGATGAATGATCAGGGCCGAGCGGGAATTTGAGGACGAACGGCAACACGCGCGAGAACTTGGTCATATATCTCGACTGCGCCTAGCATTGAAAAAGTTATCGCCAGCCCAAAAGGGACGCTTTCGTCCACGGGTGATCCAATATCGTTCTCGCGCTGCACGGTGATGCTGCTTATTTGATTTTGAGCGATCGCGGGCGCTCTTGCGCCCTCCCATCGCCGCGAAATGAGCGTTCCCCTGCGTGTCTGGTTTTGGTCTGGTTGGCCTTTTGCATAGTCCAGACGTAGCAATGACAGGTTCGATGGCTCGCTCAAACTCAATCTAACCGCTCGATAGCTTTGCCGATTCGGCAAAATGGGTGTGAACCATGCGAGAGTTGCGGACATTAAGTGAGGAAGAGCGCGGCCATTGACACAGTCCGGTATCGGAATGTCAACGCTTACAGCCTGATCTTGCGTCAAGTTGCCTGCTGCCCAGAAGGTTGCACGGTCGTTCGCGCAGGAAATAGCCTCATCCGGGTTCGCAAATCCGTAACCAATAAAACGTCGGATATTATCCCGTTGTTCGACATGCCTTTTGCCATCTGGTGGACCAATGACGCTCTTTATGAGATCAGCCGTAGTTTCTGGCCATGTAGCAGTATGCACAACAAATGCTTTAATAAGTGCGGCGCGTTGAGCGCTGGGCAATGATAGAAATGTTTGGGCATATGCAGCTTCAAGCGAGTCGTGTACTTGATGGCTGAGTCTTGATGCCAACGCTGCGGCCGCGCTCGTTCCGGAAGTGTAATGCTCCCAACTATCGCTTCCCGCACGAGGCGGAGCAGCAACTTTCAAGCCGTGAGGCCTCATGCCGCTCGTGGGGCGAACCGATAGACCGGCTCCGCTCGCCGACATGGCGAGACGCTCCTTTGCTCCTGATAGTAACACATCGGGTTTTACGCTGCCCGCAAATCCGGGTCCCAACGCACTTGATACGTTGGACATCGCCACTCCCAAAAACGGATCGACATTTGCCCGCGCCATGCGCTTGTCAGCGTCGGACACGGAATCCGAATTTGCTGCACCAATAGTCAGCGCGTTTACTGACTCCGACGGTGACAAAAGCTTGCGCCGTGCTACGATCTGCCCAAGGGCTGCAATGGTAGCCTTAGCTCGGTCTACTGGATCCGCATCCTCAAAATCCCGCATTGAAGCGTATGTGGGAATGTCAAATACGTTATCATAATTTCCAGCACTCACCAAAAAGAGGATGCCGAATTGGTGGGAAAGTCGATCCACTAACCGTGCCCAAGCGGACAACCTTGTGTAAAATGGTTTGCGGGGATTCCCCAGTGATAGATTTATGATGATAACGTTTGGAGCAGTTGGTTCATCGCCTTGGCGCATCGCGAGAACCGCCTGGTAAATCAGATCGACGATTAATCGGTCATTTGGAAAACGATCACCTTGTCCAAGTACGGGCACACAATGAATCCGCCTCGCTATTGGCTGTTCGTTTAGATTTCGGTCCCCTCGCAATATTAATGAGGCCATTGCGGTGCCGTGCACGCGATCAGCAACCTGCGTCTGGGGCACCAAGCCAAACTGGTCATCCAGCACAATCGCACCCGCGAGAAGAGGATGCTGTGCGACCGGAACTCCGTCGAGCAATGCCAAAATTGGCGTTTGTTCCATAGGGCTGCCAATCGGTGACGGCTCTGCTTCAATTGGGTCAGCCGCTTCAATAGTAGACGCTATGCTTTGCGGTCTTATGTGCATCACCGGCTCAAGGCCCGCTATGGTCGCAGCGGATCGCTCAATAATTTGCCGAACCTCGATCGCTGGAAGTTCGGTGAGAAGCGAATGATAAGAAATCTCTGGAATTCGACATCTACTTACCACAGTGCCGCCGGCCGCAGTGATCGCCCGCCGCAAAATACCTTCGCTCTCTTCTGAAATTTCGATGGACTGGCGAAATACAAGCTCGACCTCAAGTCGAACGGGCACCTCGTTCGCCAACGCCCCAATTTCCGCTGCTAGGATATCGCGTTCCTCATCCACTAATCGATCGGTGGCATTCCACGGCCGGATATCGCGGAGCGTCGCGAAAACGTCGCGCCACGGAGTGAAACCTCGTGGAAGTTTTTCGCCAGACCGCCAAATCTCCCACAAAGACACGATTTGTCTGAGCGCGGCGCCATTTGGTACCATTAAATAAACAGTCGGAGCGGAGTCTCTATCGTCGGCGTCCAATTCTTCTTCGTCAATCAGCTCAAGGCCAGGGACCTTCCTGACAGCGTTGACAAAAGTGCCAATTGACCCGCGCAATTCGAAAACAAGAAGTCGTTCAGGTGCGAGCGCGGCAGGGTCCCGTTTCAACTCCAGACCGGTAAGGTCACGGTCTAGCGCCGCCCCCAATTGACGAAATCGCGGCCCGAAGTTGGCAGCCTGTCCAGCTCGAGAATAAAATGGAGGCTTAGGAACGTTTCTTGGTGCGCCTTTTATTCTTGCTGACGGGTCGCTCACGGTGAGGCGCAACAACGGCTTGTTCGGATCGACCGTCATAACGTTTCTCGGGGTTTACACGTGTTGCCCACAAATCAATTTCAGTCGAAATAGCTGAATCAATATCGATCTCACCCAGTCCCAAAATCTGTCTGCGGCGAGTGTTCTGACAGAAGTCGCGAAGTTCCGCGTAGGAAGATGCACCAAGCATCGCCGATAATGCTTTCGCCGAAACCTTTGGACGTTGAGGCCATTGCTCCATCATTCTATCAAGAAAGAGGGCGCTCTCATCCGGTTGCGGTGCAGGAAATGAGATTCGAATCTGAAATCGTCGCCATACGGCTCGATCAAGCAACTCAGCGTGGTTTGTGGCGGCGATGGTCACGACATAGCTGGGCAACTGATCAATTTGCATCAGCAGAAAGGACACGACCCGTTTTATTTCGCCGGTCTCATGTGTGTCGCCCCGTTCTTTGCCGATCGCATCAAACTCGTCGAAAAACAGGACGCAAGATTGTGTTCGCACATAATCGAACAGAGCGCGCAGTCGCGAGTTCGTCTCCCCCAGATAGCTTCCTACCAGCGCATCATAACGAACGACCAAAAAGGGTAGCGCGAGCGACTCCGCAATTGCTTCAGCAAATGAAGTTTTTCCATTTCCCGGCGGCCCTGACAAAAGAATGCGATGCCGCGGCTCGTAGCCGTTGGCTCGCAACACGTCCGCGCGAGTGTGTTCTTCGACTAACTGGCGGCCCTCTTTTAGGGCTGGCAATGTTAGCACCAAACTTTCAAGAGATATCCGCGGTGTGACTTCAAGTATGATGTCCCGCCCAGCGGATTGTTGGTTACGAGCAGATGTAACTAGGCTGGGAGGCGTAACGGCTACGGCTTGTAGCGCGCGCTCAAGCCTGTCAGCCAAAATGTGATGACTTTTCGCGCGCTCATCAGCCATCATTGCTTCGACCGTCGAGCGAAGCATGCTTTTGTCGCCGGCCGCGCCTGCCCGGACGAGAGATACAATGAGATCGCTTTTGGTCATTTCCGAACTATACGTCCGATTCTAAAGAAATGCCGTAACCTGAACATCGACGCTAGGATAATTTTTCGTCTTGATCGGTAACACAGGTCGTGAGGGTCCGTTCCAGGTTGCCCCGCTGTTACGAATAATCCAATATGAAATCTTTCTTAAGTAACTGATTTTACTTATAAATTTGTGGAAATTTGAGGGGCGGAGCCCTCCGCGCCCCAAGTTTCCTCGAACTTCGATTACCGCGCGTCTCGCGTCATCAGTCTGGCGGATGCCTTGTTCTGCGTCTTGCCACCCGTCAGCGCCTTGACCGACAGCGTGACGATGCGGTCGATAATGCCGGTGACGTCGTTGAGATCGCACAAGCCTTCCGACAGCTTTGTCAATCGCTCGCCGTCACGGATGGTCTGGTGCGCCATCGCGAGCGCGAAATGCAGCCCCCAATAGAGCTCGACCTCGCTGCGGTCGGGCAGTGAGCGCCGCATCGCGGCGGCGAATTTCCGCAAGTGATCGATTTCGCGATTCTTGATGCGGCGGATCGGCGGCACCGATTCGATCGAGGCCCGGATCATGAAACGCGCCGCCGCCGAGCGCTCGCGGTCGGGGCCGAGGCAGCCGCGCAGCGTCGGCCCCACCAGCGCGCGCAGAATAGAATCGATATTGGCGCGTCCGCCGCCGGCTGCTTCCGCGGCTTTCAGTTCGTTGAGCCGCTCGCGGTTGGTGGCGAGGCTGCGGGTGACGAACAGTTCGGCGATCAGCTCATCCTTGGAGCCGAAATGATAGTTCACCGCCGCGAGATTGACGTCCGCTGCGGCCACGATGTCGCGCAGCGTGACGTCGGCGAAGCCGCGATCGGCATAAAGCCGTTCGGCGGCGCTGAGAATCGCGGTTCTGGTGTGATCCGACGGCATGTCATGGGCCCATGCGACAACTGCAAACTGACGGAGTTGCATTTCAAACAGTTGTATGAAACTATGGTTTGAAGGCCGGAATGTCAATGCGCATGACGCATCGCCACTCCGGCAGATACCACGCCGGCCGCCACCGCCGCGCTGACACGCGCGATAATAGTCTTGCGGTGAACAGGCTGCGGGGAGACAGTGCCGCCAAAGTTTTCGCCCAAAAATGTGAGGAACGCCCAATGGACTTCAACATGTCTGACCGTCAGCGCGAATGGCTCAACCGTGTGGATTCGTTCATGCACAAGCATGTGCTGCCCGCCGTGCCGATCTACCGGCAGCAGGACGAAGCCGGCGAGCGCTGGAAGGCAATACCGATCCTGGAAGATCTGAAGAAGAAGGCGCGCGCCGAAGGCCTGTGGAACATGTTCATGCCGCCGTCGGCGCATGAGGACGATGAATTCCGCGGCGCGGGATTGACCAATCTGGAATACGCCCCGCTCGCCGAGCAGATGGGCCATATCGGCTGGGCCTCGGAAGTGTTCAATTGCTCGGCGCCCGATACCGGTAACATGGAAGTGTTGATGCGGTACGGCACCAAGGAGCACAAGAAGAAGTGGCTTCGCCCGCTGATGGACGGCGAAATCCGTTCCGCCTTCCTGATGACCGAGCCCGCGGTGGCGTCGTCGGATGCCACCAATATCGAAACCAGCATCAAGCGCGACGGCGATCATTACGTGATCAACGGCCGCAAGTGGTGGTCGTCCGGCGTCGGCGACCCGCGCTGTCAGGTTCTGATCGTGATGGGCAAGACCGATACCAGCGCGCCGCGTCATCAGCAACAGTCTCAGGTTCTGGTGCCGCGCGATGCCAAGGGCATCACGGTCGAGAAGATGCTGCCGGTGTTCGGTTTCGACGATGCGCCGCACGGCCACGCGCAGGTGCTTCTTGAAGACGTCCGGGTTCCCGTCAGCAACATTCTGCTCGGCGAGGGCAGGGGCTTTGAGATCGCGCAGGGCCGTCTCGGCCCCGGCCGCATCCATCACTGCATGCGCACCATCGGCAAGGCCGAAGAGGCGCTCGAGAAGATGGTGAAGCGGCTGTCGTCGCGCACCGCGTTCGGCAAGAAGATCATCGAATATTCGATCTGGGAACAGCGCATTGCGGAAGCCCGTACCGATATCGAGATGAACCGCCTGCTGTGCCTGAAGGCCGCCGACATGATGGACAAGGTCGGCAACAAGTCGGCGCAGCTCGAGATCGCCATGATCAAGGTGGCGGCGCCCAACATGGCGCTGAAAATCATCGACAACGCCATTCAGGCGTTCGGTGCCGCCGGCGTTTCCGACGATGCGGGTTTGGCGCGCGATTACGCCTCGATGCGCACGATGCGCCTGGCGGACGGCCCGGACGAGGTCCATAACCGAGCCATTGCCAGACTTGAACTTCGGAAGTATGCAAACGCTCCCACTACGCACTAACGGGGGCCCACAAATGGCGCTCCCCAAAAAACTTGAGGGAGCGTCATCGTGGCCGACGGCGTCAGAAGAGACGAAGAATTTTCGGGCACCAAGCCCGTCGAGGAGCGGCATCGGATCGACGAGATGCGGCTCGACGGCTGGATGCGCGACCATGTCGAGGGCTATCAGGGACCGCTGACCGTTCTGCAATTCAAGGGCGGTCAGTCGAATCCGACCTACCGGCTCGATACCCCCGATCGCTCCTACGTGATGCGCCGCAGGCCGTTCGGCAAATTGCTGCCGTCGGCGCATGCGGTCGATCGCGAATTTCGTGTCATCGCAGCATTGAGCAAACAGGGTTTTCCAGTCGCGAAGGCCTATGCGCTATGCACCGACGATGCAGTGATCGGCGCGGCCTTCTATATCATGTCGATGGAAGAGGGGCGGGTGTTCTGGGATCCCACGCTTCCCAGCCAGACGCCGGAAGCGCGGCGCGCGATCTTTGCCAGCAAGATCGAGACGCTTGCGAAACTGCACACCTACGATCCGCTAGCAATCGGGCTCGGCGATTTCGGCAAGCCCGGCAACTATTTCGCGCGCCAGGTCGATCGCTGGACCAAGCAATATCGCGCCTCCGAGACCCAGCACATTCCCGAATTCGAGAAGCTGGCCGAGTGGTTGCCGAAGACCGTGCCGCAACAGGAGCGGGTTTCGATCGTTCATGGCGACTACCGCCTCGACAACATGATCTTTCACTTAACCGAACCGCGGGTGCAGGCGGTACTGGATTGGGAGTTGTCGACACTCGGCGATCCGATGGCGGACTTCACCTACCTGTTGATGCAATGGACCATGCCCGGCCTCGCCGGGGCCGACCTCAAGGCGCTCAATATCCCCAGCATGGAAGAGGCCGCGCAAATCTACTGCAACGTCACCGGCAGCGCCGTCCCCGACCTGAACTGGTATTTTTCATATAATCTGTTCCGCCTTGCGGGCATTACCCAGGGCATTGCGGGGCGTATTCGCGATGGCACCGCAGCGAACGCGAAGGCCATCGAGTCTGCGAAGCGCACGGTGCCGCTGTCGCAGGCTTCCTGGGAATACGCGCAGAAGGCGGGGGCGAAGTAGGTTTGAAGGGTGCGACATGCGAGTGTCGCGCCCTTTTTGTTTGGATGGCTCGACCATATCTCCGGGATCGAACAGGAGATGGCCATGGTCCAGCAACTGCGCATTTATGAGATCTTCGAAAAGAACAAAGCCGCGTTCCACGCCCGCTTTCGCGATCATGCGGCGCGCATCATGCAAGCCAGATATGGTTTTCGGATCGTCGCGACGTGGGAAACCAGGTTCGGCGACAGGACCGAGTTCGCCTATCTCCTGGAGTGGCCCGATGAGACGACCAAGACCGCCGCATGGTCAGCCTTCATGGCCGACACTGAATGGTCGGAAATCAAGCGTGTCACGCATGCCGAGCATGGCCTGATGGTGGGCCAGATCGAGGATCGCTTGCTCGTGCCAGTGGAATATTGGCCGGCGAAGCCGAGCCTTTTGCAGCCTTCCTAAAAAAGCGCAAAGTCCGGCGGGACTCAAAAACAAAGATCTCGTGCTCGTAGGATGGGTTGAGCGCCAGCGATACCCATCATCACAATTTGCGTAGATGATGGGTTTCGCAGACGGCTCAACCCATCCTACGGGCTATCAGACCATTCCGATGCTGACCGCCGCGGTCGAGCCGGCGGACGCCGAAGACGAGGATGACGCGTGGCGCGCGAGGCGGCCTGCGCAAGAGATGGTCTGTAGCCCGGATGGAGCCTACGGGTCGCGCGAATGCGCGCCCGATGATAAACTCCGCGAAATCCGGGACTCACGCAACGCCGCCCCCGGATTGCGCTTGGCTCCATCCGGGCTACAGCCGCTTGATTTGCCCGTTGTCGAGTCTTATTTCTGATTTTCCGAAAAATATTTCTGTTCCCACGTACCCCAAATCACATCTACAACTCTCGCATCCCACCCCACCAGAGGGGCGTATCATGATCGTCACGGACGCGGGGAGGGATGCGGTGGACGCAGCAGTGTTGGGCGTGCGATGCGAGCGCAGGGCGGATTGCTCTCCGTGAGCGGTTAGCGGCATGCAAGACGACGGCGCTGCTT